>WNFF01001201.1_pt1 | contig 20821 bp, 18 predicted proteins | sample 5400441 | NCBI WGS metagenome assembly WNFF01 (sample SAMN13153345, study PRJNA577476) | soil metagenome | isolation source: 120 cm saprolite under Douglas fir tree site 2 hole 3 replicate 1 | place: USA:California | collected 2015-04-18
CCTGTCCGGCTACACCCAGTCGGATCTGGACAAAGTGGCACTGCGCTTAAATCAACGCCCGAGAAAAACCTTAGGCTTTCAGACTCCTGCGAGTAGACTTCGAGCAACTGTTGCGTCGACCCATTGAGACCACCCGGATAATCGGAAACTTGACTCCCTCCGAAATCCTGGATCAATTGACTTCCGCGGTCAATCGGGGCGGGAGGCCTCTTCGGCGCGGAGGGCCGCTAGGACGGCTCGGCGCATGGAAGCTTCTGGGGCGCGCCTTTCCGTCCAGATTTCCCATTGAGCGAAGGCTTGGGCGAAAAACATCTCGACGCCGGAGATGGTGGCGATTCCTTTTTGGGCGGCGAGTTTCAAGAGCTGAGTTCTCTGGGGGCGGTAGATCAAGTCCATTACGATTCGGCAGTGCAGCTCGCCGGGCGCGAGGGGCGAAATTCCGACGTGCGGGTGCATGCCTACGGGCGTAGCGTTGAGGATGGCGTCAAAGAATTCGGTGCGCAGAGCGCGTCGCGGGAGGACTTCTCCACCGATGGCCCGCGCCAGCTCCTTGGCGGCTTTTTCGCGGCGGGCGCAGATGGCGACGATGGCGCCGGCGCGGGAGACGGCGAAGGCCGCGGCGCGCGCCGCTCCACCGGCGCCGAGGATCAAGGCGCGGCTGCCTTTGAGGCGGAGTTTTTTCTCGAGGGCGCGGAGGACGCCGAGGTAATCGGTGTTGCAGCCGTAAAGCGACCCGTCGCGGCGGACCACGACGGTATTTACGGCGCCGATGTCCGCCGCCAGCGGCTCGCACTCCGCCAAGTGTTTGAGGATGGTTTGCTTGCACGGCAGGGTGACACTGAAACCGCGGATGCCGAACTCCGGAACAGCGGACAGAAAATCGGGGAGATGGCGGACGAGAAAGGGGAGGAAAACGGCGTCCATGCGGCGGGTTAGGTATCCGGTGTTGTGCAGCAAAGGAGAAAGAGAATGGCCGATAGGGTCGCCAATGACGCCGTAAACCCGCGTGCGGCGCGTGAGAGCGTGGGCGCGGTAGAGATGCTTCAGGTCGTCCAGGGAAACCTGGCCGTGGGCGGTGGCGACGGCGACAGGAGCGTAGGCCAGGGCACTTCCCTCGCGCAGGGCGAGTATGCGGGCGGGGAGGCCTGCTTCACCCATGGGAACGGCGACGAAATTCCTGGAGATGCGCGCCAGCCGCAGAAGCCGGACGCTGTCGCGGATGCTGCGCGCTTCGGCCGCGATCTTTACGGCATCGACGCCGCCGCGGGCTGGCGGATTTATAGTTCGAGGCAAATCCGGCGTGCGCTCAAAGTCGTGGATAGAAAGCAAGACACGCGGCGGCACGGGATATTCGCGGACGGACTGGCCGGGAAGTTTGCGCAAGGTTTCGACTTCGAGATCGCACCACCGGCAGCCGGCTTCGCGGGCTTGCGTAAGCCAGTAGAGTTCGCGGTCCACGCCCCCCGCAAACTTGCCTCCGCCTTCACGGCGGCGGCATGTGGCGAGAAATGTGGCGTTGCGCGGCCGGCGCTTGCCCTTGCCTAACCAACGAAGAAAGCGCGTGCGCTCGGCGTCACTGCTCAGCCAATCGAGGCGCAACTCGATGGTGCTGGTTTGCCTTAAGGCCGCGCGCACCAGTTTGGACATTTCGGCGGCGGTGGAGGCCGCCACGACCGCACAAATCCGCCGTAACCCGTTGCCAAAGAGGCTCATACTCTGCCTTAGGCCGCCAATCTGTTGAAAATACAGGTGCTAGTATGCCGTATCAAAAGTGTAAAGCAACCTCGGCCATTTGGTTGACGGGTGGTAAAGGCCCTGATAGTTTGGCTGAAGAATAGTCCACGCACGGCCCGTAAGGCGTGTCTTCGAAGGAGTTACGGAATGCGCGCTAGAATCGCGGTTTTATCTCTATCGGTGTTCCTGGGTGCTGCCGCAAGCGCGGCACAAAACGTGGCCCCAGCGGCGCCGCCAATTCCGCAAATCGACTACAGCACGGTAAATTGCGCGGGATTCGTGAGCGACCAAAAGGTGCCGGACGAGATCCGGGTGGTCTCTGGAGAGCAATCCAACTACAAGATCACGTTTGCGCGCGGCGACTACGTGCACATTAATCGCGGGCAGGACAAGGGTGTTCGCGTGGGTGACCGCTTCGCAGTGGTGCGGCCGACGACGGATCCCACCGACGTACCCTGGTTCAAGTGGCAGAAGAAGCTGCTGCACGCCATGGGCACGATCTATCTGGACGCCGGACAGTTGCGAGTGGTCAACGTGCTGCCCAAGGTTTCAGTCGCGCAGGTCGTATTCTCGTGCGATTACATGCAACGCGGGGATATTGTGTTGCCTTATCAAGATCGCGCCGTGCCGCCGTACAAGGATCCCGCGGCGTTCGATCACTTTGCGCCAGTGAGCGGCAGGCAAGTGGGCATGCTGGTGGCGGGAAAAGATTATGGACAGATCTATGGAAAGCTCAGCGCGGTGTACGTAAACCTGGGGACCAACCAGGGCGTCAAGGTAGGCGATTACTTGCGAATCTTCCGGTATCAAGGGTCGATGGCAGAGACCGTGCCGCAAGAGAAGGGTTATCAATACACGCTGTATGGCTTCGGGAGCGCCCCGGCGAAGTACGAATGGAATGACCTGCCGAGGGAAGTGCTTGGCGAGGGCATCGTCATTAGCGTGAGCCGCAATTCATCGACGATGGTGGTCACCTTCAATTCCATCGAAACGTACGCGGGCGACTACGTCGAAATCGAGTAGCAGTTAGGCACGCTGCTGAGTGGTTCAAGCCCGCCGCGGATTTTCCGGGCGGGCTTTTTGTTTTGGCGGGGCGTTTTTGTGGCGCGACCCTTGCGGACTTGCCTAAGCCTTCAACTCCCCTCGCGATGTGAATTTTCGGAAAAGACCTCGCACGTAAAGCCAAACAGGCGAGCCTCGGGATCGCGCCAGGCTTCGGGAGGGAGGCCTGCTTTGCGGCAGGTCTCCACGAGGAATTGCTCACCTGTGAGCCGATGCTCGATGGCGACTTGTGGCAGAAGCAACCCCCGCTGCGCGCGGAGACGGACGAGCAAGCCGTGACGTCCAATTTCGATGGATTCAGGGGCCATCGGTTGCAGAGGGGAAAGCAAGGAGATTTCGACGGTAAGTTCGGCAAGCTGGTCCGGCTTCAGGGGGGGGAAGCGCGGATCTTCCAGCGCGGCGCTGGCAGCACAGCGAACGATAGCGTCTCCCAACGGCTCGTTGGCTTCAATGACGCCGATACACCCTTGCAGGCGTTTGCCCAGGTGAAGCGTGACGAAGACCCCGCAGGGCTCCGCGAAGACGCCTTCGCGAGGCAAGACCTCCGGAAGTTTGCGGTGAAAGACAGCTTCGACGACCGCCGTGCGGGCGAGTTGCAGTGCGGCGCGGCGGTCGGCTTCAGAGAGGGACGGCATCCTCGGACTTCTTGCGGGCTTCGAGCATGCGGAGCCGGCGGCGTTTCTTGATGCTGTCGTCCACGTGGCTCCAGAAGCGGCGGAAATACTGAGCGGCGGAGACGAGGGCGCTGATGACCACGAGCCAGAGTAGGATTCGGGCCAGGGGCTTGAGCCACAAGTAGCGCCCGCCGACGATGAGTACAGCCACGGCGCACACTTGAAGAACCATTTTGGTCTTTCCGAGGGTGGAGGCTTCAATGGTGAATCCTTCGGCGGAAGCGATATTGCGCAAGCCGAGGACGGTGAATTCCCTGCCGATAATGATCACCACCATCCAAGCTTCAACGAGATTCATGCTCACCAAAGAAATGAATGCCGCGGAGATCAGCAACTTGTCAGCGATGGGATCGAGAAGAATGCCCAGGGTGGTTACTTGGAGGCGCCGGCGAGCCAGGTAACCGTCCGCCCAGTCGGTCGCGGCGGCAAGGAGCAGGATCAGGACGCCCCAGACCTCGAAGTGCATGGTATAGCCCAAAAGTACGACGTTCGGACTGCGCGTGAGGAGGATCACAATGAGGACAGGAACGAAAAAGATCCGCAATAGCGTCAGTGAGTTAGGAAGATTCATGGGCGCATGACGGCGGGAGCGCCGCCCTGTGGCTTCCGCCGCCGCAGTTTCACTATAGACTTGGTGTAAGAAGGCGTCAACACATGCGCGGCGGTTCCGGGAGCACGCTGAGAGGCTGCGATTAGCCTGCTTTTTGACGTTGGGGAGTTACTCCGGGATTAGCTCAAGGGCAACAGCGCGAGCAAGGAAAGCTGTACTCTTTCGTAAAGCGCCTGCTGCAAATCTGTGCAAATGTGAAAACCGGAGCGGTGCCACAGAGCGGATGAGGGGGAGACCGCGAGGGCCGCGGAAGTTCAAATAACCTATTTATTTTCATTGTATTACAGGGATAGATTTCTTTGACTCTTCGAGACATCGGGCAAGAAGCGCCGGCCGGTTTTGCGGGGCGGCCACAGTTTCCACAGCGTTTTCCACAGAGGCTAGGGTGCGGGACGGGAGCGAAAACAGGCCCCTGAAGAGGCCGCAAGTCAGTAAAAACAGAGGTTTTACTGAGTTTTACTATACGGTAAGCAGGCGTGTTCGCGAAGCATGCCGCTCAGATGGCGCGCGGGCCGCGAAGGAGGCGGATAGGGAGCATGAAAATGGCGCTGACGAGACCGAGAACTCCATGCACGGCGATTCCTACCAAACGGAACGGCAGCGTCAGCAGCCAGACAATTGGATAGAGGATGAGAGACAGCAACGCAATCGGCCAGCAAAGAATGAACAGAATGATCCACAAGAAGAAAGCAGCCATGGCAACCTCGCATCCGGCGACAGCAACGCGTCTGCACGAATGGTGACCGCAGAACCGCCGGGTTCAATCGTACATTACGAGAGCGCGCGCGGAAAAGTTCCCTCGACGGCATACTCATTGAGCCGCAGGCGCTTGGCGATAGAAGCAGGCACCTCCGCATCGAGGCGCATGTGTGAATCGTCAATTTCCGAGTGCAGGACCCGCCCCAGCGCATGAATCATCGCCAACGTGCGGCCTTCCGCCAGAGGCAAGCGAATCGAAAGTGTTACGACGGGGTCGGTGGGCATCGCGGCGTCCACGCGCCGCAACAATTCCTCGATCCCTTCGCCGGTTAGAGCGGACACGAGCACAGGCGCGGCGCCAGCGCTCGCGCTTCTGACCGCGCCGCTGGTAATGGCCTTACGATCCTCAAGAGAGAGCCGATCCAATTTGTTCAGAACGCGAAGCCTGGGACGGCCATCGACGCCCAGTTCGCGCAAAATTTTGTCGACTTCCTCGTCGAGTTCGTCATGGTGCGGATTGGAGACGTCGCTCAGGTGCAGGATCAAAGCGGCTTCCTGCACTTCTTCGAGGGTCGCGCGAAAGGCGGTCAGCAATCCTTTGGGGAGGTCGCGGATAAAGCCGACGGTATCGGAAACGAGAACGCGGCGATTCGAGGGAAGGCGCAGGGCGCGGATGGTGGGATCGAGGGTCGCGAACATCCTCGAGGAAACCAGCACTTCGGCGCGGCTGAGCGCATTGAACAAGGTGGACTTGCCGGCGTTGGTGTAGCCCACCAGCGCGATGGTGCCCAGAGGAACGGCATTGCGCGCCTCACGCCGCAGCGCGCGCTGTTTGCGGATGTCATCAATGCTGGTCTGGATCTTGCCGACGCGGTCGCGAATCCGGCGGCGGTCGGTTTCCAGTTTCTTTTCACCGGGGCCGCGCACGCCGATGCGTCCGGCCCCGCCGCCCGCTCCGCCCGCGCCACCGCCGCCGCTTTTGCCGCCGAGGCGGGAGAGCGAAGTGCCCTTGCCGGTCAGGCGCGGCAGCATGTAATTCAATTGCGCCAACTCGACTTGCAACTGGCCTTCACGGCTGCGAGCGTGACGGGCGAATATATCGAGGATCAGTTGCGTGCGGTCAATCACCCGGCGTTCCGTCGCTTCTTCGATGTTGCGCTGCTGCATGGGGGAGAGGTTGCTATCGAAGATGATCAGCGGCGCTTTGTGCGCGGTGGCTTCGGCGCGAATCTCATCCAGTTTGCCGCGGCCCACGAGCGTTGCCGTATCGGCGGTATCGCGCATTTGGAAAACGGTTCCAGCAATTTCGGCTCCGGCGCTGCGCGCCAACTCCACCAGCTCGAGAAGCGATTCGCGGCCCTGCTCACCCGCGGGCATGCCGGGAAAGCGCGGGGCGCGCTTCCAGCCGACGCCTACGAGCAAGGCGCGCTCTGCTGTCGAGACTTGATGCTGGGCTTTGGTCACTGAGATAGGCCGGGAGTCATCGTGCGGGACTTGCGCATTTCGGGCGGGGCTCACCCCTGCATAAGATTATACGCCTCTCTCCCCGGCGCAGCGACACGTCTAGTCCCGCGGGGCTTGCGCGGGCTAGCGGCGGTTTGCGAACCCTGCGGACCCATGGGAAAATGCTTTCATGCGAAAACTGACCATCACGACTTTAAGTTTCCTGGTGGCTGGAATGCTGCTGCCTGGAAACGTCCTGGCGCAGCAAACACCGGCGCCGAATCCACAACCATCCCCGGCAGCGAAGGCTGCGCCAGCACCGGCAGCCGGCGTTCAGAAGGCTCCCACAGCGAAGACGGGTGCGGCGACCAAGCCGAGAACCGCGGCACCGCTTACGCTCAAAACGCAGAAGGACAAGACCAGCTACGCAGTGGGAATGAATGTGGGCAAGGGTCTGGCAGCGAACCTGCGTCAGGGATCCGTTGACGTAGACCAGGCAATCCTTCTAAGGGGATTGAAGGACGCTCTGGCAGGCGGCAAGACGCTGTTGACGGATGACGAGGCGAAGGCCGTGCTCACGCAACTGCAGACGGAGATGCGCACCCGGCAGCAGGAAAAGATGAAGGTCGAGCAGGAAAAAATGAAAGCGGTCGCGGAAGAGAATAAAAAGGAAGGCGCCGAGTTTCTGGCCGCGAATAAGACGAAGGAGGGCATCGTCACGCTGCCCAGCGGCCTGCAATACAAGATTCTGAGCGAGGGGACGGGACCAAAGCCCGCGGCGACGGATACGGTGACTTGCGATTATAAAGGCACACTGATAGACGGCACGGAATTTGACAGCTCGTACAAACGCGGTCAGCCATTGTCCATTCTAGTAACTGGAGTAATCAAAGGCTGGACGGAAGCTCTGCAGCTCATGCCCGTGGGCTCGAAGTGGCAGATCTTTATTCCATCGGATCTTGGCTATGGCGACCGCGGCTCCGGCCCGGTCATCGGACCCGGCGCGACGCTTATTTTTGAGGTCGACTTGCATTCTATCCAGGAAAAAGCCAAAGCAGAAGTCACGCCAAAATAGCCAAAATAGCCCGGCAAGAAAACTAAGATTGTCGTCGCCGAGGCTCGAAAATCCGGCTTAGCTGAAGAGCTTTTGTTGCTTCAGGCCTTCTGATTGAAGCCATTCGAGAACGCCGGCTTGCAGATCGGCTTCATCGCCAAATCCTGAAAACCAGCGCACGTCCGGCTCCTTGCGAAACCAGGTGAGCTGGCGCCTGGCGTAACGCCACGTGGCCTGCTGAATCGCCGCGCGCGCTTCCTGCAAAGTTATCTCGCCCCGGAGCACGGCGCGCAATTCGCGGTAGCCAATAAAATCAAATGGCTTGGAGTTCTCGCTCAGACCGCTCTCAAGGAGCGCTTGCACTTCGCGCATCCATCCCTGCGCGAGCATGGCGTCCGTTCTGGCGTGGATGCGCTCGTTGAGTTTTTCGCGAGGCGGCAGCGGTCCGATTTTTAGCACGCGCCATCCTTCCAGCGGGATGCGGCCGGCGCGATGCACTTCTGAAATCGGCTTGCGCGCCAGAAGGCAGACTTCGACGGCGCGGATGAGTTTCTGTTCGTCCGCGGCCGCGATTTTGCGGGCTGCTTCGGGGTCGAGGCGCTTCAGGACGCGATGGAGATGGCCGGGCAGATGCCCTTCCACGCTGGCGCGGAGGCGCTCGCGTAATGTTTCCGAGCGCTGCGGAACGTCCGCAAGACCTTCGAGCAGCGCGCGCAAATACAATCCCGTGCCGACGGTGAATACTGGCAGGCATTGGCGCTTCCGCAAGTCTTCCAAAATCCGCAAAGCGAGATGGCGGTAAGCTCCGGCGGTGGCATCATCCTGCGGCGCAAGAACGTCCATCAGATGATGCGGCACGCCGCGGCGATCCGAAATGCTGGGCTTGGCAGTGCCAATATCAAAGCCGCGATAGAGCTGCGTCGAATCGCAAGCCACCACTTCTCCGCCGAACTGCTCCGCGAGATTCACACCGAGCGCCGACTTTCCGGATGCCGTCGGACCCACGATGGCAAGGAGAGGCAGGAGAGCTTTGTTTCCACTCATCGAAAGAGCAGATGACGCGCGCGAACAAAAAGGAAGATGAGCACGAAAAGCGCGAGGAGAAGGCTGCCGAGCACTTGTTGGCGCGGGAGTTTCACTTTTGTTGGTAATACGACTCTAGGGGAACGTTGTAGAGATAGGTGTAACGCAGTTCAATATACGGGCCTTTGAACTGAGCGGGTAACTGCTCGAAGGGATTCGATGCGCGAACGGAAGATAACGCGGCGCGGTCCAGCGGCTCCTTCCCCGAGTTGCGCTGGATCTCGGGATCGACGGATGGCACGCTCCCATCCCGCATGATTCTGAAGGTGAGCACGACTATGCCTCTTTCACCCAGCTCGGCGGACTCCGGCATGACGGCAAACCAATTACGTTTCACCGTAACATAAACGCGCTCGAGATAGCTCTGGAAGTCCACGCCTTCCGTGGGAGTGAGCATTTCCAGCCCGCCGTAAGCCGTGCCGCCACCACCACCACCGCCGTGCCCGCCACTACCCTGAATTCGGCCGCCTCCGCCAATCGGCCTGGGACCCGAGCTTCGAGCGGCGGATCGCAAGGAGTCTTGAATGCTTTGGCTTGCGGAAGTCTCTTTTGGCAAGACCAAGCTGGGACGGGGAATGGGAGAATCCGGCGTTTCAAGCTTCAGCGGAGCTCTCGCCACCGGTGCGTCGGGTTGCGCCTGAATAGGAGGTGGTGCAACGCTCGCTTTAGGCACCGGGGCGCTCGGCAACTCCTTGACTGAACGCTCCGGCTGAGGCGCTGGCGCAGGAACAATCGGCGGGGCAACTTCCCGCAACACACGCGGATCGACGCGTACTTTAGGAGCAGGCTGAACCGGACGTGTCGACGGCGTCGACGGCCTCAACGCTTCCAGGGCACCTGGAGGAAGCAGCACGGTCATTTGTCTTTGCGCAAGCTCCAGTTCGGCCTGGGTGGGCTCGCGCGGCGGAAACAGCTTCGATTGGAATAATAACGCGAGGAACAGGAGGCCGTGAAACGCGATGGAGGAAACACGCGTGATGAGTTGCCACTTGGTCTTGTCCTCTTTCTGCTCAGGGACGATCAGCTGAACTTCCCCGGTACTGAAAATGTCCGGGTCGACGAGGTCTTCTGGGACATACAGCGGGTGCGCGCTCATTTCCGGCGGCGCGGCACCCACGGGCAAGACGATACGCGAATCCAGATCCGTCGGCTGCACCGGCGTCGAATGGTCCTCCGTGACGCTGTAAGCTTCACGATTGACATCCCGGGGCACGACCACACGCGTGGCGATGGACTCGAGCGGTAGATTGGTGGGAATCGTGGAGTGGCCGTCCAGCGGCACGATGGGCAGCATGGCGGGCATCAGCGTGCGCTCATCCATGGTGGTGGGACGGCGGCGTTGCGTTGGCGCATCCACCGCCGCGGAGGGATGAGCATCGATCGGAACCAGAATCCGTGGAATCATCTAGTTTTGTCTTGTGTGGCGAATGTGCCTATTTGGACGCGCGCGGCGTGCTCTTGGATGCTTGCCATCACGCGGCCGGCCAATTCGAGCGCCGCGCGCCCCGCTGCGCCGTTGGTGCGCGGCTCCTTGCGGGAGCGCGCGGCGTCGACGAACGCCTGGAGTTCCGCGTGCAACGGCTCGACGGCGGGCGCATGCAGCTTCTCAAATCCAAACTCCGGCTGCGGACCGGCCTTCTTCACGCCAATGCGCAGGGCATCGCGCCGGGCATAGTCCAGCGAAATGTATTCATGCTGCTGAAAAAAGCGCATCTTGCGCACGCGTTCGGTGGATACCCGGCTGGCGGTGATATTGGCTACGGCGCCACCCGCAAATTCCAGGCGGGCATGCGCGATGTCCACTTTTTCTGTCAGGACCGGAATCCCCACGGCTTTGACTTCCACCACCGGCTCGTTGACCAGCGCCAGCAAAATGTCCAGATCGTGAATCATCAAATCGTAGATCACTTCCACGTCGAGGCTGCGCGGCGTAAAGACTCCCAGCCGATGCACTTCGAAAAACAGCGGCCGGTTCAGGATCGGCTCAACCGCAACCACGGCGGGGTTGAAGCGTTCGACGTGACCCACCTGGAGAATGCGGCGGTTTTTCTTCGCCGTATGGACCAACGCATCGGCCTGCGCGAGATTCACGGCCATGGGCTTCTCCACCAGAACGTCGAGTCCCATTTCCAGAAGCCGACAACCTACCTCCGCGTGCGCCACCGTCGGGACGGCGACGCTCGCGGCATCGGCGCGTCCGCGCAATTCATCGAGACTCTTCAGAACTTGGGTCTGAAATTCCGCCGCAACGACCGCGGCCCTCTCTGGATTTTCGTCGAAGACTCCAACAAGCTCCGCGCCTTCGAGTTCCCTGTACACTCGCGCGTGGTGGCGACCGAATTCGCCGGAACCCACGACGGCGACACGGATTCTCCTGGACTCTCCCGCCGCCGCGCTCATTCTTTGTTTATTCCCTTCGAAGAGTCGTTTGGTTCCGGCGCGGCGAGCGGAGGGAACGCTTGAATCGCGATTCCCGCTGCGTCCGCCAATTCGATCAGTTTTGCCCGGTCAAAAAGCAGCGTCCGCCCGGCGTCCACGGCCAGAGCGGTCGCGCCCGCACCCCTCATCTGTTCGATGGTGGGCAAACCGACCACGGGTACATCAAAGCGCATATCCTGGCCCGGTTTGCTGACCTTTACGACAACCAGCGGCTTGCCCCCGGTAATGCGGGCGGCGCGCGCGATGGTTTCATCGGTGCCTTCCATCGCTTCCACCGCGACGCAAGCGCGATCGGCGATAATCACGGTTTGTCCGATGTCCATGTCGGCGATTTGCCGGGCCACGCCAAGCCCATAAGCCATGTCTTCGGCTTCGTGCTCGCTCGGGGGGCGCCGCGTGAGCACGCCGGGATCCGGCACCAGCGGTTTCAGGAATAGCGTCGAATCCACCAGGCGAATGCCTTCGTCCTCAAGCACGCGAGCGACGGCGCCGATCAGCGCATCGGTATTCTTGCGCGGCAGAGAAAACAGCAGCTTGGCCAGTTTCCAGTCCGGCCGGATGGCGCTGAAAATCTTGTTGTGCCTCACTTGCCCGGCCATGACCGCCTGTTTCACGCCTTCCTGGTGCATCAGGTCGATAGTCTTGCTCAACTCGCCGAGGCTCACCCAGTGCAGCCGCTTGGCGATTTTCTCCAGCTCCGCGGAAGCTTCTTCCTTCAGAGCGATCACCGCCATATCAATGCCCTGGCTGCGCGCGCCCTCCAGCACCAGAAAGGGAAAGCGCCCGTTTCCGGCGATGAGTCCCCAGCCTGTCGTATTGGTGTTGGCGTCCGGCATGAATTGTGCAATCTGGAGTTACTTCACAATGCCTCGTTCGGCGCTCTCGATGAATTTAATCAATTCCTGGACGTCGGCGGAATCGCCCAGCGATTTGCGCATCTCGGCCAGCGCCTGCGAGGTATTCAGCTTCGCGCGCAAGAGCAAGCGGTATGCTCGCTTTAATTTTTGCAACCGTTCGGGAGAAAATCCGTTGCGCTCCAGCCCAATCGAGTTGATGCCGAAGCTTTTCGTCTCGCGCTGGGTGACAATTTTCGAGAACGGTGGCACATCCTGGGTGATCACTGTGGATGCGCCGATGTAGGCGTAGCGGCCGATGCGGCAAAACTGGTGCACCGGAGAAAACGCACCAATCGTCGCGAAATCTTCGACGGTGACGTGCCCGGCGAGAGTAGCGCCGTTCACAAACAGCGTGTTACTGCCGATCGTGCAATCGTGCCCGATGTGCGAATACGCCAGAAGAAAATTGGCATCGCCCAATGTCGTTTTAGCGCCGCCTTTTTTTGTGCCCCGGCTCACGGTGACGTATTCGCGAAAAATGTTACCGTCGCCCGCCCGCAGTTCGGTGCGCTCGCCGCGAAAGGTGTAATCCTGGGGGTCGCCGCCGATCGCGCTGAAGGAATAAAACACGTTGTTCTTGCCAAACTTCGAAGGCCCCATAACCGTCGCGTGCGCGTGCAGGACGCAGCCGTCGCCCAGCTCCACGTGCTCGCCGACCACCGCGTACGGGCCAATCTGCACGCCGGCGCCCAGCTTGGCGCTCGCCGCCACAATCGCCCCTGGATGAAATTTGCGCTTCGTCATTTCGCGGGCGCTTGAACCTTGGTCACCTGGTCGCGGTCCACCATCTTGCACATCAGCGTCGCTTCCGCCGCCAGTATCCCGTCCACGGTCGCTTTTCCTTCGAGTTTGCAGAAGTCGCCGCGCCACGAAAGCACGTTCATCTCAACTTTCAACTGATCGCCGGGCACCACCGGCCTTCGGAATCGCGCGCCATCCACGGCCACGAAATAGAGCAGTTTTTTTTCACGGTCGGGAACTTCCGTGAGCAGCAGGAGTCCGCCGGTTTGCGCCATGGACTCGATAATCAGCACGCCGGGCATGATCGGAGCGCCCGGAAAATGTCCCTGAAAGTATGACTCGTTGATGGTGACGTTTTTCACGCCCACGATGCGCTTGAGCCGCTCCATCTCCAGGATGCCGTCCACCATCAAAAAAGGATAGCGGTGAGGCAGAATTTTCTGTATGGCCATCACGTCCAGTATCATTCGCGCTCTCCGTCTCGCCGCGCACCCCTCCAGCGGCGTCTGGCCCTTCCCCGGCAAACTTCTGATTATATGCGAACCTTCCCCCTGTGCGATATGCGCTCTTGCCCGGTGACGACGGTCTTACACTTCGGGGTTTTCGCTCGCCGCGATGGATTTGCTCGATTGCTCTGATTGCGGCTCATTGATAGCATCACTGCGCCATGTCAGATTCCGCCCTTCCAAAAAAGTTTCTGAGCCTCCTGAAACCGCGCCTCCCGCAAATGCTCGCGACGCTGCGCCAGTTCGTGAATGCCGAGTCCTCCAGCCTGGAAAAAACTGCCGCCGATCGTTGTTGTGGCGTGATCGCTGAAGAATGGGGGAAGCATGGCGGGCGCGTGGAACGTGTCGCACAGAAGTATCGCGGTGACATTCTCCGCGTCGCCCATGGGCTAGAAAAATCTCGTCCTTCCGGCCAACTGCTGGTCTTGGGGCACTACGATACGGTTTACTCGACCGGAACGCTCGTGAAAATGCCGTTTCGCGTGAAAGGAGGCAAAGCTTACGGTCCGGGCACTTTCGACATGAAAACCGGAATCGTTCAGGCGCTTTTCGCTCTGCAAGCGCTTCAGCAAACGGAAACGCCGCTTCGCAAACGCCTCGTCTTTCTCTGGACTTCCGACGAGGAAATCGGCAGCGAGGCTTCTCGAAAGCTTCTCGAAGCCGAAGCGCGGCGTAGCGACGCTGTCTTCGTCCTCGAGCCTTCTTTCGGTCCGAGCGGCCTGCTGAAGACGGCCCGCAAAGGAGTCGGCCAAGCCAAGTTGATCGTGCATGGCCGCGCCTCGCACGCGGGCCTCGCGCCACAGGAAGGGATCAACGCCATCCACGAACTGGCGCAGCAACTCGCGCGCATCGAAGGATGGAATGATTTTCGTCGCGGCGTTACCATCAACGCCGGGGTCATTGAGGGCGGCACGCGCACCAACGTGATTCCGGAACGCGCGCGAGCGGTTCTCGATCTGCGCGCGCTTCGCGGTTCGGACATGCGCCGCATAGAACGCCGCCTGCAAGCTCTGCGCCCGTTTCATCGGGGAGCCCGCCTCGAGATCACCGGCGGCTTCGACCGCCCTCCGCTCGAACGCAAAAGGAGCGCGGCTCTCTTCGCTCGCGCCAAATCGCTCGCAAAGCAAATGAATCTCTCCCTGGGCGAATGCACCGTCGGCGGCGGCTCGGATGGAAATTTCACCGCCGCGCTCGGCATCCCCACTCTCGACGGCCTCGGTGCCGTCGGCGACGGTGCGCATTCCCTTCGCGAGCATGTCCTCATCAACACCATGCCCGCCCGCGCCGCGCTCTTAGCCGCTCTTCTCGCGACTGCTTAGCGCCGTAAAACCACGCACAGAAAGCAATGATGTAGAAAACAGCAGGGGTAAATGCCCGATCGAAAAGTAGATCAACGCACGTAAGTCTTCTGCAGGTAGTTCGCAGTGGATTGCATCAGGTCGTTGTAATCGCTGTGCAGCACTTCGCGCAGCGCGGCCTCCGTGGCCATTCCCGCCCCGATGCGGTCAAGAATCCGTTCCATATCGCTCATGCCGCCGGCTTGCACGATGTATTCCATGTTCGCCAGCGCCCAAGCATACGCATAGCGCGCCGTATCCCCGCTCATGTTCATCCACGAACCTTCCAACATGCCGAGCGGGATGGCCTGGCCGGCGCTGTAAACCTGCAGAAGCGCCGCGGCATTCTCCCCGCTGCGCTGGCCTTCCATCCACTGCGCCAAGCCTTCCTGAATCCAAGTCGGCGCGCGGATCGCGCAGCTGGCCGCCAGTCCCATGCAAGCGCTGCGGGTCTTCTGCGCAACGAAGCTGTGCGTCAGCTCATGTTTCAGGACGCGCGACAATTCCGAGTCCACGCTCGCCAGCCCCTGCACCGGCACGCGTATGCGTCCATCATTCAGCGCTCCCGCCCACGCCGGCGCCCTGGTGATGTCGCTGAAGGCGTCTTGGGTGTAGAGAATCACGCCGATGGGCTCCGGCGGCGTAAAATTCAGTTCGGATTCGATCGTCGAAAAGTGCCGCTCCAGCGTCCGCAACACGTCCCGCGCCAGCGCCGGCGCGGCAGCGCCGCTGTAACGCAGTTTGAAATGGGCGCTCTCATTTTCCTTATAACTTTCTTCTTCCTGCTTGTCGGCCAGCGCTTTTTCCAGCGCCGCCTGCACTTCTTTCTGCGGCCGCATGGCTTGCGCGCGCTTCCACTCCGCGACCGCCTGGTCCAATTTATTCAAACCGTAGTAGGCCCAGCCCTCCAGCTTTGGCACATCCGGATTGTCCGGAGCAAAGCGCCGCGCGCGCTCCAAATATTCCAGGGACTCCTTGAACTCGCTGCGCCGGAGCAGCAGGTAGGCAACGTTCATCAGGAACACCGGCTCGTCGGGCGCGTAAGTCAAAGCCGTTCGAGCATCGCTGAGCGCGTGCTCCATATCGCCATGGGCCAATTCGAAATTCGCCGCCACATGATGCGCCAGCGCCGCGCTGCGATTGGCCTGCCGCCTCCCCGGGCCGGCCGCGCTTTCCAGCTTGGCAATGTATTCCCGGTCGATCGCCTCGTCGTGAACCGCACCCGGCTCGATCTCGCTGATGGCTTCGCTCGATTCCGTGGCTGGCGGAGCGATCGCCAGGTTCGCGGCATCGGCTCCCGGCGAGCCACCCATTAGTCCCGAGCCGCCCTTCTCGATGTGATCGACGATCGATTTCGGCAGGCTCAATTCGCCCGCGGCGGTCAGGTACTTTACCTTGCCGCCTTCCTCAAACGCGCTCAGCGCGATGATGCGCCGGCCGTTCTTCAGCACAATCGTGTCCGCCGCCGCCCCGCTGCTCATGGCAAGCAGCGCGGCGCCCAGCAAGACGCTGCGAATTCGGGAAACTGGAATCATGCGAGGTGACTTCTTATTTTAGTCCGCCGCCGCAACTCCGCGCGCTCCGCCTTGTTCCCTCATGCCGAAAGTGACTACACTTCCTTTATGAGGGTGTGGGGAATCTTTTTCGCGCTGTGGTGTCTCCTGGCCCCGGCGGTTTTTCCGGCCACGGAAAAATCACCGCATGAATTGTACGATGCCCTCAAGGCGCTGCGCGTCGATCCCGCAAACATCTATCGCCTCGCTCCCGCCAATGACGTCCAATTGCGGCGCGGCGACGCCGTTCTTTCTTTTGAAGAAGGTACGCTCGCCTTTTTCTCCCCGCTCGATGGCCAGATTACCGGCGCCATATTTGCCGGGCGAGGCCACGTTCTGGCGGCCCCGCGCGATCCCGTCGAGAAGCAGCAAATGGGGCGTTTTCTCGGCTCCCCCGTCCTCGACCAGGAATTCATCAGCGGTTATCTCCGCTTCACCGACGATACCGCCGCGGAACTTCTCCACCAATTCCAAGCCGCGAACCTCGCGGCCCAGACGGATACTTCCGCCGCCGCCCAATGGGATTCTGTCCTGAGGCAGCTCAATCCCAGCTACACGCTTCGCATTCTCTTTGACCGGCTCTCGTCCCATCCCAAGCCCTGCTTTTACGCCAGCCTCGAAGGCGTGGCCACCGGCCCCTTCGACGTCGTGCTCGACGCGCAACGGGACGAGCCATTCCTCCTGGGGCAATTTCACAAAGCCGCCGGTAAAACCTATTACGATGTCTGGACCTCCCATCGCGTTCAGGAGTTTCCCGCGCTTCCGCCGGCTTTTCGCGCCTTGCACTACTCTATTGAAACGACCATCTCCCCCAACCACTCGCTGGATGCCACCGCCACCGTGCGATTACGCTCAGAGACCGGTGCGGAACGGGTTCTGGCTTTCCAGCTTTCCCGCGACTTGGCGATTGAGAGCGTCACTGGCGACGTGGGCGAATCCCTGCCCTTCTTTCAAAACGAGGGCATGAATCTCCAGGAACGCAGCGCGCGCGGCAACGACTATTTGGATGTCGTTCTCCCGCAGGCTCCAGCGGCCCATCAGGAATTCACGCTTCATTTTCACTACCGGGGCAACGTCATCCAGGACGCGGGAAACGGTGTGTTGTTCGTCGGCGCCAGGGAAAGCTGGTATCCGCACTTCGGAGATAGCTCGGAATTTTCTTCCTATGACTTCCTTCTGCGATGGCCGCGCAAGCTGCGCTTGATCGCCACCGGCTCCAAACTTGAAGAACACGAGGAGGGCGAATGGCGCGCCGGCCATTGGAAAACGGAGAAGCCCATGTCCGTTGCCGGCTTCAATCTCGGCGATTACGCCTCGGCATCCGTTGCCTCCGAAGCTCATTCCATCGATGTCTACGCCAATCGTGAACTCGAGGAGGACTTGAGGAAACGCTTGTCCACTCAGGATGCGGACGCCCTCGCTTTCCCTTCCGCGCGGCTCGGTTCTGCGTCCGCGGGACATGCCGTTGTCTCGCGTCCAATGCCTCCCAGCCCCGCCGATGCGCTCAAGCAACTCGGCAAAGAAATCGATTCCTCGATCCGTTTCTACGAAACTTTCGGCGGCCCCTTTCCTTTTCACAACCTCAGCGTCTCGCAAATTCCCGGAACCTTCGGGCAGGGCTGGCCCGGCCTGCTCTATGTTTCCACGTATTCCTTTTTGCCTTCGGAAGCCCAACAGCGCGCGGGCTTGAGCCCCGCCAGCCAGGAGCACTTCACCGACCTGGTTCCCTTTCATGAAGTCGCGCACCAATGGTGGGGCAACCTCGTCGCCTGGTCCAGCTACCACGACCAGTGGATTGACGAGGCCATCGCAAACTATCTGGCGGTGCTCTTCGCCGACACCCAGAAAAACCCGGACCGCACTCTGCGCGTCTGGCTGGCGCGCTACCGCCGGCAGCTCACTGAAAAATTGCCGGGCGCCACCGAGGCCGCGGGAGATATCGGCGCGCTCAGCCTCGGCATGCGCCTCAATTCCTCGAAGTCCCCTGATGCTTATGAGGAAATCATCTACAGCAAGGGCACCTGGATCATGCACATGCTACGCGAAATGCTTCGCCAACCCGGCGCCAGGAATCCCGACGCGCGCTTTACCACTCTCCTGCGCGCGCTAGTCACCAAGTACTCTTTCCGTGCCCTCTCCACCGATGACTTGCAGCACGAAGTCGAAGCCGTCATGACCCCCGGCATGGACCTCGAAGGCGGGCGCTCCATGGAGTGGTTCTTCGAGGAATGGGTGCGCGGAACGGGCATTCCGCACTATCGCGTGGAATTCACCGCTCACCACACGGAAAAGGGCTATCAGGTTCGCGGCAAGCTCTTTCAGAGCGGTGTCCCGCGCTCGTTCATAGCCAGCGTTCCCTTGTATGCCGGTGGCGCGGGACGTGGCACTCTTCTCACTACGGTTGTGACCGCCGGATTGGAAACACCATTCCACTTCGTGACTCCAAGTCTTCCGCGCAAAATTGCTATTGATCCACAGATGACGCTTCTCTGCACCTCGGAATAATCGGTCCTGCTCTCCAACTGCAGCGCGGCCGTGTCCCCCGAATCTTGCCGGGGCACGGCTGAGGCTCTCGCGCTGCTATCACCAGATCGTTATCGAATTTCAAGCTGAATCCTGGGCAAAACAAGGAGATTAACGCCTGCGGCCTATTTGAAACCTTCGTGCATCAACTGTTCTTCGAGAAGAGGGCTATTCAAGTTGAGCTCCGCTTTTCCGTCGGCGCCGAAATCATAAGCGAAACCATCAGGATCAACGGGTATGGCAGCCAGCAGCCCTTGCTTCACTAGCTCTCTCATGCTGGTTGGGCGTTTGCCGTGCCGTTTCGCGTATTCGTCGGCCAGCACATCGAGCCGCCGGCAGTCTTCTTTCACTTGCAGCAACCGCAGGTGCTGCAGCGCATTCTTTTTGACCAGCGGATCAGACGTCGAGCCGTAAACTTCCTTCCACAAAAACATTGAGGTCGCGTAGGACTCCCCTTCCGCTGCAACCCTGGCCGCCAGCGTTTTCATCCAGAACTGCGCTTGCGGTTTCTTGCTTCCTTCCAGAAAGGCTTCGGAGGCCTTCTTGAAATCTTTCAGATCAATGTAATACACGAATCCCAGGTCCTCATACAGGCGCCATTCTTCCGGGTTTTCCTTGATTCCCCGTTGAATCAGTTGCACCGCCAGGTCCGGCCTGCCCGCTCCGGCCGGGGGCGCCTGGCTCAGAAACAGGGCGCCGAGCCGGTAGGAAACCAGCAGATTCGGATCGAGCGTCGTGGTGATATCCAGAAGCGGCCAGAGCAGCTCCAGATTCGTCTGGCCGCGAATGTGTTTGTTTCCGTAGTACTGCACCACGCGCGTCCAGTAGATATCCGCCAGCAGCGGCGCATACTCCAGGCTCATCACCTTCGCGAGCTTGCCGGAGCGCAGCAGCACGTCATCGCGCTCCTGGCTTAGCGAAGCGCGCTGAGCGTCGATGCTGTGCTGCAACAGCCAGATGCCTGTGAATGCAGGCGACAGCGCGAGCAACAGCACCCACGTGATGATCTTGTCGGCTTTCATTTTAAATTCCGGCGCGAAAATACGGCGGCGGCTGCCGTCAGCACGATCGTGCAATACACCACCGTGTAGAGCGTGTTTTGCTGGATCACGACCCCGGGAACCGCTCGTCCGTGCGCGGCCAGGGCCATCACGTTGTAATTCTCAAAATTCGGAAGCAGGTAGGAGAGCCATTTTGTGAATGCGGCCATCGCCGGACTCAACACCTCGACCGGCATGTTCCTCAGCTCCTGCACGTACAAACCCACGATGTATAACCCCACCGTGAACAAAATCGCCAGCAGCGGCGTGGTGAAGCAGGAAAACAGCAGCGCCAGCGCGACGATCAGCGCCAGCTTGAGCAGTATGAAGTACACCGCCACCAGCACCACCGCGTCGCTTCGTTCCAGAGTATGCTTCACGTACAGCATCACCAGCAGCAGTCCCAGCGCCATCGCCGCCGTGTTCACGGCCAGCGTCAGCACCAGCCCGCCGAATTTTCCCAGCAGGAATTCCCATCGCCGCACCGGCTTCGCCAGCAGCGCGTACAGCGTGCGCTTGTCCATTTCCTTGGAAACTAGCGCGACCCCCAGGAAAATCGCAATCAGCAGCCCGATCAGGGAGATGGCGCTCAGCCCCAGGCTGACAATGACGGTCTGCTCGATGTCGATCGAAATCTGTCCCACCATGACGGCGGCCGCCATCATCAGCAGCGCGAAAAACACCAGGTTGTACAGCACGCGATCGCGCACCGCTTCGCGAAACGTATTCAACGCCACCACGCCGGCGCGCCTCATTTCCCGCTCACCTCCACCGCCGCCGCCTGCGCGCGATCCGCCTCCACCAGGTTCATGAAAAATTCTTCGAGCGTCGCTTTCACCTGTGTTACGGAAAGGATCCGCGCCCCGGCTGCTCGCAATTGCTCCATCGTCGCGTACAGCTCTTCCTCCGCCACTTGCAGCCGGTAGCAGTCCCCGGTGCGCGTCGCCCTGGACAGCAGCGGCGCCTTGCTCGTCTCTTTGAGTTCAAACAGTATCTCCATTCCCTGCGTTTTCATGTCCACCAGCGTGCCTGGCGCGCCGACCCCGCGCAGCTTTCCTCCCACAATCACGCCCACGCGGTCGCACAATGTCTCCGCATCCGGAAGAATGTGCGTGGAAAACATCACCGTCTTCCCGTCCCTCTTCAACTCCAGGATAATGTCGCGCACTTCGCGTCTGCCCACCGGGTCCAGCCCCGACATCGGCTCATCCAGAATCACCACTTTCGGATCGTGCAGGATTGCCTGCGCCAGCCCCACGCGCTGCAGCATCCCCTTCGAGTATTTGCGAAGCTGTATCTTGCCCGCGGTCTCCAGCCCCACCTTCTTCAGCATGCGCCCCACGCGTTCCTTCCGGTCCGCCGCCGTCAGTTCGTGAAACCGCGCGAAATAATCGAGCAGTTCCGTTGCGGTCAAATAATCGTAGAAG
>WNFF01003492.1_pt1 | contig 20788 bp, 21 predicted proteins | sample 5400441 | NCBI WGS metagenome assembly WNFF01 (sample SAMN13153345, study PRJNA577476) | soil metagenome | isolation source: 120 cm saprolite under Douglas fir tree site 2 hole 3 replicate 1 | place: USA:California | collected 2015-04-18
GAGGGCCAGCAGGAGCCAGCGGAGGTGCATATAGCACTCACCGATATCAAGCAGATCGCGACTTTCCGTTTTAGTGCAGGTCGGACACTCGGGTCTCTCGTAGGCGTGGCCGCGGCCGCGGTTGTTGCCCTTGTTGTCGTCATTGCAGCAAGCGGCGGGCTCCCCCGCGACTAACAAGCCTTGGAGCTGACGGGCGCTCGCAAGTCGCCGGGGCTCATGACTTGAAGCCCCCAGAAAAAGCGGCGTGCTCGTTCTGGGGGTGTTCGATTGTGAATTCAACCTATCGGGGAGGAAGCAGTTGACCAAGGGCCACGGGCAGCGTTACGGCATTCTTAATTCCCGCCATCCAGTGTGCCGCCGGTGTGCCGGACCATGCCGACCGATGCTAGCGGTGGTGCTCAAAACTGTGCGGTGGGGAACGGTGCGGCTGCGCTGCGGTGGGGTCGTACCGTGTTAGAGGGCTGCTCCTCTAACCACCTGAGCTATGGGCGCGCGATTGTGCTCCAACAACTTTAACGTGCCCGCTCTGGGCACGTTAGCGACCGCCCTTACGCGGTCGGCTTCTGCGCCGTAAACACCACCGCTTTCACCCCATACTGCTCAGCCGCATCCTGCGTGGAGGCCTTCCGGAACCTGAAGCCGCCGACCACGCTTGAGCGAATCCGCTTGAACCCTGCGCGCTCAAACAATTCGAAGAACTCTCCCTCCGGGAGAGCACCGCCAATTCAGCTGGCCCAGAGCTTGGGGTCCTTCACGATTGACTGAGCGAGCGGACGGGCGCTTACAACATCGACGATGGACACCCGACCGCCGGGGCGCAGGATGCGGTGGACCTCCTGGATCACCGTGCTCTTCCGAAGGGAGAGATTGATAACCCCGTTCGAGATGACCACGTCGGCGAAGCCCCCTTCGACAGGTGGCTCCTCGATGCGCCCCTGGCGGAACTCAGCATGGGCCGCTCCGAGCTCCCGCGCGTGCGCTTCCGCTCGCTCGATCATCACCGGATTCAGCTCGATGCCGACAACGCGGCCCTCCGGGCCAACGGCCCGCGCCGCGATCAGAGCATCCAATCCAGCGCCCGATCCGAGATCCACGACGCGTTCGCCGGGGGCCAAGCGAGCGCGCTCGATCGGACAGCCGACACCGGCAAACGCGGCAATAGCCCCAACGGGCATCGCGTCGAGATCGTCAGATCGGTAGCCATACATCTCGGCCGCCCTGCGACCGGTGTAGAAGTGGTAGTCACCGTCCGGGTGGGTCGCCACTTCCTCGTACATCCGCGCCACTTCAGCGGTGAGCGTGGCCTCGAGAGTAGCGGCCGCGTCTTCTGGCATTTGCCCCTCCCGCAGGAGTCGGGAACTCGGGAAATACTACGGCCCCCGCTTCCTGGCCGCCACGCGGCGTCGGCCGCCTTGCGGTAGGGCAGCGCGACCAGTGCCACAAACAGTGCCAATGCGGGTGTCCGTTAGTTCGTCGCTGTCCGATGCGGGCCGTGCGTAAGGGGTTGCAAACACAACGGCCGGCGTTGGCGTGCGCCGGCCGAGTGCGTCTAAAGGCTGCTGCTCTAGCCACCTGAGCTACGGGCGCATCGGGGGCGAATCGGGGCGGCGGGATTTGAACCCGCGACCTCCTGGTCCCAAACCAGGCGCGCTACCGGACTGCGCCACACCCCGGACGCCTGACGGCGAATGTCCAATGTAGAATGATCGACGGTCAATGATCAATGATCAATGATCATTGATCACTGGGCATTCTGCGCAGCAGCACCTCAATCAGCGCCCGAAACGCCCGACCGCGGTGCGAGACGCGATGCTTCGCGGCTGGCGGAGCCTCGCCAAAGCTCATGTGTAGCTCGGGCGAGAAGAACAGCGGATCGTAGCCGAAGCCGCCTGTCCCACGCGGTTCGGTCAGAATAAATCCCTCACACGTCGCCTCAACGATCTCGGGAACGCTACTCGGCGTCGCGAGAAAGGCGACCACGCAGCGATAGCGCGCTCCACGACGATCCTCGGGCACGCCGGCGAGCTGCTCGAGCAAGAGGGCGTTGTTCGCCGCGTCGTTTCCCTCCAAGGACCAGCGCGCGGAGCGCGGGCCCGGCGCGCCACCGAGTGCCTCGACTTCGATTCCGGAATCATCGGCAACGGTCGGCAATCCACCCCGAGCCGCGAAATATCTGGCCTTCGCCACGGCATTCTCGGCGTAGCTCGAGCTCCGCTCGAGATCCGCCTCCTCCGGGAGCGGCTCCAGCAAGCGGTCGCCGGGAAACGCCACGTCGAAGGGTAGGCCGGCGAACAGCTCGCGGATCTCACGCGTCTTGCCCGGACTGCGTGTGCCAACGAGCAGCTTCATGACCCGCCGCGCAGTTTCTCGAGCAACTGGGTCGACGACGCATTCTTGACCAGCGGGACGCGCACGACGCGCCCACCCCAACCTTCGACCTCGGCGGCGCCGACGATCGCCTCGGGCGCGTAGTCCGCACCCTTGACCAGCACGTCGGGCCGGAGCTGGCGAATCAGGGCGAGTGGGGTCGTCTCGGAGAACAGCACGACGCAATCCACGGCCGCCAGCGCCGCGACCAGACGCGCACGCTCCTTTTCGCCGATAACGGGGCGATCCGGTCCCTTCCCCAAGCGCCGCGCCGAGGCATCCGCGTTCACGCCGACGATCAATGCATCACCCTCGGCGCGCGCCGCTTCGAGCAGCGCGACGTGACCGGTGTGCAGGAGATCGAAGACGCCGTTCGTGAAGACGACCTTGCCCTGCGTCTTTCGCCAGGCGGCCGCGGCTTCGGGCGTACGGATCTTCCCCGCGGTGTTCAGAGCGGCTGCGACGTTCTCGGGTGGAAGGAAAACGTATGATTGAAGAGCGGCAGCGATACCGTTTCGCTGTAGCGTGTTTCGATCACGATCTCCCGGGGCGACGCCGTGCGCCGAATGACCAGTTGTTGCCCAGCGGCATTCGGCAACCCGATCTCCTCGACGGCGGCCTGGATCCGCCGGCGGATCGTGCCATCATCGAGCCCGGCGGAGAGGTGCGCTTCGGTCTGCATTTCGTCGAGCAGCCGGTAATAGCGGAAATACACCTCGCCGATGTTGACGCCGTAGTAGAGCGCCGCGACGAAGATGAGGAGCGTGAAGAGGCAACCGCTCGAGCTCGCGCCGCGTCGCGACGACGTCACCATTGGGATTGCGCTCCGTCCACGATCGAGCTTACGAGTTTCTGGAGCGCGAGTTTGCGGCCCTGGGTGTCCTGCGGCGGGTCGTAGACGCCGTCCACCGAGAGCCCCTGTTGCTTCCAGATCGTCGTCCCTTGCCGCTGGTTGACGATCTCCACATCGACCGTGAGCTGGACTCGGCGTTTGGTGACGACTGTCTGGCCCGGTCCCGCCACGACCGAGACGGGAAGATCGGGATCGTAGCGGACGATCCTGCCGCGAACGAGCGCATCGGCCTTGGCTTCGGGCGCCACCCGGAGTCCCAGGCGGCCCTCGAATGCCTGTCGCACGGCATCGCTGACTTCCTGCGTCAGCGCCGGCTCGGGAGTGTCGTTATCGAATGGAAGGATGGCAACGGTTTTGACGTTGGGCAGGGTGCCGCCGGCAAAGCCGTAGACACAGGCCGCGACACACAGAGTCGCCGCGCTAGCGACGACTGCGCCAGACAGCCGGCGGAATGACCGCCGCGGTATCGATCGCCCCAACGATGAGCTCAAGTCTGGCCGAAGCCTCCGGAAAGTCGACACGCGCGTGAGCCAGTGTGTCGAGCTGGGAACGGCTCCGCGCCATCATTTTCCCACGCCGGCGCCATTCGGCTTCCAGCAAAGACTCCCGGCCCGCGCTGTCGGTCACGACGTAATCGAGCGTGTCCTCGGGCTGCGCGAACCGCCATATGCTACGTCGTCGCGCGGTCGTCGAATCGGCGAGCCGCGCGCCCAGCACCGCCGCGTCAGGTGCGGGCGGTCGCACCATGCTGAACGCCGCCCACAGCATCCGAACAGCGGGAACGAGCGAGCGGAAATTTTTCTCCGGATCCGCCCACGCTACGGAGTCGCCGATCACGACCGCCGCCCCACTGCCGAGCCCCAACGGTCCAACGTAATCGAAGCGCAGCGAGTCCGGCGGCGCGATGCGCGCTGTCCCGCGACCCGCGTACTTCACTCGCTCGTCCTGATAGCGCCAGCGAAACCGGATCAGCGTCGGTGTGGTGGGCAGCGTCCTCTTGGCCCACGCAGTGGCGCTGTCCCGGCTGGCCGGCGCGAGCGGCATCGACACGAGTGGAGCGAGCTTGCGCGACCCCGGACACGCCGCGAGCAGCGCACAGGCGCCAATGTAGGAAAGGGCACGGAGCGGGTCAAGCGAAAAACGTCTGCCGCTCAATAATCAAACCCGAAGAAGAAATCGACGAAGCGGCGATTGTGCGTGCTCGCCGGCAATCCGTAGGCGTCGAAATTCGGAGAACCGAGCCGATAGCCCAGGTCGAGTCGCAACACGAGGGGCGGCCCGATCGGCATCCGCAATCCGAGTCCGCTCGAGCCGAGGACCCCGCGATTGGTGGTATTGCGAGACCAGGCGCGACCGTAATCGACGAACAACGCGCCCTCGACTCCAGGAAACCGCGCCGCCCCGAACGGAAAACCGATCGTGAGGAAATCGGTGATTGGAAACCGATACTCGGCGTTGAGCAGCCAGGCGTTTGTGCCGGCGACGTAGCCGTAGCGCGGATAGCCGCGCAGTCCCCACGATCCCCCGATGTTGATGCGGCGCGGACGCTCACCCCCGGATGCGTAGCCTTGCACGCGCAGCGCCACCGCACTGCGCAGCGACATCCGGAGATACTTGCGCACGTCGGCCGACGCCAGCCACGAGTCGAAGCGCCCGTTACTCAGGTCGTCGACCAGGCCGCCAGTCAGGTTATACCGCTCGCCGTCGATCGGTCCGGTCGACAGCCAGAGCGTGTTGTCTTTCACGTAACTGAGATAATTCGAGGCGAGCAGACCGACGCGCCGGGGCTCCGCGACGTCAGTGGACAGGAGATCGAATCGATCCGAGCGTTCGAGCCGATACTCCCCCACGAGGCGGCGAAACCGCGTGAACGGGTAGCGCACCTGCGCGAACACGCCGTACGACGTCTCCTCGAACAGCGTGTTGAAATCGCCTTCGAAGAACAACCCGCGCTGCCGGAACACCCCCACGCCCCAGTTGATGCGGCGTGACTGATTCAGATAGAACGCCGAGCCGTTCACGTTGTCGATCAGATTGCCGAACCCGTTGCCCTGGAACGACGACAACGTGAGGTACATCAGATGGTCGGACAGCAGGTCGCTGAACACGAACACCGCGCCCTGCGCCGAGCCGAGTCCGGGCGCCACCGCGGCATCGCCGGCCGCGAAATCGAGGCTGAACTTCCGCTCGTACGGCGCACCGTCCGCGCGCGCGTATTGCGGATGCGACAACTCGCCCCACGTCCACGCCGGCGCACGCAAGCTCTCGGCCGGCGCGAGGGCGAAGGTGGTGGTGACGTCGTTGATCGGCGGCGCGACATAGATGTTGAAGCTCAGATCCGCGAACCCGCCGAACAGCAAACCGCCGTGCGCGCCCGGAATCCATTGCGGATCGAAGGCGCCGTTGAACGTCTTCGTTTCGCGCCGGCCGGAGCCCTTCAGATCGATCGAGTACGCCTGGAAGGAGCCATCGCGGTCGCTCGCGAAGTAAATCCGAGCCGGCGTCGTGTCGCCGGCCACCGGCAGCGCCCAACGCGGAGTCTCATCGCGCCAGTCGCCGTACGTCAGATAGCGGATTGCGCCGGTCGGGAGATCGAGCGCGAAGAGATTGTGCGCTCCATCGCGGCCGAAGGACGTGCGATCCGACGAGAACACGACCGTTTGTCCATCGGGACTGATCGTGGGATCAACGTCCTCGTAACGGTCGGACGTGAGACGCTCGAGTCGACCCGCCCCGGCGGTATCACCCGGGTCCGCCAGCCACAGACGATACAGATCGGAATAGCCGGAGACAGACAGCCCGCTGAACACGACGCTCTTGCCGTCGGGCGCCCACGCGGGAGAGAGGATCGACACCAGCTCGGGAAACTGATAGCGACCGACGACCCTGCCCCGCCGCAGATCCCAGAAAAAGAGCGCATCGCGCTCCGCATACTTACTGCTGAACGCCGCCACGCCCTGACGGTTTACGTCGATCCGCGACTCGAAAAAATGGAACGACTCGAACTGCTCGCTGCGCTCGCCCTGCACGACCGGACGCTTCGATCTTCCGTTCAGGTTCTGCGAGTAAATCGTCGTGTAGCCGCTGGAGGGCGAGAAGAAGAGGAATGACGTCGTCGAATCGCCCGGAAGCTGGTACGCGGTCGGCTTGATCGCGAGGCCGGTCAGCTGGCGCGCGCTAATCGCGAGTGGCGGCTGAGTCGCGATGACCGGGTAATAGCGCTGGCGCATCCAGTACTGCCACTCCTCCGACAGCTGTTCGAGCCGGCGACCATACACGCCGGCGATCGCCGCATCGAAGCTCCCGTATTTCCAGATGTCGTTGTACAGCTCGATAATCCGCCACTCGCCATAGCGGGCGGCGAGAAACCGATGGATGATGCCACCCACCGGATACACGAGACCACCGTACGCGTACGCGAGCTCCGACAGCGTGGGCAGCCGCCCCGAGACCGTCATGTCCCGGAGGATCATCTCGTCGCGGCTGTCCTCACCGGCGGAGAAGAACTCCGCGAGGCCCTCCGTCCACCAGAGCGGCATCCCCGCCTGCCGAAAGCGCGGATAGCGTCCGAACGTCTGGGAGGCGAGGCTCAGCTGAAAGACGTGGACCAGCTCGTGGCGAATCGTGTGCCGGAATTCGGCGTAGCTGCCGCGGAACGGCAGCGTCACACGCCGTTTCATGAATTCCGTGACGCCGAGCAAGCCTTCGGGCGGAATGAACGGCAGGATGTTGGTTTGCTCGAAATCGGTGTGCGACGCGTAGACGATGAGGGGAATGCGCCGCGTCACCGCATGATTGAAGCGCCGCTCGAGGTTGTCGTAGCTCTCTTCCGCGTAGGCAAGCGCCACGCGACCGAGCTCTTCCTCTTCCGGATAGTAGTACAGGTCGACGTGTTCGCCGCGCAGGACGCGCCAGTCGAACTTGCGATACTGGATCTTATTCTGACCGAAGTAGCCGAATTGCGCCGACAGGGGGCGGGCCAAGGCGGACACGGCGATGATGCAGCCTAACGCCTGAGTCCAACGAAGGTGCTTCATCTATGAATGCTCCGAATCCGATCTCCCTGACCGATCGCGTCGAGGATTCCGCTGCCACCGGTCACTCGAGCAAAGATCGTATACGTACCGTCGAGATGGGGCTGCGCTGAATGCGTGATGAAATACTGGCTGCCACCGGTATCGGGTCCCGAGAGAGCGATGCCTACCGTTCCGGTCTCGTACCGCACGGGGTTGATCTCGTCGCGGAGCACGAATCCCGGACCGCCCCATCCGTCGCCGCGCGGATCGCCATCCTGGACCACGAAATTAGGGACTACGCGATGCCAGCGCGTGCCGTCGAAGAACCGCCGCTCCACGAGAGCCAGGAATGCCGCCGCGGTCATCGGCGCCTCGGCAGGCAAAAGCTCGATGTCGAGCGTGCCACGGTCCGTCTCGAGAAAAACGTGAGGATTCGTGCCGGCGAGTGCGGGCGCCAGCCAGCGGCGCGCGACATCCCGATAGTCGGCGGGCGTACGCCCAGTCGCGATGGGGGTGGCTGATCCCCAGGCGTCGCGCGCGTCGGGCAGCGTATCCGCCGCGAGCCGACGCACCAGGTAGTCGTCCGGGCGCGGCACGACCGACACAAATTTGGTCGCCACGCGCAACCGGCCGGTCGACGACGATGCCGCGATCGCGCCGAGCGCGGCGACCGCGGATAGGCGAGCATCGTTGAACGGATCTCCATCGGCCCGGCGGTACGCGACGACGAGGGCATCGACGTCCATGTGCCAGCAGCGAGCGCGCCCGGCCGCGCAACGCGGAATCGGGGCCAGCCGTGGGTTGAATTCGCTGCAGCGCTTGCAGCGCCTGAGCGACGACCCGGCCATCCGGGTCGGCGAGCTGTGCCTCGAGCCGGTCCCGCGCGCGCGCCGCTCCAAATGCTTCCGCGGCGACGCTGCGCCAACGCCAATCGGCGTCGGACGCGACCGTTGCGGCGGCAGCCACACCCGCCGGGCTGTCGGCCTGCGCGAGCGCGATGAGCGCCTGCCGCTTGAGCGCGAAGACGCTGCTGGTCAGCCGCCCGCGCAACGCCGCGACGGCGGCCGCGCCACGCAACACGCCCAACGTGGTTTCCGCCTGCACCTCGACGCCGAGGTCTCGGTCGGCCACGAGACGGACGACCGCGGGCGACAGCGTCGAATCGCGAAATGACGCCACGGCGCGCAACGCGTTGATCCGAATGTGCGCGTCACGGTCGTCGAGGAGGAGTCTCAGGCCGTCGATCACGGGCTGGGCATCGAGCTTCGCGCTATCCAGGAGCGCGCGCGTGATGCCGCGCGCCGCGACAGTCCGAATGCGATCGTCCTGGTCGCCGAGCGCGCGGACGAGTCGAGCGGCGCCCGGTGGTGCCCGCAAGCGAGCCAGCGAATAGAGCGCATGCCACCGCGTCGTGACGGCGGTCGCATCGGTGTAGCGCACCAGCTCCGTGACCGGCGCGCGGGAGCCAAGCCGCCACGCCTCCAGCAGCGCCGCATCCGCCACGGCGGTGGGCGCGGTTGGCGAGGCGGCGGTCGTGATCTGCGTGAGCGCGCGCGCGCCGTCGTCGCCGCCGATCTTGGCGATCGCGGTGACGGCCTCGAGCTGCGGCGGCCCCTGATCCGCGGGGGCCACCGCGCGAATCGTTTGCAACAACGCCGGGATCGCGCGGGCATCTTTCAGCAACCCCAACCCGAACGCCGCGGCGGCCGCGACGCTGGGAACGGTGTCCGTCAGGACGGGAACGAGCAGGTCCACCGCCGTCGCATCACCGATCCTGCCGGCAGCAAGCGCCGCCTGACGGCGCACGGCGGGATTGTTGCTGGCCAGTGCCTCCCGCAACGCCGCCGGATCGAAGCGACGCGCATCGGCGGCCGCTAAGAGCAACGCGAGCAGACCCACGGTCGTCTCGTCCGCCGCCGGCACAGCCACGGGTGGGTTTTGAGCAGGCGCGGCCACGACCGACGCCATCAGAAGAAGGAAAGCGGCGACGCTAGAGACGAACCGGGTCTGCCGTGGGTTCGAGCAACTCACACACGTGCTCCGGAATGCGCGATAAGGTCTGTCGTGGGTTCAGCGCGATCAACGATGTTTCTCCGGTGGCAAGGAGCTCGTCCGTGCTCGCTCGCTCCACCGCATAACCGAAGATCACCCGCCGCGAAGCCAAGTCCCGCACCCAGCAGCGGACCCGAATCATATCATCATACCGCGCGGGCTGGCGGTAGCGAACGTGAACATCCGTGACGGTGAGATACGTCCCCTGCTCTTCCAGCTGCTTGTACGACAGTCCCCGCTCGCGGAGGTGTTCGGTCCGCGCCATGTCCATCCAGATGAGATAATTGGCGTGGTAGACAAATCCCATCTGGTCGGTCTCGGAGTAATTCACGCGGTGCAAGACCGCGCTGATCACCGCCGCATTATTCCCCGTAGGGAATCCAGATGTTCTTCACCTCGGAGGCGTGACGCAGAAAGTCTCGACCCTCTCCCTGACGGGCGTCGAGCCAATCTCGGCTTCGTGCCGACGCCCAGGTGCGCTTCATGTTCGCCGCGGATGCGAGCTCGACCGTCTTCACACCCGTTGCAGTGCCGAAGTACCAAATACCATCGACGTCATCGTGCTCGGCCAGCACTTTGGCGAGCGCGTCCTTGGCACCGGTGACGACATTGATCACACCGTCAGGCACATCAGAGGTTTCGAGCACCGTGTAGAATTCCGTCGCCGCGAGTGGATGCGTTTCCGACGGCACCACAATGACGGTGTTGCCGACCGCCACGGCCGGCGCGACCAGCGACACGAAGCCAAGCAACGGAAAGTCATCGGGGGCGATCAATCCGAGCACGCCCACCGGCTCATTCATCGCGAGCGTGACGCCGCGAATCGGCGTGTGATGGACCGCGCCGTCCCATTTGTCGGCCCAGGCCGCGTAAGTGAAGAGGCGTGCGACACTCGCCTCGACCTCCTCGCGTCCCACTCGGTCCGCAAACTCCTGGGCCCTGGTGGCGAGATTCTCGGCGATGAAATACAGAATCTGCGCGCGCGTATGTCCGCTGCCGCGTCCCCACCCTTCAGCGGCGTGCGCCGCTTCGACCGCGTTGCGGATGTCCTTGCGATTGCCCTCGCCGACTTCGCCGAGCACACGGCCATCGGGCCCGGCGATCTTGCGCGAATAGCCCTGGTCGGGGCGCACCTGCTTGCCGCCGATGAAGAGCTTGTACGTTCTGTCGATCGGGGGAAGACCGGGAAGGGGGATGGGGGAAGGGGGAAGGGTAATTCCCTGCTCTGATGCCGGAGAAAGCGTGGTGTACCCTTCCCCCTTCCCCCTTCCCTCTTCCCATCCGGGTTTCAGGTACTCATACATCCCTTCCCTGCCACCCTCGCGGCCAAACCCCGACTCCCGATAGCCGCCAAACCCCGAAGCGGCGTCGAACAGATTGGTCGAATTGATCCAGACGACGCCGGCCTTGAGCTTGGGTGCGACGTCGAGCGCGAGGTTGATGTTCTCGGTCCAGACACTCGCCGCAAGACCGTACGGCGTGTTGTTCGCCAGCTCAACCGCTTCCTTCGGCGTCCGGAACGTCATGCTGACCAGCACCGGACCGAAGATCTCGATCTGCGCGATCGTGGCGGCCGGAGAAACGTCGGTGAACAACGTCGGCGGATAGAAATAGCCATCGGTGGGACAGGCCCACGAAGGCTGCCACATTTTCGCGCCTTCTTCGACACCCTTCTCTACCAGTCCGCGAATGCGCTCGAGTTGCACCGGCGCGACGATCGCGCCCATGTCCACCGCTTTATCGAGCGGCGAGCCGACGCGGAGCTTCTCCATCCGCGCGCGCAGCTTCTGCGTCAGCCGATCAGCGATGCCTTCCTGGACGAGCAGCCGCGAGCCCGCGCAGCAGACCTGGCCCTGGTTGAACCAGATCGCGTCCACCACGCCTTCGACGACGCTGTCGAGGTCGGCGTCCTGGAAAACGATGAACGGGCTCTTCCCGCCCAGCTCGAGCGTCAGCTTCTTGCCGGTTCCGGCTGTGGCCTTGCGGATGATGCGTCCGACTTCGGTTGATCCGGTGAACGCAATTTTCTGGACGCCGGGATGTTCGACCAAATGTTTTCCCGTCGTGCCGTCGCCGGTTACAACGTTGAACACGCCGGCCGGCAAGCCCGCCTCTCGCGCAATCTCCGCGAAGCAGAGCGCGGTCAATGGCGTGAATTCGGCGGGCTTCAGGATCACCGTGTTCCCGGCGGCGAGGGCGGGCGCGACTTTCCACGCCACCATCAGGAGCGGGAAATTCCACGGGATGATCTGTCCGACGACACCGACCGGCACGTAGCCGGGGAATTCGGTGTCGCGGAGCTGCGCCCAGCCGGCGTGGTGGTAGAAGTGGCGGGCGACGAGGGGAATGTCGAGATCGCGGGTCTCGCGGATCGGCTTCCCGTTGTCCAGGCTCTCGAGCACGGCCAGCAGCCGCGAGTGCCGCTGCACCTCTCGCGCGAGCGCATAGAGGTAGCGCGCGCGCGCGTGCGGCTGGAGTGCCGCCCAACCCGGACCGGCGGCCGTTGCGGCGGCGACCGCCGCGTCGATGTCCGCCTTGCTTCCCTGCGCCACGCGCGCCAGCACGGCCTTCGTTGCGGGATTGATCGTCTCGAAGTAGGTGCCGTCAGACGGGGACGTCCACACTCCATTGATGAAGTGGCCGAAGCGGCCGCCGTCGTGCTGTTTGATCCACTCGAGTGCGGGAGCGTCGCTTTCCGGCGCCGGCCCGTACTCCATCGTCTCGAACAGCTTGGCGACGGTCGTCATCACACCATCGGGTGGCGGTGCGCCGCGGCGTAGCGGCCCGTCACGAAGTGTTCGAGCTGGCGCTCAATGTCGGTTAGGAGAGAACTCGCTCCAAGCCGGAAGAGGGTGGGCCGGAGCCAGCGGTCGCCCAGCTCTTCCTTCATAAGGATCATCCAGTCGAGCGCCTGCTTGGCGGCTCGGATGCCGCCGGCCGGCTTGAAGCCCACGGCCGCACCGGTGCGCGTCTCGTACTCGCGGATCATGCGGGCCATGACGACGCCGACCGGCAGCACCGCGTTGACGGGTTCCTTGCCGGTCGACGTCTTGATGAAGTCCGCGCCGGCCATCATCGCGACCATGCTCGCGCGCGCGACGTTGGTCAGCGTGGCGAGCTCGCCGGTGCCGAGGATCGCCTTCATGCGCGCCCCGCCGCAGGCGTCACGGAAGGCGCGGACCTCGGCGTACAGGGCCGGCCAATCGCCGGTCAGCACGTGGGCGCGCGTGATGACGATGTCGATTTCCTGAGCGCCCGCCGCGACGGAGGCCTGCACCTCTTCGAGGCGTTGTGCGAACGGATTGAGACCGGCGGGGAATCCGGTCGACACGGCGGCAACCGGAATGCCTGAGCCCTCGAGCGCGGCGACGGCAGTGGGCACGAGCGCGTGATACACGCATACCGCGCCCACTTTGATATCGAGATGTCCCACACCGAGGGCGTCGACGAGATCGGGGCGCAACGGGCGCCGACCTTTGGCACAGAGCCGCAGCACGTTCCCCGGGGTGTCGTCGCCCTGCAGCGTCGTGAGATCCATGCACGTGATCGCGCGCAGCAGCCAGGCCGCCTGCCATTCCTTCTTTACTGTGCGGCGCGTGGGGATGGTCGCGGCACGGCGCTCGACGGCGCTGCGATTCACCCGCAGCCCCGCCACGACGTCGAGGTCGAGCGGGATGCCCGGATTGCGATCGTCTTTGAGAAAGGGACGAGCCGGGATGGCCCGCGGCCGGTCCGAGAGAGCCTTCATGGCGGGACAATGCGAATCGCCGCCGGAAATGTCAACGCGCGACGGCCAACCCGGCGCCCAAGCGGCACGCCTCGACCGCTTCGGGCGCTCGGGCACGCGTGCACTGCTCCTCTTTCTCCGGTGCCGCCGCGAGCAACGTGGCGATCTCCTCGCCCAGCCCGCGGTAGCACGTCGGCGCGCCCGGCTCGCGGAGCACGATGCCACAGAATGTGAAGGCGGCATTCGTCGTTGCGGTCCAGTCGACGAGGGCTTTGACGGCGCCGAAGTAGCATGAAGGACGATAGGAGTCACGCGCTGTCGCGCAAAGATCGGCCGTTTTCTGGGGATCGCGGTTCGCGTATGACGTGATGTCGCGACCCAGACTCTGGAAGCAGACAGGACGCTGAGGCGCGGGCGCCCGCTCGCACGACTTCGCGGCAGCGGCGATGTCACCGTGATTCTCGTACAACATCACCGACGTCTGCATCTGATAACAGGCGTGCCGATAGCGCTCGGCGACAATCGAGCAGGGGTAGAGCGGATCGGCCGGGTCGATCGCCTTGAACGAGGACATCGCCATGTGATGATGCCCGTGCGCGGCCAGCTCCGTCGCGGGGTGATGCGGCGACGTCACGTTGATCACGTTTTCCATGAACGCGCCGCCATAACACGACTCGCGGTCCCAGCCATCCGCGAGGAGATCACAATCGGTGAGCGCCTGCGGCAGATCGTGCCCGCGGAACATCGTGAGGCCGTGACCCATCCCGTGCACGCACTGAAACAGCACCCACCGGCTCGCGCTCGCGCTGCGAAACGGCTGGCACAGCGCCTCGACTTCAGGCTGCGTCACGCGCTCGCGCGACTCGAAATAGGCCTGAATGACGCCGTGCCGGCAGCCCGAGGAGAACCCATCGCCACAGGCCTCGAACGTGGAAACGATGTCCGGCGACTTGCTGTATGCCTCGATGCCGAGGCCGTGCGCGTATTCGTGTGCATGCTCGGCGACGTCGGGATCGGCGGCGGCGATCGCATCGAGCGTCGCGACGGCGTCGGCGACGCCGTGCCGGGTGAGATGGTCCGAGAGCAACTGCGAATAACAGCTGCGCCGGCGCTCAGCCGATCCGTACCGACAATCCGACCCGACTGCGCGCGCCCGGGAGCGCGAGAACTGGTTCGCGGCCACGCCGACGACGAGCAGCGCCGCGACGACGATCAGAGCTTTCACAGATTGAGACATGGGAGAACAGTAATGTGCTTGCGTGTGTGGTTCCAGGTTCCTAAGCTTGGGCCGTGTCGTCCCAAATCACAGCGCCGCGGGTCATCGTCGTGGCGGACGCGCACCTCGGGCAGGTGCCTGCGGCCGTCGGTACCGCCTTCCACGCCTTCCTCGACCAAGTGCCCCAACCTGGTGATCACCTGGTGCTCACCGGCGATCTATTCGACTTTTGGTTCGAGTACCCGACCGTCATCCCCCGCAAACATTTCGGCACCGTCGCGAAACTCCAGGCCGTACGGGCCCGTGGCATTCCGGTGACATTCGTGGGCGGCAATCACGACCGTTGGGGCGGCACGTTCTTCACGCAGGATCTGGGCATCGATTTCTTCGGCGGCGAGGCGGAGCTGGACCTGGCGGGCCGGCACACATTCATCGCGCACGGCGACGGACTGACCGAGCAGCACTGGACCGGAGCGTTCATGCATCGTTTCACGCGACACCCGGTGACGATCGCCGTGTTCCGCGTGCTGCACCCTACGATCGGGTTCTGGATCGCCGACCTCTTCTCCCGTCATCTCGCCGACAACACGAAGGATCGTGCCGTCCTCGACCGCGCCGCGGCCGCGCAGCGTCGCTGGGCAGCGGATTTTCTCGCCAGACGTCCCGATGTGTCGCTGGTGATCATGGCGCACACCCACCGGCCGGTCGTGGACCGACTGCCCGATGGCCGGGCCTACGTGAATCCGGGGGCGTTTCTCGACGGCGGACGCTACGCCGTGATCACGCCGGGGGGGGGCGTCGAGCTGAAACAGTTTACAACGGAACGACTTCGACCTGCTTGAGCTTCTCCCCCAGAAACAGCGCTCCGACCTTTCTAAAATGCGGTTCATCATCCGAGACCACGAAGCGATGCTCGTGAGATCCGCTGTTCGCGAGCAGATCGAGCCGCTCGAGCTCGCGCGCGACCGCGGTCGCGGTCTCCTCAGCCGAATCGACGAGCGTCACGTCGGGTCCCATGACGCGCGCAAGCAACGGCTTCAACAGCGGATAGTGGGTGCAGCCGAGGACCAGCACGTCGACCTGGGCGCGCTTCAGCGGCTCGAGATACTCGCGCGCGATCAACTCCGCGGCGGGGTGCTCGAACCATCCCTCTTCGACGAGCGGTACGAACAGCGGGCACGGTTGGCCGTGCACTTTCGCATCGGGTCGTAGCGCCTTGATGGCGCGCTCGTAAGCGCCGCTGGCGATCGTTCCCGCGGTTCCGATCACACCGATGTTGCCGGTACGCGTCGCCGCGACGGCCGCGCGCGCGCCCGGCTCGATCACTCCGATGACGGGCACCGGCGACTTTTCTTTGAGCGAGCCGAGTGCATGCGCGGTGCTCGTGTTGCACGCGACCACCACCGCTTTCACGCCGCGCCTCAGGAGATACGCGAGGATCTCGGCGCTATAGCGCCGGACCGTGTCGGGCGACTTCGGCCCATACGGGACGCGGGCGGTGTCCCCGAAGTAGATCACGGACTCTTTGGGCAAGCGCTCGAACAGCGCGCGCGCGACGGTCAGGCCGCCGATGCCCGAATCGAAGACGCCAAGTGGAGCGGTGTTCACCGTAACGGAATGCTGATGCCGATTCCTCTCCCATTCGGGAGCACCTGCATCTTCAGATTCTGAGGAAAATCGCGCAGGTGCGCGGAGACGTACGCTTCCGCGCCGGAAAAGAGGTGATTGAAAATCCAGAGCACGAGCCAATCCTGCACTTCCTGCCGTTTGAGACTCAGACTCGTCGAATGGATCTCGTTCAAGTAATTCGCCTCCTGTTGCGCCTTCAGCGTCATCATCGCCGTCACGCCCTCCCACGCGACGAAAGCGGCGCCGGTGACGGGACGATCGGTGACGGCCTGTCCCCAGCCTGGCAATAAGAAGGATCGCCAGAACGCGCCCATAGGGCGGACGCTGCGGTGCATCGTGTCGCCGGGGAAGACGATGTGACTCGTATCTACAACGTGGGTTGTGTCTTGAGCGGAAAGATGGAACGATGGAACGATGGAAAGAACGACCATTATAGCCACCCCGTTCCATCGTACGATCGTTCCATCTTTCCGCCTCATCTCGCCACCAGCACGTTCAGTCGTCCCCGCTCCAGCTCGACCGTGCATTCGTGCGCTCCGGTGGGGGGCTCGCGCAGCTCGCCGTCGACGTGCATCACGAGCGGCTGTTCGGGCGAGCGGATAACCAGTTTCGCGGTCTTGATGAGCGCAACCTCCGGCATCGTGACGTGCGTCCCCCTCATGACGCGGGGAATAGCAAGCAGAAAACGAGGCAACGAGACGCGTCGGATGAGACAGACATCCATCTTCCCATCACTCGGATCCGCATCGGGGGCAAATCGGTAGCTGCCGCCCGCCGTCGTGCCGTTACACACCTCGACCATCATCATGTACCCCCGCTCCCGAAAGCCCGGCGCCGCGACATCGAACAACGGCGGCTCGAAGCGGAAGAACGTCTTCACGACCGGCACGAGATACGAAAGAAAGCCACGCAGCTTGGGCATGCTGTTGCGCATCCGAACCACCGCCGGCCCGAAGCCGAACCCCACGCTGTTCACGAACCACTCGCCCAGCACGCGACCAGCATCGAAGCGGCGGGAGCGGGCCGTCACCAGGCGGGCGACGGCGCGGACGGGATCGTGGCCGTACGTCCCCACCATTTTCGCGAAGTCGTTACCGGAACCGATCGGCACGACTCCCAATGCCGCTTCGGCGTCGGCTCGGAGCAGGCCGTTCGCCACTTCGTGCACGGTCCCGTCGCCGCCCACGGCGATGACATGCCTCGCGCCCGCCCGCGCCGCCTCCGCCGCAAGCTCCTGCCCGTGGCCGGGCCGCTCGGTGCGGGCCATGTCGACCGCCCAGCCCTGACTCCGAAACGCCCGCGACACGATGTCCGCGGCGCGCCTCGCGGCGCCACGTCCCGCAGCTGGATTGATGATCAGATGAGCGTGCAGCACGACGACGGGGAAAGATACAAGTCGCCCGCCCCGGGGGGGCGGGCGGGGGCGGGCGGGGGCGGGCGGGGGCGGGCGAACCTGCAGCAGCTTCAACGACGACCGCTCAATTACTGCGCCAGATAGTGCTCTTCCCAATCGACGGCGAAATCGACGGCACAGCGCCCGCACAGCATCCGGCTGGGCCGGCCGCGTAACGGCACACGGTCACGGCACGACGGACAGACCGCGTACCGCTCGCCGACTTGCACCGAGCGCGGCACGCTCTGCGGACGCGAGACGACCGTCCATTTGCGCGGAGGAGTATTCGACATCTGAAGGAAGGCTCGGACCACCGGAACCGGGGTCCCTTTTACGTCTACTACGGCCGCTAGGCCATCGGCTTTGATCAACCGGTACCAGGCGCCACGACGGAGGTTGCAATTCAAATCGGCTTGAAGACGGGCCCACACCATCGTGTACTCTCGCTGCCGTCTGAAGGGAGGACAACAGTGTGCTTTTCGAGCGGCGACGTCAATGTGATATGACCGTTTCCAGAGTGACCAACATCACGCGCCTCCGACACCCCAATCGACTTCGAATTCCTGGCGGCAGCGCTTGCACTCGAGCGCGGTGACGCGCTTGGGGAGCGGCGCGCGCGAGCGGCAGCTCGGGCAAACGCCGTAGATCCCCCGAAGATGGGGCGGTGTTTTGCGGGTTGGTGCCGCGCCGTTGACCACGCTCCAGCGCAGCGGCGGGCGCGGCCGGATCTCGAGCCACGCGCGCAGCACGCCGACGGGCCGGTGGTTCACCTCGATAACAGCTTGCAAATCATTGAGATCGATGACGCGATACCACGCACCGCGGCGGAGCTTGAGGGGAACGTCCGCCTGAAGACGAGCGAACAGCATGGCCATCACGGCTCCTGATGAGGGAGACGAAGATGGGCGCGACACCAATATAGGGTTCCGAGCAAGTGCCGTGCGTCACCGGAATGGCGGGAGCGTGTGGGAATCGAACCCACCGAGGCCCGTTAGAGCCCCAAACAGTTTTGAAGACTGCTCAGGCCACCAGACCCAATCCGCTCCCCTGCTCCCGGTTACTGCTTTACCGCTACAGCGTCGATCTCGACGCGCGCCGCTTTCGGAAGACCGGCCGCCTGTACGGTCGAGCGCGCCGGCTTGTGCGCGCCGAAGTGCTTGGCATAGACCTCGTTCATCTGCGCGAAATCGGCCATGTCGGCGAGATACACGGTCGTCTTGACCACGTTCTGCAGCGACGTGCCCGCGGCGGCGAGCACGGCTTTCAAGTTCGCGAAAACCTGCTCGGTCTGCTCCGCGGTGCTGCGGCCGATAAGATCGCCGGTCTTCGGATCGAGCGCGACCTGACCCGCCGTGAACACCAGGTTGTCGTGCACAATCGCCTGGCTGTAGGGGCCAATCGCCTTGGGGGCGGCATCGGTTGCGATGATACGCATTAGAACAGACCCTCGATCATACCGTCTGAATGGAGACGCATGCGCTCCGCCGCCGGGTTCTTGCCGAGTCCCGGCATGGTCAAGATTTCGCCCGCAAGCGCGACCACAAAACCGGCGCCCGCCGACGGCAGGATGTCGCGCACATGGAGCGTGAAACCGCTCGGCGCGCCGAGTTGCGTCGCGTCGTCCGAGAACGAGTACTGCGTCTTCGCCATGCACACCGGTGTCTCGCCCAACCCGAGCTTGGGCAGCAGCTCGAGTGCCCGTTCCGCGGGTGGCGCGAAGGCGACGCCTGCCGCGCCGTAGATCTCGCGCGCGATCGTCTCGATTTTCTCACGGATGGGACGTCGCTCGTCGTACAGTGGCTTGGAGGTGGCTTTGCCGGTCTTCAGCAGTTCCAACAGGGACTCCGCAACGGCGATGCCTCCTTCCCCGCCCTTCTCCCACACATCGCAGCGCACGACTTCGACACCCTCCGCCGACCCAACCGCCTGCACCGCCTCGAATTCCTCATCTGTATCCGTGATAAAGTGATTCAGAGCGACGAGGGCCGGCAGGCCGAGTTTCTTCACGTTACGAATGTGGCGGCGCAGGTTCTCAGCACCCCGCTGCACTGCGCCGGGATCGGGCGTTCCCAGCTGATCCTTCTTGAGGCCGCCGTGCATCTTCAGCGCGCGCACCGTCGCGACGATGATCGCCGCCTCCGGCTTGAGGCCCGCGAAGCGGCACTTGATGTCCACGAACTTCTCAGCGCCGAGGTCCGCGCCGAAGCCGGCTTCGGTGAGCAGGATGTCGCCCAGCGCGAGGCCGAGCTTCGTCGCGAGCACGGAATTGCAGCCGTGCGCGATGTTGCCGAACGGCCCGCAGTGCACGAGCGCGGGTCCGCCTTCGAGCGTCTGTACCAGATTCGGATTGATGGCGTCCTTGAGCAGCAGCGTCATCGCGCCGTGCGCCTTGAGGTCGCTGGCCCGCACGGCGCTCTTGTCGCCTCGCAGACCGACGATGATCCGGGCCAGCCGCGTCTCGAGATCGTCGATGCCGGTCGCCAGGGCGAGAATCGCCATGATCTCCGAGCCGGGGACGATCACGAAGCGGTCTTCGCGAGCCGGGCCGCCGTTCACGCCACCCAGCCCCACGATGATGCTGCGCAGCGCCCGGTCGTTCATGTCGATGGTGCGCGGCCAGATGACACGCCGCACGTCGATGCCCAGCGCATTGCCATGGTGCAAATGCGCGTCCAGCATCGCCGAGAGCAGGTTGTGGGCACTGGTGATGGCGTGGAAGTCGCCGGTGAAATGGAGGTTGATGTCCTCCATCGGCACGACCTGCGCATAGCCGCCGCCCGCGGCCCCACCCTTCACCCCGAACACGGGGCCAAGCGACGGCTCGCGGATCGCGAGAATCGCGTTCTTGCCAAGCCGCCGCAGCGCCTGCGTGACGCCCACCGTCACGGTGGACTTGCCTTCTCCTGCCGGCGTGGGATTGATGCCGGTCACGAGGACCAGCCGCCCTTTTTGCGAGCGAGCCGCGAGAGCGCGGATGGAGATTTTTGCCTTGTACCTGCCGTACAGCTCGAATTCGTTCTCCTGAAGACCCAGCTCGGCGGCGACGTCGCGAATGGGACGAAGCTTCGCTGCTTGAGCGATCGCGATGTCGGTCGGCACGTTCACGGTTGTGGTCAAAGCGAAGACTCGGTGCGCGGACCGAAGCAGCGACGCGCGTTCTCAGTCGTCCGCTCCGCGAGAGCGTCCAGCGACTCGCCACGCAGCGCAGCCGCACGCTCGGCGACGTCGCGGACGAACCCCGGCTCATTGCGCCGGCCGCGATGCGGCACCGGAGCGAGGTACGGGGCATCAGTCTCCACGAGCAGACGGTCGGGCGGGCAGTCGGCCAGACGGCCGGTCATTGACCAATTCTTGAAAGTGATCATGCCACTGAACGAGAAATATGCATTGATACTCATCCCGGCATCCCAAACCGCGTCACCGGAACTGAAACTGTGCAGCACGACCACTGGCGTCCGTCGATCGCCAACGAGGCCGCGCAGCATCGCTGCCATTTCCGCATCGGCGTCGCGCGCATGGACGACGACCGGCTTAT
>WNFF01001209.1_pt1 | contig 20764 bp, 21 predicted proteins | sample 5400441 | NCBI WGS metagenome assembly WNFF01 (sample SAMN13153345, study PRJNA577476) | soil metagenome | isolation source: 120 cm saprolite under Douglas fir tree site 2 hole 3 replicate 1 | place: USA:California | collected 2015-04-18
ATACGCTGCGGCAACGCCATATGCAATTCGGGCAAATTTCATTCTTTCCTCCTAGCCTCGCGAGATGCTTGTCTGCTGCTACATCTGAGTTCGCACTGCCGTTCGTCGCTGATGTGAGCGAAAGGAACTGGCTTGCCTGTTTTGCCACTCGTGGCGCGACCGACTCCTGTGAGAAGGCCTGCCACGAAAATCAGCTGCCTTTCATCGAAGTCGCGCGCTTGCGCATGTGCGCCTCTCTTCCGCCCTGTTCGAAGTGAACTTCGTCCATGAGCAGTCTCATCAAAGGAATACCGGATTGAGTGTCTCTCGTGATCGCTGGAGACCCAATTTTGGTGGGATCAAAGCCTAGTCCCTCGTCGCGGATAACGACGGACAACTCCTTGGCTGGTTCACATCGGCAATGGATTGTGAATCCGTTTGTCTGGGTGCTCACAGTTTCCGTGAATCACCGCATTGTCCAAGGCTTCGCGAAGAGCGCACTCGACGTCCCGTTCGGCGCCAGAAACACAACGAGTTTTCCTGATCAGAAGCATGAGCTCTTCCACGACAGGCAAAACCGCAGCAACGTCGCTCTTCATCGTCAAGTCCACATGGATGATCGAGACGGCGGACTCGAGATTGGCCCTGACGGACTTGAAACTATACGGCCCACTCATAACCACGAACTCCCTTCCTCATTGCTGCTGGTTACCTGCGAAAACATCCGGAGGAACGAGCCCGTCGTTCTCTGACTTATTTCTCCTCGATTTGCTCCACGGATCTGCTGGTTTGCGCTGTGGCCGTCGCGACGGCTTCGCGGGCATTCTTTTTGTTCAGACGAACGATGACGGACTGGACTCCGCCGGACTGGTCGATGTACTCGATGGTGAGATAGTGCTTCGTCGAGCGTGTCAGGAGAAAAACCGGCGAGATCAAGACTGCCGCCACGTACCGAGGGTGGCCGGTCCTTTCGTACTGTATGGCACGGATCGCATCGTAATTGATACTGAAAGCTGGTGTTCCTTGCGGATTTAGGAACTCCACCTTCTTCGAGCTCGGGTCGAATACCAGCGTTCCCCTGACCCCGGCCTCGGCTTTCTTTTGCCCGGCTGGCGTCGCCGCAAAATATTCTGCGCAAGCAAATCTTTCTGCCGCAACCGATTCTGTCGCGAGTACGGTCAGTAACGCCATTGAAGCAACTGCATTCCTCCACCGCATGTGAGCCTCCCTTTTTTTGAACTGAATTTTCTAAAGAAACTGGGCCGTCCTGTGGTCAGGCAGGGTCCAGCCGAAACTGTTTTCGAAGACCCCTGTCGAAGAGACTTGAAGGGGCGAATTTTCGCAGGCGGCTGACGAGTTTGGCCTCACGTCCGACCGGATACCGTGGCCGTGGCGACTGGCTGGTCAAAGCTTTCAGCACCACCTCGGCAACCCCCAGAGGCGTGCCACCCTTCGCTATGTTTTCCGGAGTAGCTTTGAGAACGCGCGTGAGGCCGTCAGCGTAAGCTTCTAGCGCACGGGCGGCGACTTGGCTGTTCTGCGCGATGTTCGTGCGCGTAAAACCCGGTTCGATGACGGATACGCGAACGCCAAACTGGCGCACCTCATGGTCCAAGGATTCGGAGTACCCTTCGAGGGCGTGTTTAGTGGCGCAGTAGATTCCCTGGTACGGCGCGGGGACAAATCCGACTACCGATCCAATGTTGATGATGCGTCCCGATCGCTGCTCTCGCATGAACGGGAGCACGGCTTGGGTCATTCGCAGAACTCCAAAAAAGTTGGTTTCAAAGAGTTGCTTCGCTTCTTCGATGCTCGTCTCTTCCAGGGAGCCGATCAGGGCATAGCCGGCGTTGTTGACCAGAGCATCGATTCGCCCGGCCCGATCAAGCAGCGTTCGCACGCAAGAATGGACCGACTCCTCATCGCGAACGTCAACGTGGACCAACTCGACATTCTCCAGAGATCTCCTGGCCCCGGCATTTCCCCTTGTGGTTCCGAAGACTCGGAAACCGTGGCGGGGCAGTAGACCGGCGATGGCCCGGCCGATTCCCGAAGAGACTCCTGTAACAAGAGCTACTTTTTCCTGACTCATATTCTTACCTCCAATGTTTTGCAGCTGTCGACGAGACCGTGCGCTCGCGCCCGTTTCTAGTAGATGAGTGCGATCTCGATGGTCTGCTCCCCAGTGCTTAAGGAGAATTTCGCTTCGTCGAACGTGGGCGCACGTTTTTTCTTCTTGGGATTATTGGAAGCGCCGTAGCCTTCCTTGGGCATTCCCACAAAGTTCTTGTCCATCTTCCCGTTGCCGTTCTCATCGTGAAGGACCGAGACAGCGAAGGCGCCCTGGGGAACATCCTTGAAGGTTACTTGGGCGCTCATGGTGTTGGGATCGATCTCGACACGCTGCTGCCGGATGGCCTTCGACGTGTCGTCGGGAAAACCCTGTGCGCCCTGAAATAGAGTCACACCGATTTTGCCCTTTGTGTTTCTCGCGCCCGTGACGCGGATCGTGAGTGTTCCCGTATCTTTCGTTTGTGCGGTGAGCGATGGGAAGGGTGCGCACAGCAAAAGCGCGAGGATGGCTGAGGAGACAGCAACCTGACTGATTTTTCTAGTCATTAGTCTTTTCCTTTCTCTTCCGAGATTTGCTGGGAGAAGCGTCAGCCGGCGTGCGCGGTCTTCCCTCCGTCGATGACCATCTGCGCGCCCGTCATGTAAGGGTGGTCATCGGAAGCCAGAACGAGCGCGAAGGCGGCAATCTCGTCTGCTTTGGCCATTCTCTCGAGCCCGGGCACGTGGGACTTTGCCCACTGCTTGGCAAGCGCCTCCCAGATTGCGTCCGGGACGTGCTCCATACCAGCAGCCGTGCGCACCAACTCCGTGTCGGTGGTGCCGGGGATGAGCGCATTCACGCGAATACCCTTGGCCGCGTAGTCTTGCGCTGCAGACTGGACCAGCCACACGAGTCCTCGCTTGCTGGCGGTGTAGGCAGAACGCTTTTCCGTTGTCGCGATCGCGTTCGAGGAAGAGGTGACCACAAATGTTGCCGCCGCCATCCGCCTGCGGAGAGTGCGTCCGCGGCGGCTCGCGCCAAAGCGCTCGAAAAGCTTTGGGGTTCCGGATGAGCCTGCACAATCAACGCTTTCATAGGTTCACGTGTCTCCGTTCGAAAGAGAAAAAACAATCGCCTTAATGGACTCTAGTAGCCAATGGTGAATCTCCTCTGGACATGGCGAGGTAACTCCGCTTCATCGATGATTGCGACCGCAGCATCCTCGTAGGAGATTCGGCTTTGTCCGTTCGCATCAACTACCGGCTGATCGCCTCCGAGACGGAATCGCGCAGTTCGTTCTCCCGGATAAATGTGCTCCGCTGGACTTAAATAGGTCCACGGCCGGTTCGACAACCGATAAGTATTCAGCGCGTCCCGGTGGCCACGCACAGCCGCTTCATAGGCCTCAGGAAGTCCAAGTGACCTGAGAGTCTCGCGCAGCTCCTCGGGAGAATCTGCCCGTGTGGCGCCCGGTCTTATCTCTAGGCTGCCCGCGCCACCGACAACGATGAGACGAAGAACAGGATATTTCTCCATGGCCTTTAGCAGCGCTTTCGCAGCCGCGACGTAGAGGCCCGGATTTCGGATCGATTGTTCTAGCGTATCCTTGATGTCTTGCGCGGCATTTCCTGGCTGGTAGGTGCTGACGAGCACGTCGAGTCCGTCGATGGCTTCGACCAGGCGGCCAACATCGAACACATCGACGGCTTTCCAAGTGACGCGGTTTCTGTCTTTCGGCAGACGCGATACTTCGCGGGTGAATGCAGTCACCTGGTGCCCGCGTCTCACCGCCTCGGCAAAGACCCGCTGGCCGATATTTCCCGTGGCACCAATAATTCCAATATTCATCTCATCACCTCAGTGTTCGGGATCAAGTCAATCAAGATAGGCAGGAAACTTCGGCAGCGACCGGAAGTCCTGGGGGTCATGTTGCACCACCACTCGCGCGTTGGTGTTTTTGGCGATGTGTTCAAATCGATCCATGGAGGCGAGCGTGTCGGCGCGTTCATAGTTAACTGGCGGCACGAGGTGCAGCCTGCGGCTGTCGCGCAGATGATAAAGATCGCCCGAAAGCAGCACGGTACCGTTTTTCTGAAGTTTGATCTCGAGCGACTGATGACCTGGTGTATGGCCCGGAGTTTTTAGGATACGTACGCTGCCGTCCCCAAAGACGTCATAGTCGCCGTCGATGGTGCGGAGATTTGCATTCTCGGTCGCAGCGGCAATACCGGGGTCGATACCCAAGGGGACTGGATCTTGCCGCGCGTTAGTCAGCTCGGCCCGATTCACGATCCAGATGGAACGCGCGAACAAGCCTGCGTTCCCGGTGTGGTCGAAATGAAAGTGCGAAAAGGCGACATAGTTGATATCAGACGGTGCCAAGCCAAGCGCTTTCAGCCGTTCCACCAGTGTGTGCGTTACGCTGATGTGGACGCCGATGGCGGGGTAGTCGATGCCGTTTTTGGTTTCCGCTACCTTGTCTCCGAGTCCGGTGTCCCAGATCAGGGTGCCCTTGGGATGGCGTATCAGAAAGCACGGGTCTACCATCGTTCCCGGTTCGCCTGCGAATTCTCCCGTGTCGGAAAAAAGGGAACCCACGTCCTTTATATCCAACCTCCCGCAGTCGATCGCATACAGACGGACCTTCCCAACATTGTCAGCGGCGAAAGCCGGGGCAAGCCCCAGCAGCAATGAAAACCCAATCAAAACAACTAAGTTCTTGCCCGACATCAATGCCTCCTTCGTGGAGAAGTTCAACTTCTCAATCGGCAACGACAACGCCGGAAGTGGGGAAAACAGAGAAATCGTTGGCGCGAGAAAACCTCCGAGCTGTTGACTCACACCAAATAGATGAAAACGATCGGGAGGACGTTTCATGAGAATACATGGCATGATTGTGATACCTGCTATAGAATTGGAAACCAGGTGGGAGAAACGTAAGTGCGACAAAAACCTGTGGCTTGTTCCGTGGAGACTACGACACGCATCCTTGGCGGGCGCTGGAAGCCAGCGCTTCTCGAGCATCTGTTTCAGGGGGAGAAGCGCTTTTCGGAGTTGAAGCGATGTGTGCCTGGAATCACGCAAAAGACGTTGTCAGAACAGTTGCGGGAACCCCAATTCTCGGGGATCGTGGCACGCAGAGTTTATCCCGATACACCTCCACGGGTGATCTATAGTGTCACGCCGCTGGGAGAAACACTGCGTCCGTTGCTGGACGCCATGTGCAAATGGGGCAAATCGCATTCGGCAGCCATGGCCCTCAAGAAACTGGAAGCATCAGAAGAAGAACAATAAACGTCAGATCAGCGATCTTCGGGGGACGAAGACGCAAGTTTTCCCAACTCCCCATTGGCAACCCATCCGCTGTCAGCTGCTGCCGTTGATGAATCCGCCCGCTCTTTCGTCGGAAGGTCGGTGCCTCGGGCGCAACCTCAGCGGGCGTGCACCAAATCAAGGGGCTGCTCATTTCAGCAGCCCAAGACGCCCGACGATTTTGCTGATTTGTTTCTTCCTGCTGGAGAATCCCCTGCGTCAAAATTTCTTCCGGGCGGGCCACGCTCATGCGGGCGTTATCGTTACCCGCATGGGTCGATACGTGTTTGAGACCAGTTCGTCATTAATCTGTTGAAGGAACCTCTTCACTCCACTCTCTTCGATGGCGTCGAACGTGACACCGTCGATTCCCGGTGCTCCATCGTTACTTCTTTGCCATCTGGTAGGCTTCATGAAGCGTTTCCATCTTGCAGACATGAACGTACAGTCCCCAGAAGCGCCAAGTTGGTTCAGCCTTCGCCTTGACGTATAGACTCCTCCTCAGGTCTTGCAAACAGATGGGTGCCTTTGTCATCTCACCCTTGCCTTCCTTTTTGTTGGAGTCGTTGCAAACAGCAGGGTCCCTTCGCTCCACGGGCATTACCCCGCTTCTCCGCTACTACAGACCCCTCCGCCACCCTCTCGCCTTTCCACCGATTTCCCGGTGTCTCCGGTTATACGGTTTCCTTTTCTCCGCCAATTTCTCGGCGGGACGAGGAGGGTTTCTCCAGTTGCTTAGCGCATCCTTGTCATCGTGCTGTCGCTATAACCCCGCCAGAGTGTCTCGCCGCTTCAGTCAGTCTGCGACGTTCCATGCTGCCTTCGCCTCATGAAGGAAGGCTCGGCCTCTGGGGCTTCCGTTTCGAGGCCATTTCTGCGTTTACTTTCGTTACGGCCCGATGACTCGCTCACCATCCGAAAGATGGCTTTGTCGATAGGCTTTCAGGATTCAGTTTCCTTCCTCCTTGCTATCCAAGCTACAGGGCTCTGGCTTTTGCCCTGGTGAGACTTTTCCTCACTGAATACGCCAGCCTTCCTTGGACACACCAACATGCCGGTTTATCCCGGCGCTCTCCGGCTTGCCGACAATCCACCCAGAATCATCGGATTCGCTGCACCGAAAGCAGGGTGGTGCCACCACAGCAAGACAGGGCAGTTTTGTGTTGCAAGTATGCCCTCCAGGATCCGAAGATTAGCCAATGTTAGAAAAAAATAATTTTGGAACACATCGGGCTGTTTTGTGATATCGAAAGAGCTCACATATTGTGCGCATGCCACTACTTCTCCTGTGACGGTCCTAAATGATTTTTGCACAACCTAGCGAGCTTTTTGACGAGGATCTTCAAAAAGCGGCTGATGAAGATTTGATCGAGCATATCAAAGCGGGAAGTGAGGGCGCCCTCACGATCCTTTTCGACCGGTATCATCGCCTGGTCTTCCACATCGCAGTCCGCATCGTAAGAGATCCTGGAGAAGCGGAAGAAGTAGTACAAATGGTTTTCCTGAGCATTTTTCGGGCGGCAGCCGATTTCGACCGCAGGAAGGGCGCGGTCCGAGTTTGGCTTCTACAGTACGCCTATCATCGCGCCCTCCATCGGAAGCGTCACCTCACGGCGAACTATTTTTACCGCTGGGAGGAACTTGAATCAGCTATGGAATTGGGCGCGGCTCGCGCGTTCTCGGGGGAGGCACGCGAAAACGAGCGATTGGTGGATCAGCTCTTGCGGCAGCTCAAACCCCGACAGCGGGCTTTCATGGAGCTCACCTACTACGAAGGATTGACGGCCCTGGAAATTGCGACCCGTCTCGACGAATCCGTGCACGTGGTGCGTCATGAGCTGAACCGCAGCCTTGTTGCATTGCGTGGCGCACTGCTTGGCATGCAAGCAAGAAAGAAGGAGGGAAGTTGATTGAACTCGTAAGGATGCTCGGATTGCGAGGACACGGAAAGCTTGAGGAGTGGTGCACGCTTGCTGCGGTCGGGGATCTTGGCGTGCAACAACTGAATGAGCTAGAACTGCACGTCGCCAAGTGCGCCACGTGCCGGGAGTTGCTCGAAGATGTTACACAAGCGAACTTGCAGGCGATGCCTGCTTTTTGGGAGAAACGCAAACCGTCCGTGAGCATAATGCCGCCGGATAGCATGCGGCCACGTTTCCTGCGGCGGCTACGAGAATATAGGAATGGTCCTGAGAGTACATTACCTGCAAGGGAGTTCGGGTTACAGGAGGATTGGGCCGCGAAATACGGAGCGCAAAGAGACGAAAGAGCGTATCTCGACAGACGCCCTCGCTGGCCTCAACTGTTATTGAGGCCTGCCATTGCTCTTGTGATGGCTGCCACACTTCCCGTAGCCGGTTACTATTTCGGCTTGAAATCAAGAAACGCCGGGGCCGCACGGCAGCAGTTCAAGCAACCTGTCGCCCAAACTGAAAACGCCGCCGGTCATCGAGACCCCAGTGGATCTTTAGAGCAGCAGACAACGCTACTCGCATCGGTATTGGCCAACTTAGAAAAAGGACGATCGATTGCGAGAGACGAGCGAACCCTTTTGGAAGAAAAATTGGCAGCTTCGAGCGCCAGACTGGTTTCCTTGGAGCAAGCGGATGCGAGCGAACTGCAGCGGACACTCGCGGAGAGGCAAGAGATAAGCAGGGAACTGGAATTGGCCAAGAAAGAAAATGAGAGTCTCCACCGCAAGTTTGAGCAAACGGAAGCTCTTTTAGCCGCTAAGGAACATCAAACCCAGGAGCTCCAGACTGAACTGGATCTAGCGCGAAGCTCGGTCCGGGACCAGGACGATGTGCGTCTCGCCGCAGGTCAGCTAGGTGAGATGGTAACCGCAAAGAATCTGCATATCGTCGACGTGTACGATGCGGATGGCGGAGGCAATCGGAAACATTCCTTCGGACGAGTCTTCTATGTAGAAGGGAAATCCTTGCTTTTCTATGCGTATGATTTGCAGGACGAACGTCAGGCACGAGCGAACGTCGTATTTCACGTCTGGGGCGGCCGGGCTGGAACGAAGGAAGTCACTCATAGCCTTGGCCTATTGCATAACGAGAACGTGAAAGAAGGGCTCTGGACGCTGACCTTCGATGATCCCTCCGTCCTTGCAAAGATCAATTCGGTATTTGTAACCGTTGAATCAGCGAATAGACGGGACGGCATGCCGCACGGCAAGAAGGTTCTCTACGCATATTTTGGAAATCCCCCCAATCATCCGTAGATTTCCGTACTGGTCAGCATCGATCTCCGATTTCACAAAACATTCACAAACCTGGCTGCGAATCTGGCGCACGAAGCGGGCATACCGTATTGATCGGGAGGATGCCTCGTAATGTCACTTCGCTCTTTTCTTAAGATTGCTTGTCTACTTTGTTTGATCACGCTGAGTCTTGCGTCCCGCACGATGGGGCAGTCCGACACGGGAACGATCTCAGGCGTCATTACGGACGCGACGGGAGGCACGGTAGCAGGTGCCACGGTAGAACTGGAAAGCGTGGACCGCGGGTCGGTAACTGAAGCTGTATCGAATTCTTCGGGGATCTATGTTTTTGCGAGCGTGCAACCGGGACAGTATCACCTGGCGGTGCGCATGACAGGATTCCGAGAGGTAAATTTCCTCGGGCTGATCGTGAATACGCAGGACCACATCGAACAAAACTTTCAGTTGCAGATAGGGTCTGCCTCGGAGAGCATCACGATCGAGGGCCAAACGCCCTTAGTCAACACAACCGACGCTTCCCTGGGAAGATCTTTCGAAACTCGGCAGGTCGAACAGCTGCCGATTGAGGGCCGGAACGTGGTGGAATTGCTCAGTCTGCAGCCTGGTGTGACCTACCTTGGGACTGATATCAGAGCGGATAAAGACTCACGCAGCGGTTCGGTCAACGGAGCGCGCAGCGATCAATCCAACGTGACGCTGGACGGCGTTGACGTCAACGATCAGAGCAAAGGGTACGCTTTCTTTAGCGTTCTCCGAAACACGCAGGATTCGGTCCAGGAATTCCGTGTTGCCACAAGCAACGCCAACGCGGATGCCGGCCGCTCTTCCGGGGCTCAAGTGTCACTGGTGACTAAGAGCGGGACGAATTTGTTCCATGGTTCAGTGTACGAGTACAACCGCAACCCGTCCTTTACCGCAAACGACTACTTCAATAAAACAACACAGTTGGACAACGGAAAGCCTAACAGTAGACAGCAGTTAATTCGTAACGTCTTTGGCACTTCCATCGGTGGACCGATCAAGAAAGACCGGCTGTTTTTCTTTGCAAATTATGAAGGGCGGCGTGACCGCGAGGGTGTAGAACAGTCGCGCAGCGTGCCAACCGCAGCGTATCGCCAAGGTATCCTCTCTTATTATTATGCTAAAGATGCGAACGGCAACCTGCTTTCAACTGCTTTGACCCCAGCGGATATCAAGAAAATGGATCCACTTGGCGTCGGCGAGAATCCTGCGGTGCTTGCTGCTCTTCAGAAATATCCTCTACCCAACGATTCGCGAGGGGGTGACGGCTTAAATCAGCAGGGTTTTCGCTTCATTGCAAACGAGGCGCGAAAGTTCGATACCTACATTGCAAAACTGGATTACAAGATCACCAGCGATGGACGGCAAATGATCTTTTGGCGCGGCAATTCGCAGAATGATAATTCCGGCGGCGTCCCTCAATTTCCAGGCCAGCCGGCGGCGACAAGAGCTTTAAACAACAGCAAGGGATTTGCATTCGGGCATAGCCTCATGGTTGATGCGACGAAGGTCAATTCATTCCGGTGGGGATTCACGAGGCAGGGAGTGGAAAATGCCGGAGCTTCCACTTCTCAGGAAGTAAGTATCGCGCAAATTGACACACTCAGTCCATTCACTCGGTCCAGCAGCTACAAGGTTCCGATACATAATTTCGTTGATGACTTTTTCTGGAGTAGGGGCAAGCACAGCTTGCAGTTCGGCACGAACGTCCGCATGGTTTGGGATGATCTTTCCGGGCTTACAAATTCATTTTCATCGGCCAGCATGACTACCGGATACCTCAAATACCAGGGGTTTGCCGGAAAGAGCAATCTCGCCCAGAACATTATTGTTCCTTTCGATCCCGGCCCAGCTGGTTATACACCTGTGTTAGCTGGCCATGGCAACCAGTACGACAACGGGGTGATGGGACTGGTCGGAATGCTGAGCGAAGGCACTGCAGTCTACAACTACGATAAGAATGGTAACGCAGTTCCCTTAGGGCAACCCATCAAGCGAAGCTACCGATGGAATGAATACGACTTCTATGCGCAAGACTCCTGGTTGATGCGCTCGAACCTGACGCTGACTTATGGTCTCCGCTGGTCCCTCTTGCAGCCACCTCACGAACAGAACGGTGAGCAAGTCGGCCCCTGCATTTCGAACGGGACGACATGTGCTCCATACAGCTTGGGCGATTGGTTTGCGGCCAGCGCGCAACAGGGCTTCACAGGAGGAGCGGCTAACGCAATTCCGGAAATTTCCTTCGCGCCAAATGGTGCTGCGAATGGCAGGCCTGGATTCTGGAACTGGGATCACAAAAATTTCGCGCCCAGGCTAGCCGTGGCGTGGTCGCCCAATTTTCACGATGGCTTGGTACAAGCGATTTTTGGCGGCTCGAAGCAAACCTCTGTTCGGGCTGGCTACGCCTTGGTCTACGATCACTTTGGGGCAGCCACGGTCAACGAATACAACGCCGACGGCTCGTACGGCATGACCAGTAAGGTCCAGAACGTGGCAGGCACGATCACAGCGGCGACAGCTCCCCGGTGGACGAGCTTCACGAACCTCCCCTCAGGTCTCCTGCCTCCGCCTCCTCTGGGAGGTTTCCCCGCCACGCCAAGTTCGGACGCCTTCGCCATCAGCTGGGGTATGGACGCCGGAATGAAAACACCTTACGCGCACACCTTCGATCTATCGGTCACGCGCGAGGTGGGAAGCAATACGGCTCTTACGGTTGCATACGTGGGACGTTTGGGACGGCGGCTGCCGGTTCAACAGGATGTCGCTATGCCCTTGAATCTGGTTGATCCTAAGAGCGGGATGGACTATTTCACCGCGGCCGCGAAGCTTTCGAAATTAGTAGGCGCGGGAACCCCAATCAACAGCATTCAGCCCATTCCGTATTGGGAAAATCTGTTCGGCGCGTTGGCAGGAACGGATTTCGGCAATGGTCCGCTGACGGCCACGCAGGTTGTCTACAGCATTTTCCAGCAGAATCAGTTCAACGAAACCAATGCACTCTTCGCACTCGACCTTCCGGACAGCCAATCAGGTGCCGGTTTGAACGTTCCGGGACACAGCTATCCCGCGTATCGCTTCTATCACGATCAATATTCTGCTCTGTATGCTTGGCGGACAATTGGGACGTCGGACTATCACGCTCTGCAAGTGTCTCTGCATCGGCGATTCAGCGCGGGCTTGCAAGGAGATTTCAACTATACCCTTTCCAAATCGGTGGACTGGACGTCTCAAGCGGAACGGCTCCCTACCTCAGGGGGGAACAATAACGCCCAAATCATCAATTCCTGGAAGCCTGCGCAGTTGCGTGGAGTCTCCGATTACGACACCAGGCACCAGATCAATGCGAATTGGATCTATGAACTGCCTTTTGGCAAGAAACGCCGGTGGGTGTCTTCTGCGAATCGTCCGTTAGACACGGTCATTGGGGGCTGGCAGCTGAGCGGGTTACTCCGCTGGACGAGTGGTTTTCCGATCAGCGTCAGCGATGGGGATAATTGGCCGACCAACTGGGATATCAGCGGATTTGCGACGCTGCAATCGGCTATCCCGAGCGGGGCAGCGGCCCATGTTAGCGGTCCACATGCGTTTGCCGATCCTGCGGCCGTTCTTGCGGCTTTTCGGTACGCTTATCCTGGCGAGTCCGGTAGCCGAAACCCTTTGCGTGGCGACGGCTACTTTTCGCTAGACCCAGGGTTGGCGAAGAGCTTCGCTATGAACGAACGGGTCAACCTGCGTTTGCGCTGGGATGTGTTCAACGCGACCAACAGCGTTCGCTTTGACCCCATGACAATGCGCAATCGAATCGACAATCCCGATTCTTTCGGAAGATACACTTCCACGCTCACGAACTCGCGCGTCATGCAGGTTGCGTTGCGACTAGAGTTCTAACGAACCGTCTCAACAGCCAGAAATTCGAACATGGGATTTCCTCGAAAAAGAGACTTTTCACGCAGGAGTCACCGATTGAGATTCCGGAGGCCTTTCATACCCCAACTACATACCACTGACGCCGTCTTCAAAGGGCGTCAGTGTCGTAATTACGTTCGACTTTCGGTGAGCTTCATCTTTCGGATCTGGATTGGCGCGGCGATCCTCATGGTAACTCATTCTGGAATAGTCCGCGCCGACTCCACACATCCCGACCTCACACTCCACGGTATGTTCACAGGTAAAGACAACCACACGTATCGACTCGTTCCCTTTACCGTCCCTTCGGGCGTAACGCGCATCACCGTACAGTTCGAATACACTGGGAGAGAGGAACACACCGCGCTTGACCTGGGGCTGTTCGATCCGAACGGTTTTCGCGGCTGGAGCGGTGGGAACAAGAGCGTTTTCACTGTTTCGCCGTCCGATGCGACACCCTCTTATCTCCCCGGTGCGATTATTCCCGGCGAATGGCAATTGATCGTTGGCGTGCCGAACATCAGGACTGACTCCATTTCACGGTTCACTGCAAGGATTTACTTCTCGCGCTCAGGCCGGGTTGCGGACGAACCCACCATCCTGATGCCCGTCCTACGGCAAGAAGCAGCATGGTATCGGGGTGATTTGCACTCGCACACCGCGCACAGCGATGCGAATTGTCAGAGTCAGTCCGGTAAATACGCGCCGTGTCCACTATTCCTGAGCGCCGAGGCCGCCGTACGCCGAAGGCTCGATTTCCTCGCAATCACGGATCACAACACCACTTCGCATTTTTCGGAGATCCGCGAATTGCAGCCCTACTTCGACCGCCTCCTGCTGATTCCCGGCCGGGAGATCACCACATTTCAAGGGCACGCCAATCTCTTCGGCACAACCGACTTCACTGACTTCCGCGTTGGAGGCGATTCCATTCCAGCATGGAATGTTTTCTTGCAAAAACTTCCCGCCCGCGACGTTCTGCTCTCCATCAATCATCCTTCGCGCCCCGCCGGGGAGGCCTGCATGGGATGTGGCTGGCATCCCGATCCGGATGTGGACTGGCATCTCATCCACGTCATCGAAGCCGTCAATGGTGACGATACGGATGGTCCGATGTCCGGCATCGACTTTTGGCAAAGGCGCCTCAATCTAGGCCTGCACATCACCGCCATCGGCGGCGGCGACAATCACAATTCGCTCGCGGCCATTCCTGGCCCTCCCTCCATTGGATATCCGACCACGGTCGTTCATGCCCCACAGCTTTCCACGCCTGCGATTCTCGAAGCAATCCGCGCTGGTCATGTCTTCATAGATGTTTCTGGCACGAGTGATCGCCTGCTCGAATTCACTGCAGCGTCAGAAGCCGGCCAGGCGAAAATGGGTGATACTTTCCATCTCTCGAAGGGTACGGAAACTTCGTTTCGAATTCACGTTTCGCACGCAACGGCTGGCCATATCGAAGTCATTCAGGACGGAGAACTCACGTCTGTTTTGCAGACGTCCGAACTCAATCAAACCGACCAGTTCTTTTCGTTTGCCTGGAAGAGCGACGGTCGCCGCCATTGGCTCCGCATCAATGTGCGAGGGCCGAACGGCAAGTTGTGGCTCGTCGGCAATCCCATTTTTATTAATTTCGATTAGACAAGCAGGCCGCAGGCGAAAGGCTACAGTTCGCAGATGATCCGACCCAAAATATGCCACGCATTTTTCGGAATTCTTGCACCGTGTCCAGCTTCGGCGGTCGAGCAGGCGGCCGCTAAAATACGGAAGACACACAATCTGAATCGACAGAGCGAGCCGGTCAGCGCGCGGTTGGTGATTCTCGGGTTGTGCATGTTGGGAGTATTGCTCCTCTAGCGATTCTTCGAACTGAGCACACTGCGCCACAGATTCCGGCTCTATCGGATCAATCGCTGGGTGGAAACCGAGATTGGAAGACCGATAAGGAAAACGTGCATTGCGATCTGGACGCTCGCCGTGGAGAACGTGAGAGGTTGTTTCGGGTAAAAGCTCGACAGGGGCAGCACAACGACGTACATCACAAACCACACTGCGATCCCGTACGCGATTCCACCCAAGATATCGTGACGCAGGAGGACGGAAGCCTTCTGGCTGGACAACACAAATACGGTCGCTACTGTGAAGGCAATCAGACAGTGCAAGGCAAAGCCAAATGATGCGGTGGCCCATCCGCCGCGGTAGGCAGCCGGTCCCATGAGCCCGCTTGCGATCGATTGCCACACCTGGACGAATTTCACTCCCTTGGCGAGATAAAGTGCAGAAACGCAGACGCCGTCCAAAAGAGCGCAAAGGCAGCCGCCTGCCAGAATGGAAAGAATTGTGTTTGACATGCCCTGAGTATGGAAAGGACGCAGGGGAGATGTCGCTCAAATTCGGACTTTGCGAGCAGATTCAGACCGTTTTCTGGCCCTGAGCGGCTAGCTGGCCCGCCCCAATTCGCTGTCCTTCGGGTATTCGGTCGTCCTGCGAAGGCTACCGGGAGAAACGTCGAGGAGACGGCGCATGTGCGCAGAGAGGTGACTCGGATGGGAAAAACCGACCTCCAGCGCAACCTGCGGAATCGAGAGGCTTCGACTTCGAAGCAGAAGTTCGGCACGCATTACGCGTCTTTGAATGACGTACTGGTGTATGGATTGGCCAACGGCAATCCGGAAAGCCCGTTGGCAATGGGAGACACTAAGCCGGGCGACACCCGCAATCTGAGACAGCGAGAGGTCTTCGCTCAAGTTGTCTTCAATGAACGACAAGACGCGCCGCAACCGCATACCCGACATGCCCCAGGAAATTGGTGCCGCGGCCTTCTCGGCTCCTGTGCTATGGGAGTGGAGCAATCTCGATGCCAGCGCGGTTCCAATGCTGTCGAGAAAGAGCTTTCCGCTTCCATGGTCGTCATCGATTTCGCCTTTAAGCGCCCAACCCAGATGTTCAATTCTCGGGTCTCGAATTTGAAAGCGGTTCAAGAGTTTCGCTTTTGCAGGATCGATCTGCGACTCGACAGCAACCGTGTTCAGAAGATTCTGTGAAACACGCACGACAAGCCCCTGGTCCGCCTTCTTAAGAACCCATCGACCCGACGTGCCGGCGGGGATGATATCGATGTCACCGTGAACGCTCATCCCGCGATGAATTTGTCCGCCTCGCTCGCACTCGATGTAGGTAGACGTTCCGACGTGAATCAGGATGTGCGGGTCCCGAGGCGCACCCACTTCGAGGACTCCGGCTGGATCGGTTTGAATCCAAGCGGAAATGCTTCGATTTTCCATAGCCTCGCTCCCTTAGATTTGAACGCGTTCACACAAGGCTCCGCGCCGCTCGGTCACGTATCGCACAGGCCCTCTTGTCATTTCCTGTTCGATGCACCGGTCGGTGATCTGTCTACGGTATTCGTTGCTAGCGCCTTGACTCGGTGTGCCTTGCGGGCGCCCTCAAAATCGCTTTCAGCATACCGGGAAATCGGTAATCAAGATTTTCGTGTCGAAGGGTGTTCAACAGAGCGGTGCCTTCGCGGCGGGTAGAGACAACGCCGGATTCTCTTAGGACGCGGAAGTGATAGGACAAAGATGACTTTGGCTTGCCGATCTTTGAATTCGCCGCACGGAAGTGATTCCACATCGGAAAGCTGCCGGACGATGTCCAGCTGGATCTGGTCGCTAAGGGCATAGAGGACCGACGAGATGTCCAGTTCATCTCTTCGCGGTTCTTTGGGTAAATGGACTCGGAAGACCCCCCCTAGATCATAAGACACAGTCAATCCAATTCATCGTGGGCGCTCCTCAAAACGGACGACGATGTTCCATCCTGGCCAATCAACTTTGGAATGTGGTGTTACGTTGGTCGGCAACGGCTTCCATTTGTTTCTGCCTAAATCTCCAATATCGTCATATCGTCCTATCTCGGTGTAATGATCAAGGACGAATGGCAGTCCTTCAGCCTCCAATGGGTTGGCTCCATCGGCTACGTGGACGTGAAGGTGGGGTCCCGTCGTATCGCCGCTGAAGCCTAAGGCGCCAATTACCTGGCCTAGATGAACGTGTTGGCCCACGCGTACGCAGATGCTTCCAGCCCGCAGGTGTTCATATAAGGCGTAACGTCCAGAGCCCAGATTTAGCGCGACGTAGTTACCTGCTCCGTAGCCGAGAGCGTGTTTGGGATTGTTGCTGATCGACGAACTCTCTGCTACGCCGTCTCGCACTGATGCGACCTCCGCGTCTGCTCCCGCCAGAACGGAAGCGCCATACCCAATGGCATCTTCGGGGCGATCCGGATCGCCATGCGTGGTCCTTCCTTCTTCGTCCAGACCCATCCAATCCACGGCATAGCGCCCGGGTATACGCACTTTGCCCAACAACGTGTACGTCGTTCGTCGATGACCGCGAGGCCAGGATGGTGCATGGACTGCCGCCCAGATCCCGTTCCGAAAAGGAGGCCCGAGAACAACGGGCCCGATGGAATTCACGGCAACTATCGGCGACTGCAGGGCAACAACCTGGTTGTCGCCCGTCGCAGCATAGATGATCTCATGCTGGAGTCGCTTCGGGACAGACCCGATGTTCACTCCGAATTCAACGAAAAGAATGGCGCGTCCGCCTGGTCGAATGGCGGTGTTGGGCAACTTGCTTTCACCGAGGATCGAGCCGCCTACCAGAGCAAGTCGATTCGCTAAATCCGATCCTTCGAAGGAAGCAATTGCTTTTCCATTATCTGGGTTGATGACTCGAAGCTCTCGCACGAGAAGCGGTTCGGCGGCGAAGTTTGTCAGATGAAGCTCGTAGATCAGCGCGACTTGGTCTTCCGTTACGACCGGAATCGGAGCATGCGGAACCATCACATCAAACGACTCACGTTGCACCTCGGACCAGACCGACAGCGGTCCAATCGCAATCAACCCAATCAAGGCAGTTCGCAGCCAACGCCTCATTTTATGACCTCTTCACTCAGTATACGTGCACACCATTTTGCATCGACGAGAACTACGGATGTTTCCACTTGGCCAGCATCGTTCCGCAGGAATCTACCCCGCGCGCGAGTTATCCGGCATTCCGGCAAAATGCTCCCGCAGGAACTGAAGAAATGCGCGCACCTTCGCCGAAGCGCTCAGGCGCGATGGATACAATGCGTGGAGTTCGACCGGCTCGGGCTCCCAATCGGGCAAAAGCCGCACGAGACGCCCTTGCTCTACATCGGCGCGTGTCACTGATTGCGAGAGCAGCGCGACGCCAATATCGAATCGATTCTGGACCTATATGAGCCCCGCGGAACAAATCTACCCTGGCGAACGCACCGGGCGCTTCCGGCTCGGCGGAGACCAGCCGGTTGTCGACCTGAACGGCCAGAGCCGCATCTCGTACGAGGATTTCGCAGTTGCGTTGATTGACGAGGCGGAGCTGCCTCGACACGTCCAAAGACGATTCACGATTGGTTGCTAAGCTAGGGCCGACTGCGTGGGGTTTAACTGTAAAGCCGAAGTCCAATCGGTTCAGGTTCCAGGAGACGAAAATGAAAGCGATCGTGTTCGATGAAATTGGTTCGCCCGAAAACGTCCTTCAAAGTGCGCTAATTCCTAATTGGCTGTGGAGGTGAAGAAGGACTCCAGAACTGGAACAGTAGCCTCTGGGGAGACGTTGTGTGTTTGGCCTTCCAGGAAACGTGCCTTTGCATTCGGCAGAGCCGCCGCTACCTCTTTAACGGCGATCTGCAAATCCGATGGGCTCTTTGTGCCGCCGACGACCAGGGTCGGCACCGTGATGTCCTTCGCTCGATCGGTTAGCACCGATTTGTCATCAAGAATGGTCAGGTCGTAGATGAGCGCAGGTGCCGTCGATTTGCAGTACTTCCAGGCCCTCGGCATGATGATCGGCATCGCATAGGCGAAAAGCTTCGGAGCTCGGAAGATGTCCGTCAAGAAGTATCGGACGGCGCCAGCCCTATCCCCCGCGGCAAGCAGTTCCTGAAGATGGGACCGATATGCTTGCATAGAACCAATGTGGCGTGTGGATGTGACGTACGGCGGTTCGTAGAGGGCCAGCTTTTGCATTCTTACGCCACTGCTCGCGGCCTGCAGTGCCAAGCCCGCTCCCGAAGAGATCCCGAGGACGTACGGAGTTTCGCCTGCGGAATTGATTACGGACTGTAGATCATCGACTTCGCGCTGGATGGTGTAGCTGCCGGAATCTCCACTCTCCCCACGACCGCGACGATCATAGTAGTAGACCGTGAAGTGCTTGGCGAACTCCTTCGCCAGAGCCGCTGATGGTCCGTTCTTTCGGAAGCAGAACGCGCCGTCTACGATGATGACAACCGGTCCCGAGCCGACGCGTGTAAATGCAATCCGCGTACCGTCGGAAGAAAGTGCAACACCATTCGTACCCATGACCTCTGAATTCCTTTCCCCGAACTCGATAAGTACAAAGAAAGCGGTAATGCCGACAGCCAGCACTGCTAATAGCGCGGTCTTCCATCCCCATGGTCTGCTTGCGGATTTCGATCCGCTCTCGCCCTCTCGAAAACCTTGTTTCTCATTTACTGTCATTTGCCCATCCCGATCAGATTTGCATTTGCAGCGCCAACTTTGCCGTTTGCGTTTATGGAACCAAAAAGTACCATAACATAGCACGCGGAAGATTGTCAAGGAGAAGTCATACGCCGCATAGATGGCGGCCAAATGCAAACAAAGGAGAATCGATCTTCATAATCAGGCGATCATGTGGTACCATTGTGTTCAATAAGAAGAGGAGCCGTACATGGCTGATAACACAGATCGATTGAGCGCGGTGTTCGGGGCTTTATCTGACCCAACCCGCCGAGCCATTCTCGCGCGACTCGCAGTGGGTGAGGCGTCCGTTTCCGAACTGGCTGAGCCCTTCGATATCAGTGTTCGAGCGGTCTCAAAGCATGTCGCCGTTCTTGAGCGAGCCGGACTCGTCTCTCGCACGCAAGATGCGCAACGCCGCCCCAGCAGCCTTGTCGGCGGTCCATTGCAAGAAGCGGAGATGTGGCTCGGTTACTACTTGCGGCTATGGGAAAGCCGCTTCGCGAACATCGACCGCGTATTGAAAAAAGTCATGTCAGAGCGAGGGAAACATGGCAAATCGAAGTGATCGTCCATCGGTGCGTCATGAAGTCGTGATTACTCGAATCTTCGATGCTCCGCGTGATGTAGTTTTCGCGGTTTGGACGGACGCGCGCTATGTGGCCCAGTGGTGGGGACTGAACGGCTGCACCATCCCCACCTGCAGCTTAGAACTAAAGCCCGGAGCTCGATGGCGAATCGAGATGGTTACGAAGCCGGGCGTCACCTACCCTAACGGCGGGGAAGTCCTCGAGGTCGTTCACAACGAGCGATTTGCTTACTCCAGTGACTTCGACGCGAAGGATCCGATCTGGGCTGGCAGCCCACCGCCGAACGCGGTTAACTCGGTCACATTCGAAGACTTCGAAGGATCGAACCGAACCAAAGTCACCGTAACAATTTCGCTTGGTTCAGCTGAGGGCAAGGCCGAGTTCTTGCGGCGCGGCACGGCGCGCGGCATTGAGGAAGGGCTGTGGAGACTTGCTCAACTGCTCGCTCGACTCACACACCAAATTCACCACCAGCGCTTTGAGAATAGCGATCTGAAGTAAGTCGATTGCCACGAATATCGGCGCCCCAAGTTATTGAAAATACGCCAATGCTGGTGAGGCAGAAACCCTTCGGTTTTTACCCGAAGGACTTCAGTGTCATATCGGTGGCATGTGAACCCTGCTAAATCGTACGAAAAGGCAAACAAAAGAGGAAAAGAGAAGGAAAATCTGACTAATCCGATTTGATCAGAACTTGCTGATTTCCCTCGATTAAGCTCGACTCCGGCAACTTGCGATGAAATCAAATTCACGGCTGTGAACCGAAGGGTTGCATCATTTCGTACGCGACGGATCATTGGCCACTCGGTGAGATTCAGCTAAATCCTAGATAATGTTCAGAAACAGTGACGGCATCCGAGCTAAATCTTGGTGCACTGTTGGTGCACAAACGCCTGCAAATGAGGTCTTCCGGCGCAAATGACAGCGTCCTAAGTTATTGAAAATACGCTAATACTGGTGAGTACGAACAGGGCAGGGAAATTTGGAAAACCGCCTAGAGTTTAGATCACAGGCAAGCGTTCGGTTGAAAAAGTAAGAAAGAAAAATGAACTTTCGTAAGCGATTCAGACCTACCGAGAAGTTTCGGCCACAGCCCCCTACTTATCTATGGAACATGCAAA
>WNFF01002840.1_pt1 | contig 20745 bp, 23 predicted proteins | sample 5400441 | NCBI WGS metagenome assembly WNFF01 (sample SAMN13153345, study PRJNA577476) | soil metagenome | isolation source: 120 cm saprolite under Douglas fir tree site 2 hole 3 replicate 1 | place: USA:California | collected 2015-04-18
GTTTCCTTACTCGGTTACCGTGTCGCCCACGCGAATAATGCCCGGGCTCAGGATCTGCGCCCGCAAACCGCCACGGTGGCGTAGTCCCTTTATGACTGCTGGACGTCCGGTCAGCTCTTGAAGATGAGAACAGGGCTCGCACAGACGGATGCCACGGATCTTGACCTCGCCGATGCGAAAGTCCCGTCCCACGAGATGATTGAGAGGCACACCGCGCGCGACCAGGTTGCGCCGGGCTTCTCCAGAATCGAGGTCGACGTCGTAGTCGCGCCTGAGAGCTTCTACAGCCTCGGCCTCAATCAGGGTCAGTTCGAAATCCGGGAGTGGTTTGAAAAAGGTCCCCTGCCGCAGAGCGTAACGGTCCCCTTCCAGCCCGACTCCCGGTATAGCCTGTATCTGGTCGAGAGACTGCATCCGCTCGCGAGCAGCAGGAGCGATGTGAATCGACTCTACCGTTCCAGCCCACATGCGAGTGCCTCGACGTCTTAAACACCCTTGCCAACGGCTGATATGGACTCATCGAGCGCCTCAATGGCGGCGTCTGCCTCTTCCTTATTGACGATGAGGGGCGGCGCGATACGTATTGTGCTCGGTCCGCAGCCCAGAAAAAGAATTCCGTGCTCGAAAGCCAACTCAACGATGCGATCTCTCTCCGCAGGTGCATATTCCTTCGTCTTCTTGTCTTTAACGATCTCGACTCCGATCATCAACCCACGACCGCGTACGTCGCCAACCAGTTTGTGTTTCTTCGGCCAGTCCGCCATACGCTTAAGCATGTGATTGCCGACCTCGGTAGCATTTCGCATCAGGCCTTCGCGCTCGATGACATCGAGGGTGGCAAGTGCGGCGGCAATGCAGACAGGATTGCCGCCAAAGGTCGAGGCGTGCGAACCCGGCACCCAATCCATGATGTCGGCGCGACTCATCGTGATGCCTAGCGGCATGCCCGAGGCAATTCCCTTCGCCATGCAAACGATATCCGGTTGCACGCCAGTGTGCTCAATGGCCCACCACTTACCGGTGCGGCCTGCGCCGCTCTGCACTTCATCCGCGACCAGCAATATGCCGTGACGATCGCAAATACGCCGCAGCTCCTGCATGAAGACAGTTGGCGCGATCACGTAGCCACCCTCGCCTTGTACCGGTTCCACGAAGATCGCTGCTACTTCCTCGGGCGGAAGAATGGTCTTGAATAACTTGTCTTCAATAAAGCGAGCGCAACCCAGCGCGAAGGCTTCGGCATCCTGCGGGCCGCCTTCGCATCCGCGATAGACATCGGGATAACGCACGTGGGTCACTCCCGGCATGAGCGGTGCAAACCTGCGGCGTTGCTGCGGCTTGGAAGCGGTCAGCGAGAGGGCGCCCATAGTGCGTCCATGGAACGCCCCGAAAAACGCAATGATGTTCTGCCGCTTGGTGTGGTAACGCGCCAGTTTCAGCGCAGCTTCAATCGCCTCGGCGCCGGAGTTTCCGTAATAGATCCTGTGGGGGCCAGGCATAGGCGCGATCTTTGAAAGCCGATCGGCCAGCGTGATCATGCTCTCGTAATAGAAGTCGGTACCGGACATATGAATCAATTCGGCCGCTTGTTTCTGAATCGCCTCCACAACACGGGGGTGACAGTGGCCCGTCGAGGTCACAGCAATGCCGGCAGAGAAATCGAGGAACTCGTTGCCATCCACGTCGGTAATGACGACACCTCGGCCATGCTTGGCCACGAGGGGATACGAACGGGTGTAGGACGGCGAAATGTATTTCGTGTCGCCCTCGAGTACACGCTTGGCGTTGGGACCGGGCAGGGCGGTCTTAATCTTGGGACCGATGGTAATGGTCTTGGTTGACATGGAATCCTCCAGAAAATGGTGGTAGTTCAGCGGTCGAGGATCGCTTCTCTGGAGGTGCATCACTTTGTGCTGGCGAGGCTCCGCCAAAGAAACGAAATCAAACGTGGAGAATGCGGGAACTAGTCACTGCCGAAAAGGTTGGGACGCGCGTGCGAGGGCAACACCGCCACGTAGCGGCGCGGGCCCACTAGCGAATGCAGCCAGCACGCGGGCAGATGCGAATTTGGCTTTTGAGTACGCATTCAGGTAACTAGTACGTCGTCATTATAGCGCCTGGTAGCGCATTCCGTAACCCCTGAAAGGTCGCTGTTCTGTACACAAATTGCATCATCTAGACTGACAGCCACGTCTGATATCTTTTACCTTCTATCTTGCGACTCCGATGACAGAAGCCCAGCGTCAACACCGGTGGAGGGTGATTTTTGCCTTCGGGCTGGTCTATCTATTCTGGGGCTCCACCTATCTCGGTATTCGCATCGCAGTGGAGCAGATTCCACCGGCGCTGATGTGTGCCACCCGGTTCCTTATCGCCGGTGTCTTCATGTTGGCGTATTGCCGGCTCAGCGGACGCACGATCCTCTATCATTCACGGCAACTCGGTCAAATGGCAGTGATTGGAGTGCTGCTACTGGTCGGCGGTAATCTTACGCTTGCTTATGCTGAGAAGTACGTCCCTTCAGGGCTTTCGGCGTTGATCCTGGCTGTTACCCCTTTGTGGTTCCTCGTCTTGGATTCGTTGTTGATCGGGCATCATCGCATTTCGCGGCGCGGACTAGCCGGGCTGGGATTGGGTATTACGGGCATTGTCATACTTCTGTGGCCCGAGTTGACGATTGCAGGAACTTTGGGATCCGCACATCTGTGGTCATCACTGAGTCTTCTGTTGTCCTCCTTCACTTGGGCGTTAGGATCGGTACTCGCCAAGCGCTGGCAGTCGGATGCCGATCCGTTCAGCGCGGCGGGATGGCAGATGACGTTTGCCGGCTTAGGAAACCTGCTGTTCGCGATATTTGCCGGAGATTTTTCCCGAGTGGGTTGGGGTGCGCGTGGAATTTCAGCCACTCTGTATCTGGTGGTCTGCGGATCGTGGATCGGTTACACGGCCTACATTTTCCTTTTACAGCATGTGCCGACATCGAAGGTCTCGACGTATGCTTACGTTAATCCGGTAGTCGCTGTTTTCTTGGGATGGCTGGTACTACACGAGCGTGTAGACCTTCATATCCTGGGAGGCAGTGCCATTGTCATTGCCTCCGTCATTCTGGTGACTAGCGCGAAAGTAAAGACTCGAAGCGCTGCTGAACGATTTGCCACCGCAGAAACCGTGGCGGACTAAAAAGTGAAGGCTTCGGAAGGCTGCATATGATTACGCACCGATCTGACGTTCGCCCTGATGTCAGGACCATCGCCGAGCTTTACCGTACCGCCCTGCTTAATCGGCCAGTGGATAAATAAATGCCTTCAGCGAGCGGACTACCTACGCCACAGACGGATCATCCGCGCTTGGTAATTCCGTATCGTCCACCCGTCACCACCGCGCTGGTTGGCATCAACGTTGCCGTGTTCGCACTGATGACCCTAAGCGGAGTTTCGCTGACTAATCCTGCTATTGCGCAATTGGTGCACTGGGGCGCGAATTGGGGGCCTCTCACGCTTGACGGCCAGCCGTGGCGGGCGCTGACCTCGAATTACGTACATATTGGCGTCGTTCACATCTTGCTGAACATGTGGTGTCTTTGGGATCTGGGCAGGCTGGCGGAGCGCATTTTCGGTGGTTGGACCCTGTTCCTGATCTACACCCTTTGTGGTTTGGCAGGGAGCATAGCGAGTTTGTGGGTACATCCCACGGTGCCAGGCGCAGGCGCTTCCGGAGCGATCTTCGGCTTAGCCGGAGCCCTGATTGCGGCACTGTACCTGGGCAGGCTTCCATTTCCCAAGCAAGGGTTACAACGCACACTGCGCAGCCTGCTGACGTTCGCCGGCTACAACCTGTTTTTTGGGGCCGTCGCGCGTGGAATCGACAATTCAGCGCACATCGGCGGTTTGGTTATGGGCCTGGCGTTGGGCGCGATTCTCGGGCAGTTCTTGACTCGTGCGCCCGAGGAACGAACGCGCATGGAGCGATACATATTCGTGGCCGCCGCTCTGGTGCTGGTCGCAGCGGGCACGTTTGTGAAACATAAGTATCGCTTTGTGACCACTCCCGATGCGGCCGCCGTGGTTTTCGGCAGATCGCCAACCTAGGCTGCCAATGGACGTCGCACGATCTTTCGCAGGCGTTCCAGACGGCTGGGCTGGGCAACTGGCACGCTCGCCGGCCACGGCTCCTCGACTCCCATCAGTGCCACTGCACCACCCAAAAGCGAATTTTCCGATGGTTTCCCGAGCCAGTTTTGGATATAGCCCCGAGGATGTTGAACAGCGCGCCCATCCCATTCCGATCCGGTTGCGATGTACCATTATGAAAATTAGCGCGACGTAATCATTGGGAGTCAAGAAATCTAAGAACGCAGCGTGAGATCTTTCAAGGAGGAATAACATGGCACTCGCCAACGCAAAGAAGCAAACAGGCACGGCGGTCAATCCCATACCAGCGGGCTACCATACTGCGACACCCTACTTGATCATAAAGGGTGCGGCTGATGCTATCGAGTTTTACAAAAAGGCCTTCGGAGCCACCGAGCTTATGCGCATGCCGCAGCCCGATGGCCGGGTCGGGCACGCCGAAATCAAGATTGGAGATTCGCCGATTATGCTGGCCGACGAGTTCCCCGACATGGGATACCTGGGACCGAAGTCGCGCGGCGGTTCCTCGGTTAGCATCCTTCTTTACGTCGACGATGTGGACGCCGTTGTGCACGATGCCGTTGCAGCCGGGGCTAAGGTATTGAAGCCGGTACAAGATCAGTTCTATGGCGACCGCTCCGGATTCATAGAGGACCCGTTCGGGCACCATTGGGGCATCGCAACTCACAAAGAAGACGTGCCGCCGGAAGAATTGAAGAAGAGGGCAGAAGCCTTGCACTCTCAAAAATGAAAGCGACACATGCGCATTTCACAGTTGCTCGTGGCAACCATCCTCGTCTCTTCTTGTTCCGGCCAGGAATTTGCGACTCGACAGAATAGCCCCACGACTGAGAACTTGCGCGGAGTGAGTGCGCTCTCGAATAGAGTTGCGTGGGCTAGCGGCAGCCACGGAACTTATCTGCGTACCTTGGACGGCGGGAAGACATGGAGAGTAGCGCAGGTTCCGGGTGCGGAGACGCTCGACTTCCGGGACGTCGAAGCTTTCAGTGCCGACATCGCGTATCTGCTGAGCGCGGGGCCAGGAGAACAGTCACGAATCTACAGCACCAGGGATGGCGGCAAGAAGTGGGTTCTGCAATTCACCAATCCGGACTCCAAAGGCTTCTACGATTGCATGGCATTCTGGAATAGCGATCAGGGCATCGCACTCGGCGATCCCGTCAATGGAAAATTCGAACTTATCGTGACCGAAGACGGCGGAAAGAACTGGAAACCCATCCTTGGTTTGGTACAGGTGGCAAAGCAGCGCGCGTCTTTCGCTCGAATGATCGCGGAAGAACCTGGCAGGTGGCAGAGACTCCGATCGTATCTGACAAGACGAATCGTAGCGATTCGTCAGGTATTTTCTCCATCGCTTTCCATGACGCTTTACATGGTGTGATCGTGGGAGGAGATTACAAACATCCTGAGGATGGCAAGGCGAACGTTGCCTTCACGGACAACGGCGGCGCCACCTGGAAGTTATCCAAAGTCTCGCCGCAATCCTATTTCTCAGCAGTCGCTTTCAATCCAAAACATGGCAACGGGATGCTCGTGGTTGGTTCAACCCATGCGGCGTATACCGGAGACGTTCGCGAGGAACACTGGGCGGAGTATATGGACCTGAACCTGAATGCCTTGAGCTTCTTCCCGACGGGGGATGCCCTGGCCGTCGGGCCGAATGGGACGATCGTTCACTTTGCTACAATGCGCTAACCAGTTTCACTATCCGTTCCACGATCGAGACAAAAACACATCGCGACAACACAGTCGATGCGAGTTAAGAGAAACCACAGAGAAGAGTTTCGATTTCGCATACGTAAGAAAACAACTGGAGGAAAGATGATCATGAAACGTACTCTGACATTGCTGTTCTTCATGCTGTTCATTGCGCCTTCGGCTTATTCTCAAACACAAGCAGATAAGGACCGAGCAATTAAGTATCTGGAAAGTACCAGGCAAGGGGTGCTGGACGCCACCGCGGGCCTTTCCGAGGCACAGTGGAACTTCAAGCCCGCCCCGGACCGTTGGTCAGTGGCGGAGGTCACGGAGCACATTGCCGCAGCCGAAGATTTTCTACGTGGAATGATTACCGAAAAAGTGATGACTGCTCCGCCTCGTCCGGAAGGAGAGGATGTAAAGCCAATTGACGACTTGGTACTCACATCCATTCCCGATCGCAGCCACAAGGCGCAGGCGCCCGAACCGCTCAAGCCCACCAATCGCTTCGGATCTCCCGACGGATCGCTGAAACATTTCACCGAAGCCCGCGAGCGGACCGAGGACTTCCTGCGCAAACACGATGACCTTCGTGCACACGCCGTGGACAGCCCGCTGGGGAAGAAGCTAGACGCCTACGAGTGGGTGCTTTTTATCGGAGCACACAGCGAAAGGCATACCAAACAGATTAACGAGGTGAAAGCGGATCCGAATTTTCCTAAGAAGTAGACTCTGGATGAGAAGATGCTGGACCTCGACCTGTTACGCTCCATTGCGACGCAGATGGTGAGCGGCACGACAGTCGAACTACAAGGCCAGAGCATGCGGGTGCGCCGCACCAGTAGCCAGCGTCTTAAAACGGTCGCCTTTGATATGAATGGCCGGCAATACGAAGCAATTGAACAGAACCCCCACCAGAGCAACAAATTTGTCGCCGTCTCGGTGGATGGCGAGGTAAAAAAATACGGTCGGAGCCGAAAGAAATCGGTGCGCTGACACAGACGCTGCTTTAATCGTTGCGGTTAGCCGGAGCGCTGATTAATTGATAGATGTCTGCCTGTGGCTCGCATCTCCTACTCAGTTCCCTCGTCCTCTTCCGCGGTGTCAACGACGTCTGCCGCATGGCCACGTACTGTGAAGGTCAACTTCTGGCCGGCCTGCGACTGGTAACTGACGCGCGCGGGCTGGCGCTGCCAGGTTGGTGCGGAGCATTCGTAAATAGGTTCGCCGTCATCCTTGATCTCTCCGACAGATTTTTTCAGAATTGGTTTCCGCCGGCCAACCTGCGCCACGACGGCATAAACTGTCTTACCATCCTCCGACACCCCACAATATCCGATGTAGTCCCGATACCAGCTCGCGACCGAATGGGTTGCATCAAAATTCGGAAGGCTGATCTGGGACAGGTGGCCAGCGAGACGGTCCACGAGCAACCATCCGCCGAGTTCCCAATGCCAGCGGATTGCCGAACCGGTGTCTTGTGGCAGATCGTCGTTGAGACGATAAGCACGCCGCACGGCGAATTGCCGTTCCGTGATGTCGTGAGAAGCGCCAATCGTGTAATCCTTGATCCGTCCGTCCACATATAGAGCTCGCACTTTAAGAGCAAGGGGCGTGCTTTCGTCTGCTCCGCTATAAGATTTAACAACCATCCATTTCCCAAAGCTGATCACGTGCGGCTTGGGGGCGGCAAAAGCTGGGATTAGTAAACTCAAAATGATGGCAGGACAGCACCAGATGCGACGCATTGGATAAGCCTAGAGAGGCTCTACTACTTTGCGCAAGGGCGGGTGACACAAATGCGCTCTCGGCCGGCCTCAAGTGGGAAAACAAGGGGTTTCGCTACTTTCGTGCGAAAGGCTTGAGCTAGCGGCTGGCTTTATGATTGTCATATAGCCGGATGGTCTTGCGCATGCATAAGATAATGATGCTTAAGAAGCGATTCGAAAGGCGGCGTCCTGTTGCGCAAAAAGAAAATCCACTACAATGTCGGATTGACCGGGTTGTGCCAATGAACTCTCCCCTGCATTCGTGGACAACTATTTCCTCCAAGTCCCACTCTCAGAAAAGCATGGGCGAACTCCTGTTCCGGCGTCGCGCAGCCAAAATCTTAGTGGTTGACGATAATCAGGATGGCGCTGCACTGCTGGCTGAATTGCTAACCAGCCGCGGCTATTATGCCGTACCCGTTCAACATGCAGCCGATGCGGAAAGTGAAATCCGCCGCGATCCCCCCGATTTAATCTTATTGGACGTAGTCATGCCTGGGAAATCAGGTTATGAACTCTGCCGCGAATTGAAGGAAGACCCTGCCACCCGACTGATTCCAATAGTGATGATCACTGGCCTTACTGACCGGCAAGACAAGCTGCGAGGCATCGAGGCCGGAGCTGATGACTTTCTAAACAAGCCCATTTTCCCGGAAGAACTATTTGCTCGTGTTAAGTCACTGTTGAAAATAAAGGAGTTTACCGACGAACTGGAGACAGCCGAGTCTGTCCTATGCACTCTGGGCTTGAGTGTGGAAGCCCGCGACCCTTACACAGAGGGCCATTGTGAGCGCCTGGCTCGCCATGCTGCCGATCTGGGACGCCATATTGGGCTGAGTGATGAATCCATCGTGGCGCTACGCCGTGGGGGCTATCTGCACGACTTGGGAAAGATTGCGGTGCCGGACGAAATTCTGAAGAAGGGTACCAATCTCAGTCCCGAAGAATGGCAGGTTATTAAGAAACATCCTCTTACCGGCGAAAATATCTGTAAGCCTTTGAAATCATTGCGCTTGGTTCTTCCTATTATTCGCCATCATCATGAGCACTCTGACGGCAGCGGCTATCCCGATGGCCTAGTAAAGGGAGAAATTCCTCTATTGCCCCGTGTTCTGCAAGTGGTTGATGTGTATGACGCGCTAAGGACCTCTCGTCCCTACAAACCAGCCCTTACCCACGAGGAATCTGCCATGACCATGCGAGCGGAGGCCCGTTTTGGTCTTTGGGATCAGGAACTCGTCGATGAGTTCTTTGCCATGCTGGAGAAGCACCAGCAGGTGGCTTGATCGGTTCTCAGCCATTCTGTTCGACAAAAAGTCCTAGCTCTCTCGATTCCTGTGTCTCAATCCAGCCTTGAATGATTCCACCTTCAAGTTAAGCAGTTACTTTTGACTTTCTAATACTTAAACGTTAAGACTGATGCTGCTCAGTATGCGGGATTAAGAACTTCGTCCTGTAACTGATAACCGAGAACTGAGAACTTGTCTCCTTGGCTCCGACGTACAGCATCGTGATTCCGGCTTACAACGAGGCCGCGCGCATTGGCGCCACTCTCGAGAAGGTTCTTGCGTACGTCGCGCAGCGTGGTTGGGATGCAGAAGTAATCGTAGTAAACGATGGCTCGAGCGACAACACGGTCGAAGTGGTCCAACGCTATTGCAAACAAAACGTGGCACTGCGTTTATTAGAGAATCCCGGCAATCGCGGTAAAGGCTACAGCGTAAGGAATGGCATGCTCAACGCCCGCGGAGAAGTTTTGCTGTTCAGCGATGCCGATCTGTCGTCGCCTATTGAAGAGGTTCCCAAGCTTTTGAATGCTATCTCAAGCGGCACTGACATCGCCATCGGTTCGCGCTGGTTGCGCAGCGAGTTGCAGACGGGACGGCAGCCTTTGTATAGGCAATTATTCGGGCGGGTTTTCAACCTATTGCTACGAACGACGTTGGGACTGAAGTATAAGGACACACAGTGCGGTTTCAAAGCATTCACGAGGCGAGCTGCAGAAACCATTTTTCCCCGGCAACGAATAGAGCGATGGGGGTTCGATCCCGAAATTCTTTTTTTGGCTAAAAAGTTCGGATTCAAAGTAGCGGAAATACCGGTGGAATGGGCCCACAGCGAGGGCACACGTATAAGCCCGCTACGCGACGGCGCCAGAATGTTCGAAGAGATGTTGAGAATTCGCTGGAACGCATTGACCGGAAAATACGACGTAGCTCCAATCAGGCTGGCCCCTACTTTATGAAGCCGCTGTATGCGCCTTCGCCCGGGGCACTGTTTTAACCGTGCCATCATCATCGAACGCCAGGCTCATCAGAGCCGAACACTCATCACACAACCAGAAAAATTCAACGCGATTTGCTGGCTTTTTAGCTATGCGTTCGTCATCAAATTCCGCGCTCTTTTTCGTGCTCCCCTCTGCTGGCCTTTCCACGCGGAATAGCTTGCCGTTGTGCAAATAGCGGAATGAAGCCGAGCAGGCGGGATTGGCGCATTTGGACAGCATAGAAAACCTCTCCAGCCACGAGGAGGAAAGAGGCTACGAATGGATTCTATTGCAAAGATATGCTTGTGGAAGCTGTGAAAAACTCTTACCTAAGGGAGTGTCGCTCTTCGATAATCCAAACTAATCCCCGACCGCGACATTCCGCGGGTTGCCCCGTGCGATTTCCTTGACGGACTCCACTACCTGTACACCCATGTCCGATGTCGATAGGGAGAGCCGACCGCCCTTTGCAAGGTCGCGAGTGCGGTTCCCCGCACGCAGAACCGCGGATACCGCTGACTCAACACAAGAGGCCTCACGTTCCAACTGGAACGAATAGTGCAAAAGCATGGCGACTGAAAGAATCGCACCCAGTGGGTTGGCAATACCTTGTCCAGCAATGTCGGGGGCCGACCCGTGTACCGGCTCGTATAATGCGACCGGCCCCCCAAGGCTGGCGGATGCCAGCATTCCCAGCGAGCCCACAATGCCGCCAGCCTGGTCGGAGAGAATATCGCCAAACATGTTCTCCGTGAGCAAGACATCGAAATCGCACGGACGCGTCACCAGCGCCATGGCGGCCGAGTCTACATACATGTGCGAGAGTGTTACATCAGGGTAGTCGCGCCCGATCTCTGTCACCACCTCCCGCCAAAGCCGGGAACATTCTAATACATTCGCTTTGTCGACTGAAACCAGACGGTGGCGGCGCGCACGCGCCAAATCGAAGGCAATTCGCGCAATCCGTTTAATCTCCGGCTCGTCGTAGCGCATGGTGTTAGTGGCAGCGCGACCACCGGCAGGTCCGTGGAGGAGCCTGGGTTCTCCGAAATAAAGTCCGCCAAGCAACTCGCGAACAATAAGAATATTGGTGCCCCTCGCCACTTCAGCCCGCAAGGGGGAACAATCCTCAAGCGCTGGATAACAAACTGCCGGGCGCAGATTGGCAAATGCGCCCAACTCTCGCCGGAGTTTTAGCAGCCCCGCTTCCGGCCGAAGATGAGCCGGCATATCGTCAAATGAAGGTGAGCCGACGGCTCCCAGCAGTACAGCAGACGAAGAGATACAGGCTTGGAGGGTATCCGCCGGAAGCGGATCCTTGCTGGCCAGAAGCGCCGCCCCACCGATATTCTTGCGGTTGAGACTTAATTCGTGCCCAAAGGCACGGGCGATGGCGTCCAGAACGCGAATCGCCTCTTCGATGACTTCTGGCCCAATGCCATCACCTGGGAGGATGGTGATCTTGAGGAACACGATGTCGTCACGTTATCGCAGAGTGTCAACGCTATTGTTCGACGTCAGACGCCCCACAAATAATCTTCCTGGTCGCTGTGCTGTTCTGCTTTGGAACTCAGCGTCAGCTCGCTTGCTTTGAAATCTGCCGGCACAGGTCCGGCAGCTGGTTTCGAAAAATATACAGTCGATGGTCCACTGTGTCCGAAGTTAGCCGAGGCGGCGATCGCCAGTGGTATTCCCTCGGCGTGTCTTGGCGGTATGCGTTGCACTTGTTCCCGCGTCTCCCGGATAAGCTCCAGGAGATGACGATCTTCGATGGTCTTGATCTTGTCAGCGAGAATGACGAAACGACGGTAAATCTCGTCGAGATCTCGGCGCTCGAATTGATACCCGAGTTGCTCGCAACGTAGCGCAAGCGCGTGCCGGCCGGAATGCTTGCCCAGCACCAGCGTCGAGTCGGGGACGCCCACAGATTGCGGCGTCATAATCTCATAGGTCAGCGGATTTTTAAGCATTCCATCTTGGTGAATGCCCGCTTCGTGGGCGAAGGCATTGCGTCCAATGATGGCTTTGTTGGGCTGCACACCGACACCAGTAATCTCGCTTAACAACTTACTGGTCGGATACAGTTGATCACTCAGCACTCCGGTGTCATAGGGGTGAAGATCGGGTCGTACACGCATCGCCATTACGATTTCTTCCAGCGAGGCATTCCCCGCGCGTTCCCCAATGCCATTGATGGCGCACTCTACCTGCCGAGCTCCCGCCGCAACGGCCGCGAGCGAGTTGGCTACAGCAAGTCCAAGGTCGTCATGGCAGTGTGCCGATATCGTGACTTTCTCGATTCCCCGCACCCTGCGCTTGATACTCTCAATAAGCTGGCCAAACTCCACCGGCATCGCGTAGCCCACGGTATCGGGAATATTGAGCGTAGTCGCACCCGCTTCCACCACCGCCTCTAGCAGCTGGTATAAAAACTCGGCATCCGTGCGAGTGGCATCTTCCGGAGAAAACTCTACGTCCTGGCAGAATGTCTTCGCCAGGCGCACCGCGTCACGAGCCTGTTCCAGACATTGCTGCCGCGAGATTCGCAATTTGTACTTCAGGTGGATATCAGAGGTCGCCAGGAATACGTGAATGCGAGGGTGCGAAGCACTCTTCAGCGCTTGCCAGGCGCGTTCGATGTCCCGCGTACAGGATCGAGCCAGGCCAGCGATGATCGGCCGTCGGATAGAGGCCGAGACAGCCTGCACCGCTTCGAAATCGCCGTCTGAGGCAATGGGGAATCCGGCTTCGATCACATCCACCCCCAGACGGTCGAGCTGATGCGACATCTGCAGCTTCTCACGCACGTTCATGCTGCATCCGGGCGACTGCTCGCCATCTCGCAGGGTGGTGTCGAACACCCTGATCCGCGCTCGTTCCATAGCCAACGCCCTCCACAGGGTAATGAACTTCTATGCTACGTAGACAATCGGGTAAAGCAAAGCTTATAATCCTACGTTTATCATTAGATTTACTTAAGATGATAAGTTTGGCTAATGCACTCTCAACTTTTGCTTAAGAATAGATATGGACCTATCACAACTGGAAGTATTCCTGGCGGTGGCGCGGGAGGGACGTTTCTCCCGCGCAGCGGAAAAGCTGTACCGAACCCAATCCGCTGTGAGTCAGACCATCCGCAAGCTCGAGGAACAAGTCGGCGAACCACTCTTTGACCGTTCCTCTCGCGAAGGTGTCTTGACGGATGCGGGTCGCGTCCTGCAGGAGTATGCTGAAAAACTTTTAAACCTGCGTAACGATGCGCATGAAGCGCTGGTCGAGCTTCGGGAGTTGCATGCCGGTAAGCTGGCAATCGCCGCCAACGAATTCACCGCGCTATATTTGCTGCCGGTCCTGGCAGAGTTCCGGCGTCTTCATCCCATGATCAAGATCATTGTGCAGCGTTCGCTCGGCAGTCACATCCCTGACGATCTGGCGCGCCATACAGTAGAAATGGGAGTTCTTTCCTACAATCCGCAGCAGCCGCATTTGCGCTCAATTGTCGTGTACCTGGACGAGTTAGTGTTCGTGGTTCCTCCGCGCCACCCACTGGCGAAGGCACATCATGTGAGCATCCGCCAACTGGGCGCCGAGTCGTTCGTCGCACACATCGTGCAATCGCCTTATCGCGAGAAGGTGATCCAGGCATTCAAGCGACACAAGACGCCGCTGCATATGGATACCGAGTTGCCCACACTTCAGGCCATCACTCGCTTCGTCGCCGCCGGCAACGGAGTAGCGCTCGTGCCCCAAATCAGCGTGGAGAACGAACTCACACGCGGCGAACTCGTGCGAGTGCCCGTACGCGAACTGCGCCTGCAACGCAAACTTCGCCTCATTTATCGTAAAGAAGCCAGTTTATCGCACGCTGCACGCGCTTTTCTGAAAGTGGCCGAAGCAGTCGCTCTGGAACGCCGTGGCCATTACCGCTTTCAAAACGAAGCCTAAGCCGACCGGCGCATCTTTTCCCGCAATGCAGCCAGCGCTTCCTCGACCGTATCGTGAATTTCAAAAATTAATGCCAGATTAGTAATTTGCAACAGATGTCGCACCCGCTTATTGGGATTGGCTAGCTTGACCGAATACCTGTTGCCCTCTGCCCACATGTGGAGGAGCACGAGTTCCCCGAGGCCCGCGCTGTCGACGGCGTCAACCCCGCCCAAGTCAAGAATAAGGTTTTGGGTACGCTGCAGTAATTCTCCTACTGTGCGCGATAATGCCGCAGCTTCATCACGGAAAATAATCCGCCCTTTGCAGTGCAAAACAATGGCATCACCGTGAAGCTGCGGTTCCATATGCAACGACAATTCTTTTTCCTCCGGGCAGGTTTCGAGCTTGTACTGCCTGCAAGTAAATTTTCACGGGTCATGTCTTAAACTTAAATGATCTGGATTACGAATTGGTTCGAAACCATAAAAATCTTGTGAATTTTCGCCTTGCTCTGTGTTTCTGCTCCAAGTTATTTCGAATGAATATTTTGGCGCCGCGCCACGGTTTCCCAAAAATGAGACAAAGTTCTGATAACGTTGCATTCTGAGTTGTACTTCGCGGTTTGTCTCGCAACGCCGGTGGTTGCGCCGTTAGCTGTCATAATTATCGATTCAATGGTTGGGAGGCAAGGGTGAGAAGATGCGTTTGGGGGTTTGTTCTCCTTTTATCGCTGTGCGAAATATCGCATGCACAGAAGGTACCGCTTGCAGAAGTTTTCGGCGGCTATGCCTATACCGGTGCCGATTCATTCTCGACCGGCAATCGCGCCGGCCTGAATGGGTGGGATGCCGGATTTATTATCAATGCCGGAAAACGGCTCGGGCTAGTTGCGGATTTGGGAGGTGACTACGGGACTTCCCAGGTTCCAGTTCTGGTCCCGACACCGTTCCCACCTTGTCCTCCGTTCTGTCCGGCGCAGGTGACAACTTTTCCCGTAAAGACACGGCTGTATACGTTCTTATTCGGGGCGCAATTGCCTTATCGCAAGTGGGATAAGTTCACGCCGTACGCAGAACTTCTCTTTGGACGCGCGCGTCTCAGCGGCAAGGTCCCGGAATTTGCGGTAACTGATGGGAAGTTCGCCTACACCCTTGGTGTCGGCGCGGATTACACCATCACCCCCAAACTCGCTTGGCGCGTACAAGGCGATTATCTCCACACTAACTTCCTAAAAAGCAAGCAGGACAACTTCCGAGTGTCTACGGGAATTGTCTTTCGCTTTCTAGGCAAAGAGAAGAAGCCGCGAACGTTGACGACGCCATAAGGCATGGGTTGCATTTTTTGGCGTCATCCGAGTGGAGTCCCTCAGTTCCAAAGATTCGGTTTTCCACTGCATGGGTCCAACGACTTGTTATGCCGCCAGCATCCTCCATGCCTGTGCTCGCATCCAACCTCGAAATCTCAATTTCAGAATTTTCAGCTTGAAGAGGATATTGTCATGTACAGATTTAGTGCGTTTCTGTTTACACTTTTTCTGCTCACAGGAGCGCTGAATGCCCAAATCCTGCCGAAAGGGAATGTCTTCGTTGGATATTCGTATAATCGCGCGGGCACCTCACAGCCAAGCGCTTTCAATACTGATCGCAATAACCTGAACGGATGGGAGGGTTCGCTCGAAGGCAAGTTCCTGCCGTTCATTGGCATTGTGGGTGATGTCAGCGGTCATTACGGCTCAATGACGATCGCGGCCCCGATCGTCTGCCCCCTTCCGGTACCGCAGTGCTCACCTATTCACCAGGATGTTAAGGAATACAACTTCCTGTTCGGTCCACGAGTTTCTGTGTCGGTTGGAAAGGTTCGACCATTTGCCCATGCCCTCTTCGGTGCGGCGCATATTAATTTGAACGGGAGTGGAACTTCGAACTCCGACACCTCTTTTGCCACAGCCATTGGTGGCGGGATCGACTATCATCTTCTGCCCTTGCTTGGCTGGCGCGTGCAGGGCGACTATCTACAGACCCGTTTCTTCAGCAATAAGCAAAATGATTTTCGTTTTTCTACTGGCTTGGTACTCAATTTTTGACGCAGCTATTCTCCAAGAGATCAACGTAGACATAGGCAAACGAGTCAGCGCAACCAGCGGGATTCTGCTGCGACTTGCTCTCCATACGGAAAGCTGAAATTTCGCGCTCAAATCCTTACAATAGTGCGGCTTTTCGAGGAGCCAGCATGAACGATCCCCAGAATCCGTCCCGGCGTCAGGCAATCCGCTATTTGGTCGGCGGTGCTGTAGCAGCGGCCTGTCCATTTCCTTCTCGTCTGTGGGCGGCAGGAAGCCTGAACCCCAGCTTCGGCAGTGAGCAGAACAAAATATGTCACCAGGTGCGGGATGGCGCGCAGTTCACTGCTCCTGCACCTTCCGCCGACTACGAAGTGGTAATCGTCGGCGGCGGCCCAAGTGGATTGATGACCGCCTACAAGCTACGCAACTTCAATTGGCTACTCCTCGAGAAAGAGCCTCGCCTCGGCGGAAATGCCATCAGCGAACAGTGGCACGGGCATTGGTATTCGACCGGCGCCGCCTACCAGGAAGACGAAGCGGTCAAGGCTCTCTGCCGGGAAATCGGAATGGATATCCATCCCATTCGTAGCGTGGATGCGGCCATCATTAACAACACGTTGGTGCCCGAGTTCTGGAACGGAGGTTTTCGAAAAGCGCCCTATCCAGAGAGTGTCAAGGAAAACTTTGCCAGGTTCCAGAAGGACATGAATGAGCTGGACACCGAGAGAGATGAAAAGAACGTCGAAAAACTGGACAACATGACGTTTGCCGAGTTGCTCAAACCGTATGGTCCCGAGTTGAAGGCATGGTTCGATAACTTCGGTCGGAATAACTGGGGTGCCGACGCCGAGAATACCTCGGCGTTAGTGGGAGCCCAATCTATGACCTGGGGCGGCGGCGTGCGGCCCGACCGATTCACCTGGGATGGGGGCCTTGGCCGGATTTCGCTTGCGCTTGAAGAACGGCTCCAGAAGCTGGTTCCGGGACGGCTGCGGAAAGGCGCGACCGTGGTGCAAGTAGAACCGAAGGGAAGCAAGATCCTGGTCAGCTATTCGGAAGACGACGCTCTGAAGACAGTGGCGGCAAGAACGGTTGTCATGGCCTCGCCCAAATTCATCACCAAGAAAATAGTGAAGGGGCTCGACAAAGAGCATCTGGACGCCATGGACGAGATGCGCTATCAGCCGTATCTGGTGGTGAATGTCTGCTGCAACCAGGTCATCTACAACGGTTCCTTCGACACCAACATTCCTGCGCCCAGCATTATCGTCGATTTTAACGTGGCGGACTGGGTGATCAATCGCGAAAACAAAGAAATCCATCGTCCCGCGGTGCTTACTTGCTACGTGCCGCGTCCGGAAGAGGAGCGATCCCGCTTGGTGAAAGACGACTACTGCATCAGCTTCGGACAGAAGGTCGTTGATCAACTTGACGTCTGGTTTCCGGGGGCGAAATCCAAGGTTGAAGAAGTACACATCTACCGCCGTGGCCACCCCATGTACGTTTCAGCGCCAGGAGTGCTCACACGTGTTGCACCCAAGCTGCGGAAGCCCTTCGGCAATATTTTCTTCGCACATTCCGACTCTGAAGGCGGATTAACTGACTACTCCACAGCATTGAAGGCCGCCGATAGAACCAGCAAAGAAGTGAGCGCAGCGCTTGGCAAACAAGCCGCGCGGGAGAGCGTCGCCGCAGGATCGAAGGAATTGGACTGTAACTTCTAACAAGGCCTATTTCTGGGTGGGTGGGACATACTCTTTCGGCAAAGCAGCGCCTTCGCCGAAAAAGAATTGTTCCATCTGTTTGACGATGGCTGCCTGATCCTCCTTACGCGCCGGATTCAGACGGTATTCGTTAAGCAGCATCTTGCAGTGTTCCATCCACATGTGCCAGGCGTCACGGGACACGCTGTCGTACACCTTCCGACCGAGTTCGTTGTCAAAAGGAGGCTCATCCAGACCGGGCAGTTCCTTGTGCAGCTTAACGCAGAAAACTTTTCGTTCCGCCATAATTCATCCTGAGGAGAGAGTCGAAGAAAGAAAATTATCTCATGCTGCCGGAGCGAAATTCGACGCAGCTTTGGGGACCATTGGAGAATCTGGACTGCACTTTTACCGGTGTTTCTCCATCTCCTTTTTTGTCAAGCATATTCGAGCCAATTTATTTTTCTGGTGTTCCTTTGAAGTTACCCTTGACATCTGGCGTCAGTGGTCTAACATAGAGATATCACCTCCGATCCAATTCAGGATCGAGTGGGCCGATAGCCAAGGAATGTCACCGCTTCTTGGTTGCCGGCCCATTTTAATTTTTCAAATCAAACTACTACTACGGATTAGAGTGAGCAAGGATCCAAGACAGGACAGCCCTCGTTTCGCGCCGCTGACAACAGGGCCTTATCAGCACAAACAAATACTGGCTCCTCGGTTCCAGAAATGGAACGTAGCAGCAGATATCCTCCAAGTTGCATGGCATCGTACGCCTTAAGCGCGTAACCGTCGATTAGGGCAAACGCTACATCTAACAAGGAGTCCGAGAATGACTGTATGAGAAACTTACCCTCCGAATGTCGGCGAAAGGATTCGATTAGATCATCGGCGGCGGGACCGAGAATCTCGCCAACACGTTGCCGACGCCGGATCGCTGCCCGAAGCTCGACCTGCGCAAGAGACAGGATGGCAAATCGATGCCCAGCGTTGCTAGCGGTGAGCCCCAGCATCAGCTCCGTACCCGGCTCATACACGTACAGCTTGACAAGGGCGCTCGTGTCTAAATAATAGAGCGCCAATCCTCAGCGCCTCTCCCGCAGGATGGAGGTGGACAATGGCTCACCCTTGATGTGAATCGGGTGAAAATCCAAGTCCTTCTTCGGATGCCCGAGCACAGCCTGTACTTCTGGCATCATGCGGTTTACCCGGATGCTCGTGACTGGAAACTGGGGAGACTTCGGGTTTGGCACCGGTTTCTTCAGTATTAACCTTTTGTCAATCGCTGAACGAAGCACGTTCTGACGCTCGACATCGGAGCGAATCGAGGGAACATCCTCTGACGGGAGAATCTCATCCCGAAATTTCTTTAGCGAAACGAAGCTCCAGCCAGGGGTGGATTCCGCACGATCTAAGGCCCTCAGTAATTCCGCCTCAGCGGGATGTACGTACACGCCCGGGCCATTAGTACTTTGTGAAGCGTCTTGGCGTGTTGTATTTGGAAGGGACACAATCTCCGCCTGGTGCGGGGTTTTTGATGCGCTCGTTTCCGCCATAGAGGGCTCAAGCCAGAACTCCATGCGGTCGGATTCGGGAACCCAAGTGTCGGCAGCTGCATTGCTGCGCTTCTTGCGACCGTCAGCCTTTAGGAGGGAAACACGCAATCGGAAGCTCTCGGGGATTGAATAACCCAGTTGCTTCAGGGCAGCCTTAAGAGGTACTTCCAGTTCTTGCGCAAAACGTGGCTCAACCTGCTCAATACTAATCTTCCTCATTGTTCTCGACCTTTAGTCCTAAAATAAGCACCACTAATAACCTATATATAATATATGTACAAAAATCCGCTTGTCAAGGAAAATCTTCGTACTATTTAGCCAACCACTCCCGCACTTTTCTCAGCACCGAGGCCGGAGCCTCGACCTCCAACTCCACAAGGCCATCCTTATAGGTGCGGGAATACACTCGCCCCTGCGCCTGCAGCAACGCCAAGGCCTTGCCTTCCTTCTGCGGGACGCGGAGCCTTACCCGGCTAACCTGATCCCCGGTGATCATCTCGTCAATTTTTTCGAGGAGCGATCCTAGTCCAATTCCTTCCGTGGCCGAGATATGGACGGTCATGGCATCGTCACGCAAAGAATCTCGCTGCGCTGACGGCAACAAATCAACTTTGTTCATCACTCGTATGCGCGGCTTCTTCTCCGCCTCGAGTTCTTTGAGGACGAGTTCCACCTGCGCATCCTGTTCGGCAGAAAGCGGGCTGCTGCCATCGGACACCTGTACGACAAGCGCTGCGCGTTGGACTTCTTCCAAGGTCGCCCGAAAGGCTGAAACGAGCGTGTGTGGCAGATTGCGAATGAACCCGACCGTATCTGACAACAACACCTTGCGCCGGGACGGAAGCTCTACGGAGCGGATCGTTGGATCCAGTGTGGCAAACATCTTCGGCGACTCCAGCACCGCCGCCTTGGTCAATGCGTTAAACAGGGTGGACTTGCCTGCGTTGGTATACCCGACCAGAGCCACTAGAGCCATCGGGGCCGATTCCCGCCTCTGACGCTGTTGCGCGCGGACACGCCGGACGTTCTCCAACTGCTCCTTTACGTGACGAATGCGGCGATATATCTTCCGCCGATCGGTCTCCAGTTGAGTTTCACCGGGACCGCGGGTGCCAATTCCGCCACCCAACTGCGACATCTCAACTCCGCGCCCTGCAAGCCGCGGCAGCATGTATTCCAGTTGCGCCAATTCGACTTGTAACAGACCTTCTCTCGTGCGAGCGTGCCGTGCAAAGATGTCGAGTATAAGTTGCGTGCGGTCAATCACTCGGGTCCCGACCACTTTTTCGATATTTCGTTGCTGGGAAGGAGAAAGATCGTGGTCGAAGAGAATGAGATCTGCCGACACCGAGGCAACTGCCCCCGCAATCTCCTCGAGCTTGCCACGCCCGATCAAAGTGGCCGCGTCCGGACGGTCGCGATGTTGCAGAAACTCGACGACAATCTCAGCACCAGCACTGCCGGCGAGAGTTCGCAATTCGTCGAGCGATTCCTGTGCAGTGAACTCAGGAACATTCGGCGATCGGGAAGTGGCCGTCCCTTTAACAGCGAAATCGCGGGCCGTCTGGGCCACCGAAGTGACCGGGCGCTTGCCAGCCTTCGAATTAGTTGCG
>WNFF01007271.1_pt1 | contig 20741 bp, 18 predicted proteins | sample 5400441 | NCBI WGS metagenome assembly WNFF01 (sample SAMN13153345, study PRJNA577476) | soil metagenome | isolation source: 120 cm saprolite under Douglas fir tree site 2 hole 3 replicate 1 | place: USA:California | collected 2015-04-18
GGATCCTCGAGATCGACCCCATCGCGCAGACCGCGCTGGTCGAGCCGGGGGTGGTCAACCAGGAGCTCTCGCTGGCAGCCGCCTCGCACAGGCTCTTCTACGCACCGGACCCTTCGAGCCAGAAGGCGTGCACGATCGGCGGCAACGCCGCCGAAAACTCAGGCGGCCCCCACTGCCTTTATTACGGTGTCACCACCAACCACGTCCTGGGCATGGAGGTCGTGTTTGCGGACGGCAGCGTCCAGTGGGTGAGCGGAGATGCGCCCGAGCGTGTCGGGCTCGATCTTTGCGGCCTGCTCGTCGGCTCGGAAGGCACGCTTTGTGCGATCACGAAGATCAAGGTGCGGTTGCTGCGTACGCCGCCCAGCGTCGCGACATTGCTCGCGGCGTTCCCGACGATCGAGGCCGCCAGCCAGGCGGTGTCCGCTGTGATCGGGGCCGGCATCGTCCCCGCGGCGCTCGAGATGATGGATCAGGTCTGCGTCGGCGCGGTCGAGGCGCACTACCACGCCGGGTATCCGACCGATGCAGGCGCGGTCCTGCTGGCCGAGGTCGACGGCATCCCCGAGTCGACAGTCGAGCTGATGGCTGCCGTGCGCAGCGTGCTCGAGAAGAACCAGGGCTATGCGATGCGCGAAGCCCAGAGTCCGGCTGAGCGCGACCTCCTCTGGGCCGGCCGCAAAGGCGCGATCGGCGCGCTCGGTCGCATCAAGCCCAACTACTACCTGCACGACGGCGTGGTGCCGCGCTCCAAGCTGCCCCAGATCCTGTCAGCCGTCGGCGAGATCGGCACCCACTACAAGCTTCCGGTCGCGAATGTCTTCCACGCAGGCGACGGCAACCTGCATCCCAACATCCTGTTCGACCTGCGCGAACGCGACGTGCTGCCCCAGGTGGAGAGCGCGGGCGAGGAGATGCTGCGCGCGGTCGTCGAGCTTGGCGGCGCGCTGTCGGGCGAGCACGGGATCGGGCTCGAAAAGAACGCCTTCATGCCGTGGGTCTACAGCGCCGACGATCTCGACGCCATGAGGCGGGTGAAGGATGCGCTCGACGCGCACGGGATCATGAACCCGGGCAAGATCTTCCCCGACCCCGAACGCAAGGTCCCCCACCTCGCCGGCCGAACCGGGCTCGCCATCGAGGCCAAATGGTGGTAGGACGCTATATCGCCGAGAAGCCTGCAACCGCCGAAGAGCTGGCGCGACGCCTCCACGAAGCGGCCGAGGCCGGGCTGGCAGTGTTTCCGGTCGGCGGTGGCCGGGCAGCTGAGATGGGCGATCCGCCCGCTCGCGATGGCATCGAGCTGAGGACGACCGCCCTCGACCGCGTGCTCGAGCACTCGCAGGCAGACATGGTGGTGAGCGTCGAGGCGGGGATCACGCTCGAAGCGCTCCAGGCGGAGCTTGGCAAGAGCGGCCAGTTCCTCCCAATCGATCCCTTCAACTCACCCGGCCACACCGTCGGCGGCCTGCTCGCCGCGGGCTGGACGGGCCCGCTGCGCCTGCGTTACGGCTCACCGCGTGACTTCCTCATCGGCATCCGCGTAGCACTCCCGGACGGCCGCCTGGCGAGCGCGGGTGGTCGCGTCGTCAAGAACGTCAGCGGCTACGACCTGATGAAGCTTCACTACGGCGCGTTGGGAACGCTCGGGGTCATCGTCGCCGCGTCGTTCAAAGTGTTCCCGAAGCCACTGCAGGACGTGACGGTGGAATCGACGCGCGAGTCGATGGTTGATGCCTGGGTCGACGCGGAGCGAGCCCTCGCGATGCCGATGCCGCCCGCCGCGGTCGAGCTGTTCTCGAACGGCCGCGTCCTCGCGCGATTTCTCGGCAGCCCAGACGCCACCAACCGAATGGTCGCCGACCTGGGATGGAACGCAGTCGATGCAAGCGCATGGGACCTGCACTCCCAGGCCGCGCCCGCGCGCTGGGCTCGGATCGCGATGCCGCGACACCAGCTGCGCTCGATCGTGGACAACCTCGGCGCCGACGAGCATTGGTGGGCTTCCCCCGGGACCGGGATCGCCAATTGGGATGTCGCCGGCGGCGCTGACGACGTGCGGGCCGTGCGCACGGCGGCCGCGGCGGCGGGAGGTTCGGTCGTGCTGCTCGCGGGATCGGACGAGTTTCGACACGACGCCGGCGCGTGGGGCACGCCGCCTGCCACGCTGCACCTGATGCGGCGCCTTCGCTCGGCGTTCGACCCGAACCACGTGATCAACCCGGGGAGGTTCGTGGTTTGAGCGAGCAGCCTCCTCACGCCCCACTGCCTGACCCCCTCCCCGCAGGGGACAGGAGTCGCTTTGCGCGACTCAGCGACGACGACCTCGCGACCTGTGTGCATTGCGGGCTCTGCCTCGACGCCTGCCCGACCTTCCGGCAGACGGGATTGGAAACAGAATCGCCGCGCGGGCGCATCTACCTCATGACGCAGTGGAAGCGTGGCGAGCTTCCGTTCACGGAGGACCAGGCGCGGCACATCGACCTATGCCTTGGGTGCAGGACGTGTGAGGCGGTCTGCCCTTCCGGCGTCCCTTATGGAAGGATCATCGAGGCCGGGCGATCGGAGGTGGAGCGCTTGCGACGCCCGGCGCCGAAGCACTGGCTCGCGCGGACGGCGCTGAGGCAGATCGTGGCCAAGCCGCGCCGCTTGCGCACATTCGGCGCCCTCACGAAGGTGGCGCAGTCTCTGAGGCTCACCTCGATTGTGCGATCGGGGCGGCAGCTGCCGCGGTTGCGCACGCGATTCCAACCCCCGGCGGGGGGCATCGCACCGGCCATCGGCGCCAGGAAGCACCGCGTCGCATTTCTGGTGGGGTGCGTGATGCCCATCCTTTACCCGCAATCACACGAGGCGGCGGTCAGGCTGTTGCAGCTCGCCGGCTGCGAGGTCTGGTTTCCGCGCGCCGAGAGATGCTGTGGCGCACTCCTCGCGCACAACGGGGACCTCGAGGGGGCGGAGCGACTTCGCGATGCCAACATGCAGGTTTACCGCGACTCGAGCTTCGAGGCGCTCATCGTGGACTCGGCGGGTTGCGGCTCACACCTGAAAGACTTCTACCCGGAGCTCGAGGGGCGGGTCAAGGATCTGACCGAGTGGCTGGCCGAGATCGGGCTGCCCGCTCCCCAGCGTGAGGTGAAGATGCGGGTGACGTACCAGGACGCATGCCACCTCGCGCACGCTCAGCGCATCCGGAAGCAGCCGCGCGACCTCATCCGTGCCATACCCGGTGTCGAGCTCGTCGAGATGAGACACCCGGACCTCTGCTGCGGCGCGGCCGGTCTTTACAGCACGCTCGAGCCCGCGATGTCGGCGCGGATCCTGCGCGAGAAGCTCGAGGACGTAGCAGGCACGCGAGCGGACATGATCGTGACCGCCAATCCAGGCTGTCAGATGCAGCTGGAATCGGGACTCAGGGCGCAGGGCTCGGCGATGCGCGTCGAGCATGTCGCCGAACTAGTGGCTCGCGCCTTTTTGCATTAGCCCGATCTTCTTCAGGCGCGGAAGAGCCTGCGTCTTGGTCACATCGACATCGACCCGAGCCACCGCCACCGTCACGTTATCCGGCGCTCCGAGCTCCCGACACCTTTCGATCACGCGCTTGGCTCCATTTTCGAGGTCGCCATCCTTCAGGAGCAGCTTGCCCATCTCCTCGACGCTCACTCCCGCGGTCTCGACGCCGTCGCTGCACAGGACGATGGCGTCGCCCTCCTGGAGCTTGATCTTGTCCTCAAAGGATTGGATCGACTCCCAGACCCCGATCGCTCGTGTGAGGCGGTGCTTCAACGGATGCGAGGCGGCCTCCTCGGGCTTGATGACGCCGAGGCGCACCTGTTCGGCGGGCCACGAGTGATCTTGCGAGATCAGCTTGGCGTCGCCGTTGCGAAACAGGTACGCGGGACTGTCGCCGACGTTCAGCACGCCGACCTCGCCTTTGCTGATCGCGGCCACGACCATGGTGCTGCCCATGCCCGCCCAATCGGGGTTGTCGCGGGCGGCCTCGAACACGGCGGTGTTGGCCTGCTTGCACGCACGCTTGAGGCGATCCAGGCCGGGTCCCTCGTCGCCGTCCTCTGCGAGCACGCTGGTAAGCGTGGTGACCGCGATGCTGCTGGCCATTTGCCCCGCGGCGTGACCGCCCATTCCGTCGCACACGACGAGCAGGGTGTCGAGGCCCGCCTTGTCGCGCCAGACGATCACCGAGTCCTCGTTCTCCTCCCGTTCGAGGCCCGGGTCGGTCGCCGAGGCGACCTTAAGGCGCATTTCCGAGACGGTCAGCCGCCGAGGACGGAGAAGTGAACCGCGTTCTGCCCGACGGTGATTCGGTCACCGTGGTTGAGCTCCTTCTCCTGGATCGGCTCGCCGTTGACAAGCGTCCCGTTGGTGCTCCCAAGGTCGACGATCCAGAACTGGTCGCCACGCCGTTCGACTCGGGCGTGATGCCCGCTGGTGGCCGGATCGCGAAGGATGAGGTCGTTGTCGGGCGAGCGCCCGAGGCGGAGCGCGTTGTCGCCGGCGCGATGCGTGTGGCCCGCGTCAGGGCCTGATTCGATCGTCAGCTCGGCCTGCCGACCCGCGCCACCGGTGCGCAGCGCTGTCGGACCGCCGATGACCGGCGCATCAGGCAGGGCTGGTGGCGGAGTCGGCGGTGGTGGTTGCCACGCAGGCATCAGGGCAGTGGCGTCGTGGGCGGCGGCAGCGGCGGCCGCTGCGGCTGCGCCCGGCGCGATTATCGTGGCGGCCACATCGGGCACCGGCTGGGCCGGCGGGGCAGGCGCTTCTGGTGGGGCCGCCGCGGGCGACTGCCACGGCGGAGGGGCCGGCGCCGGAGCCTCGGCCGGTGGCGAGACCATCGCGTCGCGAGGTGCCGCCATGGGAGGCTCGGGGAACTTCGGCAGGGCAGGAGACTCTTCGGGCGGCGACCACGCCGGAGCAGCGGCGAAGGGTGGCGGCGCCAGCGGCGGAGGTGGCGGCGGTGCAACCGGTGGCGGCGGTGCAAACGGCGGCGCAACCGGTGGCGGCGGTGCCAGCGGCGGCGGTGGTGCAGCCGATGGGGCCGACCACGATGGCGCGGCCGGAGCGGCGGGCTCCTGGGTCCTGGGCACATCCCATGCCGGCGCGGCCGGTTCGTTCCATGACGGCCCGCTGGCCGGGGGCGCGCTCGGTCCTGAAGCCCCAGGGGCATCCCACGAGGCCGGCGCGGCCGCTCCCCATTCCGACCCGGGAGGCTTCGACGCGCTGCCGCCGGGCGAGTCCCACGACGGGGCCGGCGTGGACGCTGCCGGGACGGCCGGCCTGTTGGCGTCCCATGAAGGGGCAGGCGGAGGGGCGGATGGCGATGGCGCCGGCGCAGGCGAGCCCCACGTAGGCGCGGGCGGCGCGGCGGCGCCGGACGGGCCCCACGACGGAGCGCTGGGCGCGACTGGGGGCGCGGTCGGTGCGCCTCCCCACGTGGGGGCGGCGGGCGCGGTGGCAGAGGTCGGCGCCGCGGGCGGGGGCGCGCCCCATGTCGGCGCGGGCACAGCCGGTGCCGGAGCCGGAGCCGGAGCCTGAGCCGGAGCGAACGCCGGAGGGGGAGGCGGAGGCGGAGGGGGAGCAGCAAATGGAGGTGGCGGTGGCGCGGTCGGCGGGCCGGGAGCGGCCGGAGTCCCCGGGCCCCAGCCCGGCGCGGCGCCCCTCACAGGTGGCTGGTCCCAGCTCGGCGACACTGGGGCGACCACGGTTGGGGCGACATTCGGCGCGTGGGTTGCGACCGGAGGCGGTGCCCAGGTCGTCACGGATGGGTCAGTCGGGCCGGCCGACATCGGGACCGGAGTCGCCGGACGAACCGGGGGGCCGGCCTTCTTGCGCCTGACGTGGCGCCGGCGCGCCCTCAGATAGAGAATGCCCGCGACCAGAGCCGCGACCGCGAGCACGAGATCCGCGTACACGGTTTCAACTGGCATCCGGTGAGGGGCCTCCCTTGTCCCGAGTCCGTCTATGGATCAATTTCGTAAACACCTACTTGCGGACCCGCGCTCTCATCGCGTGTCGACGCGTCGTGCTGAAGTATGCCATTCGTACTCGCACCTCGGCCAGACCTTAAGCGTGGCCTCACACCACGCCGCTGATCAACACCCGACCTGACGCCACTCCAGGGACGGTGATATCGGCGTCGAGCGAGTGGCGTCCCGCGCCGAGGGGCTGTCCGGTGACGACATGAATGCGCAGGCTCCGGCCCACCGGCATGTCGAGGTGGCGTGGGAAGGGCGCGCGCCCGGCATGCGTCTCGACCTGGATCTCGTGTCGGACCATCGGGACACCGTCGAGACGGAGATTGCCGATTCCTGCCAGCACCGCGGGCCTGGTCCGGTTCTCGAGGACGAAGCTCAAGCCGTCGTCCTCCGCTCGCAGGCTCGCCAGGTCGGCGAGGCCCTCGGCGAGATAGCGCGGAAGCTCGGGTCGCGGCCGCGGCGATGGAAGCGTGGAGGTCACGGTGAAACGCAAGTCGGTGCGGTCGACAAGTTGACCCGAAACGCTCAGTGAGGCGTCGAGCCGGTAGACGCCTTCGACCTCTAGCGGAACGCTCAACGTGGTGGCGTTGACCGCGGGCTCGAAGGCGGTAGGCAGCGCGACGTCAGCCGCCCCCGAAAACTTTCGCTGCAACGCGTCCGCAAGGTGACGTACGCCGCGGCGGCCGGCGCGTCGCTCACGCATCAGCGTCCAGCGCACCACACCTGATCCGGCGAGATCCGGGTCGTCGTTGACGATGACGAGTCGGGCGCTGAACGGAACGGAAGGCCGCTGAATGATGCCGAACGGTCGATCCGGATCGAACGAGAGCGGCTCGATGATCAGCCGAGTTGGTGCGAAGGCCTGGGCGAGAGCATCCAACGCCGGCCTGGGCACGCGGGCGTTGTCCAGCAGGCCGAACCCTATGCCTGGAAACGGGTCCACCAGGTGAAAGGCAAACGCGCCCCAGCAAGGCTCGAACTTGCGCGTTCGAAGATGCTCGGCGGCGACACGTACGACATGAGCCTGAAATGCCTGAGACGATTCGACATAGGACTCGAGGCTCGTGTGCGCTGACGGCAAGCCGACTCCACGCTCGGCCCAGTTCACGGGTTGAAACCCCGCATACCGCCAGGCGGCGTCGTCGTCGGCGACCGGCCACCGAGCGCGGCGAACATCCCCGGCGTCGATTGACTCCCACACCGGCGAATCGACCGCGGGCAGCGCCTGCGCACCGAAGGCGGTGACCATCACCGGCTCGGCATTGGTGAGGTCCCGCCACGCTCCCGACTCCCACCCCTGCAGAACCTGTTGGTCGATGTCACCCGATGCGGCGAGCGCCGGCCGTGTGCGATCGAGACGCTCGAACGTCGCCTGCAATTCCTGGTCTATGGAGATGTTCTGTCGCACCGCATTCACGTCGCCCAGGTCGGTGTTGGCTGCCAGCCACGGCGGGTCGTTGTGCGCAACCCAGACGGCGACCGAAGGGTGGTTGCGCAGCAGCTCGACCATCTCGGCCTGCTGCTCGCGCGCGGCGGCATCGAAGAAGCGTCCATCGTCGCTGCGCGCGTGATACGCGTAAGCGCCGAGGAGTGGGAGCTCCTGCAGGAGCAGCAAGCCCGCCTCATCCGCGCGTCGATAGAACTCGGTAGGCAGGACGTTGGCGAGGACTCGAAGCGCATCAAGGTTGGTCTCCTTGGCGATCTGAAGGTCGGCGTCGAAGCGCTCGGGTGTGAGCTCGTCGAGACGATACGAGGGCGCATAGCAAGCGCCGCGCAAGAACATCGGCCGGCCGTTGACCGCAAAGCTCCAGCGACGCGGCCCGATGTCCCACTTCAGCTCCCGGAACGCGAAGGCATCCTCGACGCGGGTCGACTCCGCGCCGCCCGCTGCGCGGGCGACCATCTCGGCGCGATACATCGGCTGCTCGCCGAAGCGCCAGGGTTCCCAGCGCCTCGCGCCGGGAAGAGCGAGCTTCATCGAAACGGTTTGCTCTCCCCCGCCGGCCAGCCGCACCTCGCGGTGCAGGCGCAGAGGCGAGGTCGTTCGATCTGCGCCGGCCGAGGAGACCACGACCTCGATCTGCCCCTCCATCTGGCGCCCATCCAGGTTCCGGAGCCGGGCCTCGACCTCCAGCCGTCCGTCGCCTGCCTCAAAACCAGGTTTGAGGCGCATCCACTCGATGGCGATCGGACCGATGTACTCGAGCTCGACCGGGCGCCACAGCCCGACCGGCACCTCCCAGCGATACGGGTCGGGCAGGCTCGAGTACGCCGACGCCGGGTATGGCTTCAGCTCGCCGTCGTTGAAGACGCCCATGATGTGCCGCTTCTTGTCGGGCTCGGTCTCCACCGGCGATTCGCAGCAGATGACGAGCAGGTTCTCGTCCTTCAGATAAGGGGTGAGGTCGAAGCCGAACGGAGCGAGCATGGGTGGCGAGAAACGCGCCGCCGATGCGCGAGAGCACCCGTCCGGAATGATCCGGACGCTGGAACTCGGTGCGATACCACACCGCCTGACGGTCCCTGTTGGCCACGAGCTGGCGCGGAACTTCGATCGGCTTCCAGCCCGCGCCCCTGCCGACTGTGAGGCGTTCGGCCTCGCCTTCGCCCAGGGGCATCCACACCGCCTCCCAGCCGCTCAGCTCGCGGATGCCCCCGGACCGCTGTGGCAGCGGGAGGAAAAGGCAGTCGCTCAAAGAGCTTTCTCTTGATGTGTGAATGCGCCGTCCGCGGTCGCGCAGTAGATGACCTCGCGCTTCATCGCCTCGACAAACGATGCTTCACGGCCGCGCTCGATGAGCGCCAGGATGCTGCCGCCGAAGCCCGCACCCATGATGCGGGCGCCGAGGCAGCCTTCGATCCCCCACGCCCGCTCGACCAGCGCGTCGACGTTCGGCGTCGAGACCTCGAAATCGTCACGCAGGCTCTGATGCGATTCCTTGAGGAGAACCCCCAGTCGCTCGAAACGGCGCTCCTTCAGGGCTTCGACGAAGGCATGGACGCGGGCGATCTCCGATTCGACGTGCCGCATTCGTTTTGGGTTGCCGGCCTCCGCTTCGCTGCGGCGCTCGTTGTAAGGCGTGTCGGCAAGCGAACGATGCTCGCCGGAGTCGATGACGGCGATCACCAGCTCGTCGGGGAAGGGCACCGCTTGATATTCGAGGGTCGAGCAGTCGAGCAGCAACGCATGGCCGCGGCGGCCGAGGGCAGAAGCGAACTGGTCCATCACCCCGACGAGCACGCCGGTGGCCGCCTGCTCGGCACGCTGGCACGCGAGGGCGGCCTCGACACCGTCGAGCTCTGGACGCAGGCCGGCCGCAATCGCGACGAGCAGAGCCGCCGAAGAGCTGAGGCCGGACCCCGGAGGCACGTCGGAATCCACCGCCACCGACTGCGGCGGCACCCCAAGCTCGAGGCCAATCGCACGCAGATAGTCGAGGCCGCCGCCCACGTTGCTTTCGATCGACCACTCCCTTGCCTGTTGGCCGCTGACCCGTGTGTGCCGATCGACCGCGGCGGGCAGCACCACGCCCCCGAGGTAATCGACGTGCTCTCCGATGAGGTTGACACGGCCCGGCGCCCGCCCGTGCCACGCCACGGGATGCTTGCCCCTAGGCTTCACGCAGCTCCGCGGCCTTGTCCTCTGCGCGCGCATCGACGATGAAAGCGCCGGCGCCGAGCTCCGATCCCGCCAGGTACTTGAGCTTGTCGCGCGTGCGGTTGGGCGGATAGAACTCGACGTGGAAGTGATGGTCGTTGCGGGCGCGGCCCGGAGGGGTCTGGTGCATCGCCATCACATACGGCAGGGGGCGTTTGAAAAGCCGGTCGTACTTCTGCAGCAGCCCCTTCAGGATTCGCGCGAACGACTCGTCGTCGTCGGGGTCGAGATCGAGCAGTCCCCCACGGTGTCGCCGCGGAGCCAGGTGGACCTCATACGGCCATCTCGCGAAGGGCGGCACGAACGCGATCCAGTTCTCGTCGCTCAGGACGGTCCGCTCGCCTTGCACCTCACCCTGGAGCACGTCGCAATACAGGCAGCGGCCGTGTTCGCGTATATATCGCGCCTCGGCCCGCAGCTCTCTCTTGAGGATCGGCGGGAGGAACGGATACGCATAGATCTGTCCGTGTGGGTGACTCAGCGTCACGCCGATCTCCTCGCCACGGTTTTCGAATATGTAGACGTAGCGCACGTTGGGGAGGCGGCTCAGCTCATTGGTGCGGTCGCGCCACACCTCGATGAGGTCACGAATGTGTCCGACGCTCTGCTCCCCGAGCGACGAGTCGTGATCCGGCGTGTAGCAGACGACTTCGCACCGTCCCTGCTCTCCGGTGAAGGATGGGAACCGATTCTCGAACACCGCGATGTAGTAGTCGGGCTCGGGGATCTCGGTTTCGGGGTGGCCGGGCCTGGTGGGACAGAGCGGACAGTGATCCTCGGGCGGGTGGTACGTGCGGTCCTGGCGCCATGGCGCGACGGTGACCCACTCTTCAAGCAGCGGATGCCAACGAAGCTCACTTGTGGCATCCGCAGAGGTGCGCCCTGCGCGCGCCCGGCCCAGCGGATGCCAGCGAAGCTCGCTCACGGTTTCTCGTAGTAGATGAGGTAGCGCCCATCGGGTTTGGGCACGACAGGTAGCGCCCATCGGGTTTGGGCACGACTCGCTTCTTGAGCCGGCTCGGCGGGGCGGGCGTCGAAGTCTTCGCCCGGCCCGTCTTACGAGAAGGGTTGGGGTGGGGAATCGCACTCTGCTCAGCCGGCGCGGCCGCACCCCTAGACATCGAGCCATGAGTTTAGTGGTGGTTGGCGTACGACCTTGGGCTGGTACACTCGCTTCGAAGTTCAACGCCCGTGGGGCAAAGGAGGTGAGGCGGAAGCTTGGATATACCGAATCGTGGTGCCAACCGCCTCGTTTGCCAGCCGGGAGCTCGGGAGGAAGTGAGCCTCTAGGGCCCCCTTTTCCGAACCCGACTCCTGGAGTCGGAGGCGGAAGCACTGCGAACGTCGACAAAGCGAGAGTCGGGGACTCCCCGACTCTCGTCTTTTTTTGATCGCTAGGATTCTTTGTATTCATGAGCCCGGAATGGCCCGAACGATTCAACAGCGCAGCCGAGGGCTGGCTGCAAGCGATGGGCGTGACCATCACGCACGCCACCGATGAGGAAGTGCGCGCGGAGCTGACCGTGGGACCTGAGCACCTGCAGAGCTATGGGATCGTTCATGGGGGCGTCCACTGCGGGCTGATCGAATCGCTGGCCTCGATCGGAGCGGCGCTGTTTGCCCTCCCGCGAGGCCAGTCGGTGGTCGGGCTGGAGAACAGCACGAGCTTCGTGCGCGCGGTGCGTGCAGGCGCCAAGCTGCACGCGGTCTCGACGCCGATCACACGCGGACGGCGAAAGTCGTTGCAGCGGGCCGCGTGCGCCTGCTCTGCGTCGAGGCCGATCAGCAGGTCGCCGGCGAAAAGATCACGACTCCGCTGTATCAGCCATGACGCTTCTCAGTTCTAGGACTATTTAGGCAGTACCCAAGGTGGAGCTTTAGGCCGGATTATTCCGGCCGTCACCTATGCCCTCTTCAAGACGCCACCCAGCGTCGCTGAGGAGAGGGGTGGGTCCGCGGGGGGGACATCTGTCCCCTCCGCGATTGATCACGACTCCGCTGTATCAGCCGTAACCCCGCGCCCTTTCAGCCTCCGGTGAGGTAGCTGAAGATGATCTGGTCGATCAGCTGCTCGATCGGGGCGAGGTCGTCCGTATAGACCTGGCCGTGGTATGGCGAGACCCTACCTGGCCGTGGTATGGCGAGACCCTGAGCTTGCCCTCCTGCAGCGCGCTTTTGGCCGCGTCGATCGCCAGCGGAGCCGATACGAGTTTCAGGTTGTGCGTGACGTCGTCCACCGTGACCGGGCTCGTTGAGGCGTACACGACCGTGTTCGTGTAGTTGGGATCGTCGACCAGCAGCACGCTTGGGAAAACCGCCCCCATGGTGCTGGCGAGCGCGTCCACCAACCTGTAGTCGGTGGCGGTGCGGCCGACGTTCACGGCCACGACGCCCGCCGGATTGAGGTGCGCTCTCACCTGCTGAAAGAACTCTTTCGTGGTCAGGTGAAATGGGATGTACGGCTGCCGGTAAGCGTCGAGCACGACCACGTCGTAATGGCCGGCCTGGGTGTCGAGCCAGTAGCGCGCGTCGGCCACAACCTCATGCGCGCGCGCCTCGTCGAGGTGGAAGTACCGGTGCCCAACCGCCAGGATGTCGGGGTCTATCTCCACCCCGGTGATGTCGACCTGGTCGCCGAACGCCAGGCGGTACTGCCGCGCGGCGGTGCCCGCGGCCAGGCCCAGGAAGGCGGCGGACCGCGGCGTCAGCGGCCCAGCCTGTGAGGGCCGAAACGCATCCGCGAGGAGCAGGTAGTCCCAGTAGCCATGCGTGAGGTTGCTCTGGCTGTTGTACACGGAATGGATCGCCTGGCCCTCGTTGAGAATCAGTTCGGTGCTGGTGCCGACCTGTACGACCTGGATGTAGTTGTAAGCCGATTCGCGCTCGTAGAGAAGAGTTCCCACCTCCGGAGGCTTGATGCCCCCGGGTAGAAAGACCCACGCCAGGATCACCGCGATCACGAACGTCGCGTACAGCCGTCGCTTCGGCCAAAGCGCCAGCGCCGATATGACGACCAGCGCGAGCCCGAAAGCTTCGATCGTCGGGCGGGTGCCGTACGTGGGGATGAACCAGAACACGGGCAGAAACGTGCCGAGGATGCTGCCCACGGTAGACAGGGCATACACGCGTCCGGCGGTGTTGCCGCCGGTGGCCACATCCGTCAGGAGGAGGCGGATCGCGAAGGGGCTCACGCAGCCAAGCAGGGTCACCGGCACCGCGAACAGGAGCACGACCGCAAGCAGCGTGCCGGCCACCAACCCGACGCTCAGGTCGCGGAAACCCTGCTGCGAGGCGACGAGGATCGGGTAGCTCACGAGCGGAATCACGCCAATCCAGAGGCCCGCCCATGCGGTGATCTGGTAGAGGAGCTCGTCGCGTGGATGGCGGTCGGCGAGCCGCCCTCCGATGACATAGCCCGCCGACAGGTAGACCAGGATCAGACCGATGAGAACGCCCCAGACGTAGAGACTGGTCCCGAAATATGGGGCGAGCAGCCGAGAAGCGCCGAACTCGATGCCAAGCGACGCCATGCCCGAAACGAACACGAGCGGCAGCAGCAATTTGCGAGCGAGGCCGGCGGGCAAGGCTGCTAGAGGTTAGCTAAGCGGTTGCTCCGACGCCCATTTGCGAGTCTTCTCGTCCATGGGCACCGGCAGCTGCACGTTGACCTCCGCGTAGAGATCGCCTGCCTGACCGCCCTTGGGGTCGGGAAGGCCGAGGCCGCGCAGCCTGATCTTCTTTCGGTTCTGCGTGTCGGGCGGAACCTTGAACTGCACCTGCCCGCCCTTGAGCGTGGGCGCCGACACCTCTCCCCCGCGGAGCGCGACATTCAGCGGGACGGGCACCGACACGCGCACGTCCTTGCCCTCGCGCGTGAAGACCGGATCCGGCGCGACCTGCACGGTCGCGCGGAGCCCGGGCACGCGAAGGATGGTGCCCTCCTTGACTCCGGCCGGGACGTTGACCTCGACGCGCCGCCCACCCGGAAGCTCGACGGTGCGGCTCGTCCCGCGATAGACCTCGCCCAGGCTGACTGTGATCGGAGCCTCGACATCGACCGGCGCGGGCCGGCTTCTTGTGCGCGAGCTGTTGCCGAAGATCGACCCGAAGATGTCTCCGAACGACCCGCTGTCGCCGAACATGTCCTCCATCTCTTCAGGGGTAACCGTCCGGTACTGAACGCCGGGGCCACCCTCCTGCGGCCTGAAACCACCGCCCGCGCTCCGGCGCCCCGTCCCGGGCTGCACACCGGCCTGCTGCGCGGACCGCCAGTCCGGGCCGAACTCGTCGTACAGCTTCCGATTCTTCGCATCGGACAGCACGTCGTGCGCCTCTGAGATCTCCTTGAACTTAGCCTCTGCCTGCTTGTCGCCTGCGTTCAGGTCAGGGTGGTGCTTGCGCGCCAGCTTGCGGAAGGCGGATGTGATCTCCTTTTGCGTCGCCGTCCGCGGCACGCCGAGCACGTCGTAGTAGTCCTTGGTTTTGGCCATGTGGATCAGGTATCTACCCCACCAGACTCTAGAGCTATCACGGTGGGCACAATCTCGCTTCGGCTCACCTCGAGGATTCCGACCGAAGGCGGGGCATAGTCGCGCATCTGCCGCGCGACCTGAAGCCAGGACCATTCGAACCAGCCTGGATTCCGTTGGAGCCGCAGCGCCGCCGTCCGCGGGTTCCACTGGTGCACAGCTCCAGGATTGAACAGCAGGGTGCCGCCAATCGTCTCGATGTGTGGCCTGTGCGTGTGACCGAACACGATCGCGTCGAACTCTCCGAAGCGGCGCCTCAGCGCACGGGGCAGGCCGGCATGCGGATGGTACGAGCCGAGGCTCAGAGTCCACAGCAGGGTCTGCGGCTCCTCGATCCATCGGTTCCGGTTGCCGTGGACGATCACAATGCGCCGCCCTTCAACCGTCACCACCCGGCTGAGCGGCAAATCAGCGGAGGCGCGGTCGTGGTCCCCCTTCACCGCCACGACCGGCGCAATGGCGGCCAGCGCCGCGACGGTTTCCGAGCCGTTGACGTCGCCGGCGTGGATGACGAGATCGACGCCTCGAAGCACCTCGAACAGCCGGTCCGGCAAGCGATCGAGGAACTCAGGGCAGTGGGTGTCCGCGACGACGCCAATGCGCGTGGTGGGCATGTCGCGGTTCAGCTTAATTCCAAGCCGCGCTTTCAGTTTTGCAGTGGCAGTTGACAAATTGGCAAGTCGTAGGTTCTAATTTGACTCATGAAAGACCTCAAACGCGAAATCCTGAACCAGGTGGCCTCTGGCAAGATCTCGGCCGAGGAAGGCGCCGCCCGCCTCGACTCCCTCGAATCCGTCGAATCGGCAAGCCCGGCGGGAGCGTCTCGACCGGCGCCGCCCCCATTCCAAGCGGCACCCTCCGGCACGCGCCGGGTGCGGGTGGCGAGCGCGATCGGGAGCGCCGAGATCGTCGGCGATCCAGGCGTTGCCTACGCTGTCGCCGAAGGGCCACATCGGGCGCGCCAGGACGGCGACACCATGGTCATCGAGCAGGCCCCGCTGGACGAGAACGATCACTTCAGCTTCAGTCGCGCCGACCGGCGCGCATTGATCGACAGCTTGGACCTCGCGCGCCGGAAGCTCATCGTCCGCATGAATCCCGACCTCGCGCTGACCGCACATGTCAACGCCGGATCGCTGCGCATCGAAGGCATTCACGGGGCGATCACGGGCGAGGTGCTTGCGGGCAGCTGCAGGATCTCGGATTTCGCCGCTCCCGTGGACCTCTCCATCCAGGCGGGCAACCTCTCCGCGAGCGGGCGCCTGGCCGGAGGCGCGTCGAAGGTTCGCTGCGAGATGGGCAACGTCACCATCAATCTGGACAAGGGATCCAGCGTCAGGGTCACCGCTCGCACCACGTTGGGCAAAGTCGCGGTGGACAGCGGCGGCGGTGAGCAGATCATCCTCGGTCAGTCGGGCAAGGAAGTGACCCTCGGCTCCGGCGCGGGCACCCTCGACATCGAGTGCACGATGGGCAACGTGCGGGTTTCCGCGTGACCGCATCCGCCTCCAACCGCAGGCCGCCACTCAGCTGTCCCGTTTGCAACGAGAGGCTCGCGCTGACCCGCCTCACCTGCCCTGCATGTGACACCGAGCTGTCAGGGGGATTCGCCACCTGCGAGTTCTGCGTGCTCTCGAACGAGGACCGCGAGGTGCTGCGGGTCTTCCTCGCGTCGCGTGGAAACATGAAGGAGCTCGAGCGCCATCTCGGAGTCAGCTACCCGACCGCTCGGGCACGATTCGACGCGCTGCTTGGCAAGATCGGTATCGACCGCCCGGCAGGTGCGCCGACTCAGACTCGCGTCGACCTGATGGATCAGGTTGCTCGCGGCGAGATCGACATTGAAGAGGCGCTCAAGCGCCTCGACAGCAATTAATCGAGGCGCTGAAGGGCTTCGACTACAGCTGAACCACCGCGGTCCTTATCTCCTCAATCCGGCAGCCGCGGCTCCTGCATTGTGGGCGCCGGTCGCATCGGCCCCGGCATCGAGCGCCCTGACGGCTGCCGTAGCGAAGAGATGGGCGCGAGCGCCGTCCAGCTTCATGTCGATGTTCGCGAGCGAGTACCAGGCGCAGTAGGCCTGGCGTTGGGCGTCGACCGCCACCGGAGGGCTCGACATCGCGGCGGTAGCCCACTTGACGGCGGTGGCGACGTCGTGACCACTCGAGAGCGCGCGGAATGCCCCCTGCGCCGCTGAGTGGCAGGCTGCGGCTTTGGCGCCGCCGCGCTTGGCCCAGGCGAACCACTCGGCGTAGGCCTTGTCGTCGGCGGTGGGTACCGGCCGCGTGATGTTCACATCCATGTGCTTCTGCTCGACCACCGACCAGGAGGTCCCCTGGGCGGCGGTTTGCGCGGTGGCGCCGGGCCGCGACGCGGGGTTGGCCGGAGCCGGGGGTGGCGGGGGTGGCGGTGCCTGGGCAGGTGCCGGGGGCGGGGGCGGGGGCGGCTGACCTGCCTGGGGCTGCGGCTGAACAGGTGGCGCGGGCGCGGGCGGGGGCGCGGTCGAGCCCATGTGAATCTGCGGCGCCCACGAGGGCACAGGCACCGCTCCCGGCCAATCCGTATCGAAGGGTGACGCGGCGGAGGGCGCGGCCGGCGCGACCGGCGGCGTGGATGCGGCAGGCGGCGCTGGAGCCACCGGCGCCGGAGGCGGAGCTGACATGGCCGGTGGCGCCGGAGGTTCGGGCGGGGGCGCCGGCTCCGGTGAGGCGGCCACAGCCGGAGGAGCGGGCGGCACAAGCATCGGCGGTGCGGGTGGTGCGGGCACGGGTGCCGCCGGCGCTGGTGCCGCGGGTGCCGGTGAAGCGGGTGCCGGTGGCGGTGGCGCCGCTGCCGGCGCCGGAATCGGTTGGCTGCTCATCGCCGGAGGCACGGTCTCGCGGGCTCCAGCCGGTGAGGTGGACTGCACAGTGTCGGACGGCGACCACACCGGCATCGCCCGCTCCGTCGGCGGTTCTGGCGGCCAGGCGTCGGGGGCTGGAGGCTCGGGCTTGGCGGATGGTGATCGACCCCAGGCGGGCATCGCCGGCTCTGTGGGCGGGTCGGCGGGCCACACGTCGCTCTTGGAGCGCGCCGGTGGGGTCGTCGCCGTCGGCCAGGCCGGCGTGATGGGTTCCACGGGCTTGGCGTCGACGTGCGCCTCCTCTTCTTGCATCTCGGGCTCGACAGCAGCCGGCGGGTCGGTTTCAGCAGGAGGCGGAGCCGTGACGGAGTCGGAAGGCGTGGTTACGGCCGCCGGATGCGCGGTTTCAGCTGGAGGCGTGGACGCGGTGGCCGGGGGCTCGGCCTCGACCTCCGATTCCGCAGACCCGGCCGGCTCCGGAATCGTCTCGGCCCACGCGGGCGCCTCCCTCGCCATAGGCACCGCCCGCTTGGCATCGGCATCCACCGGCTCCGACTCGACGGCGGGCGCAGTCGTTTCCGGCACAGTCTTCGCCCAGTTCGGCATCGGCTTTTGCATCGGCTTCGCGGGGGCGGGTCCCTCGCCGTTGCCTTCAGCAGCCGCAGTGTCTTCGCCCGACTCCGGAACCGTTTGGGCCCACGCCGGCACCGGCTTCTGCATGGGCAGTGCCGGCTTCGGCAGGTCGGGCTCGGTGGTTTCCGGGGTGGCCGCGATTGCCGGTGCGGGACCTGCCGCTGGCTCCTCCGCGGTCGCGGGCTCGGAAGCCGGCTCCTCGATTGCGGGCTCCTCCGCCGTGGCGCGGACGGCGCCTTTCGCCGGTGCGGAAGACTCCGGTGGCTCAGCCGACGCGACCTCGGGCTCGGGCAGATCGGGCAGCAGCGATTCAACGTCGCCGGACACGTCAGGCGAGTCAGCAGAGTCAGGCGGGAACGATTCTTCCTTGTCCACGGGGCCCAGTCGAAGTCAGTCTATCTTCGGGGCACCGGGTTGGAGAAGTGCTGAGACTCACCCGGCACGGATTGCGCTCAGGCGAACAGATTCGTAAGAGCGTCTTCAGGCACCGGGTCCGGCTGCTGCTCGGCCCAGTCGGCAGCGTCGGAGGCCTCCTGGTCAAGCGCGGCCTGGATGCCGTCCGCGTCCTCGGCTGCGATCCAGCCTCGCTCGATCAGCCATGACCGGAAGCGCTCGAGCGGGTCGTGCTCGGCCGCGTCGGCGACCTCCTCTTGGCTGCGGTACTTGAGCTGGTTGTCCTCTGAGGTGTGCGCGTTGATACGCCAGATCTTGGCGTCGATGAGCGTGGGGCCTTCGCCGCGCCGCGCGCGCTCGACCGCCTCCTTGCAAACCGCATAGGCGGCCGGCACGTCGGTGCCGTCGACGGTCACACCGACGATGCCGTAACCGCGGGCCCTGTCGGCGATGTCGGGGTTTGCCATCTGGAGCCTGATCGGCACCGAGATCGCATAGCCGTTGTTCTCGCAGACGAACACCACCGGCAGCTTGTGGGCGGCGGCAAAATTCACGCCCTCGTGAAAGTCGCCTTGGCTTGTGGCGCCATCTCCGAACGTGCAAAGGGTGACGGAGCTGTCCCGCGACAGCTTCGACGCATAGGCGATGCCCGACGCTTTCGGGATCCAGGTTGCCACCACTTGCGAGACGGGGGCGATCTTCAACTTGTGGTAGCTGTAGCAGCCGCCCGGAATGTTGCGGCCGGCGGACAGCGGGTCGCCCGCCTTGGCGAACACCGCCAGCATCCACTCCCTCATCGTCAACCCGCGCACGATCGCGTTCGCGAGCCCGCGATAGTGCGGCACCAGCCAGTCATCCGGCCCGATGGCCGCGGTGGACGCGACCTGGATGCCCTCATGGCCGCGGCTCGACCCGACGAATGGCGCACGCCCCTGCTTGACCAGGATGTGCATGCGGTTGTCGAGCGCCTTGGCCATGGACATCCAGCGGTGGAGCTGGAGATACTCCTCATGGGTGGCGGTCTCGCGCCGGGTCGTCGTCGCCATCAGGATTTGTTCGGCATCAGAGCCCGGGCGATGTCGACGACCTCTTCCGCGGTCAGGCCCATGTGCCCCAGATGCTCGTAGTAGCGGCGATGGAAGTCGGAGTAGTCGGCTTGCTCGGCACGCTCCTCGCGCACGCGCTTCACCTCGCCCAGCACCCTGGCCACCAGCTCTGGCTCCGGCGGGATCCCTGCTTCACGGAGCGCGTGCTCGATGACCACCGCCCCCGAATGTTTGCCGTACACGTAATCGACCTTGGCCCCCATGTCCGCCGGGGGAAGGAACTGGTAGATGGCGGGGTGGATGAGCATGCCGGCCGTGTGGATGCCGGACTCGTGCGTGAACACGTTCAAGCCGATGCCGGGCTCGGTGGGCTGCACCGGGATTCCCGTCACGCGCTCGAGATGGCGCGCGAGGTCGCGCAGCTTCTCGTACTTGAAATTCGGGATCTCGATGCCGAAGAGATAGCGCAGCTGCATGAGCACCTGGTGCATCGGCGCGTTGCCGGTGCGCTCGCCGATGCCGTTGACGCTCGTAGTGAACACCTCCGCGCCGGAGCCGAGCGCCATCACCGTGTTCCAGGCGCCCAGCCCGAGGTCGTTGTGAAAATGCACGACCAGCGGCGCGTCCGGCGCAGCGGCCTTGATGCGCGGAATGTACTCGCGGACCGCAAACGGCGAGTAGCAGCCCACGGTATCCGGCGTCGACGGACGCGTGCCCCCCGCCCTGATTCCCTCGCGATGGATCTCGGCGATGTATTCGACGTCGGCGCGGCTGCCGTCCTCGCCGCCGAACTCGATCGAGGTCGCGCCCTGCTGACGTGCATAGCGGATCGCGTCGCACATCATCCTCAGGTTGGCGGCGCGGTAGAACCACACTGGCAGCTCGAGCCACTCGGATTCGGGAATGCCTTCGCGATGCAGCAGGGTCTTCCCGAGCTTGTACTTCACGTGCAGGTCGGAAGCTGAGGTGAAGATGAAGTACGTGACCTCGTCGCGTTTGTGTCCGAGCGAGTCGATCACCCGCATCGTGGCGTCGATGTCGCTCGGCGTCGAACGCATCATGCAGACGACTTCGAGATCCGGACGGATCTCGCCGCGCTTACGGCCCTCGAGGACGAGCCTCAGCGTCTCGCGTTCGCTCTCCGAGACCGCAGGAAAGCCGACGTCCATGACATGGACGCCTATGTCCGACAGCATTCGGGCGAGCTCGTACTTGTCCTTCGGCGTGATCGCGACGCCCGGCATCTGCTCGCCATCGCGAAGCGTGTCGTCGTAGACGCGGATCTTGTCTTCGGGTGGAAAGGTGAGGTCGTGCGCGAAGCGCTTCGGATCCCGCGCCAGCTCCTCGAGCGGCTCCTGGAGCTCTACCTCCCCACCGTGTGGGGAGGTCCCGACCGCCTGCGAAGCGGGCGCTCGGGGGTGGGGAGGTTCAGCCGCCCTCATGCGCGCGAAGCGTTAATGCGGCGTTCTCTCAGCCGCTCACGCACCCAGGGGACGAGCCCGCCCATCTTCAACAGCTCGTTCATGAAGGGCGGGAAGGCTTCGCAGCGGTACTCGTCGCTCCGAGTGAAATCGCGGATGATGCCCTGTTCGAGATCCACCTCGAGCTCGTCGCCTTCGACCACGGCTTCGGCCGCCTGGGGCGACT
>WNFF01001211.1_pt1 | contig 20734 bp, 15 predicted proteins | sample 5400441 | NCBI WGS metagenome assembly WNFF01 (sample SAMN13153345, study PRJNA577476) | soil metagenome | isolation source: 120 cm saprolite under Douglas fir tree site 2 hole 3 replicate 1 | place: USA:California | collected 2015-04-18
TGTTCCGAACCGAGGGACGCTCGTACATCTACATTGCCAATGGCCATGGCGCCTGGGAGGCGGCGCTCACCAATGTCCTCTCCAAGGGCGACAAAGTTCTGGTGCTGGAAAGCGGGCGGTTTGCGGTGGGTTGGGGCAATGCCGCCGCGTTTCTCGGGGCCGAGGTGGAAGTCGTCAAAGGAGAGTGGGATCGGGCGGTGCGTCCGGCCGAAGTCGAAGCCCGGCTGAAAGAGGACAAAGCCGGGAAGATCAAGGTGATCCTGGTGGCGCATATCGACACCTCATCGGGGGTCGTCAACGACATCGAGGGCATCGGCAAGGCCATCAAGGCTGCCGGCCATGAGGCATTATTCATGGTCGACGCCGTCGCATCACTCGGATGCGTACCTTTCGAGATGGATGCATGGGGCGTGGATGTCGCCATGTCAGGATCGCAGAAAGGCCTAATGTCGCCGCCCGGCCTCGGCTTCGTGGCCGTCAATGATCGTGCCCGCACGGCGCACAAGCGCGCGGGATTGCGAACGCCCTATTGGGACTGGACCGCTCGGGACGGCCACGTGCACTACCAGAAATATGCGGGCACTCCGCCGGAGCATCTGCTTTTCGCGTTGCGCGCTGCGCTCGACATGATCTTTGCGGAGGGGCTCGACGACGTATTCCGACGCCACCGCCTGCTCGCCGAAGCTGTGCGCCGGGCTGTGACGGTGTGGGCCAAGGGAAGGGCGTTCGATTTCAACATCGCCATACCAAGCGAACGCTCGGATACGGTGACAACGATTTTGATGGCCGATGGAGGCGATCCCGGTCCGCTGCGCGATTATTGCAATGCAAAGTGCGGCGTTGTTCTCGGGGCGGGGATTGGGGAATTGGCCGGCAAGGCGTTCCGCATCGCCCACATGGGGCACGTGAACGCTCCCATGGTGCTCGGCACGCTCGGCGTGGTCGAAATGGGTCTTAAGGCGCTCGGCATCCCGCATTGCAGCGACGGCGTGCAGGCGGCGATCGAGTGGCTGGGCAAGAGCGTTAAGCCTTGAGGGCAATTGAGGAAATTCGGCCGCTCTCATATTGCAATGCAACACCGTCCATGCCCTCCCCGGGAACACCGGAGGGAGGCGGGCCGCGCGTTCACTATTTGCTGATTTTGCTTACAATTCATAAACATAATTTTATGTCCTGAACGCTGGTCTTCCATATGCAAAAGCTGTATTGGGACGCGCGAAATCGACGGCGCTGGGGTGCATCTCGAACTATCTTAATCTTAATGCGTCATCTTAATGTGGTGGAGCATGTGGTCATGCGGCCGAAGCTGGTCTCCGCTGTTCACACGTCTCACCTTGGACACGTTGATCTGGTATAATAAGCAATTACGATTGGTATAATAGGCAATCGTGATCGCTGCAGTTCGAAACGGCCAATCAACAATGAACCCGGGCGGAGGAATCGTTAGAGGATCGTCGCAGGCCCCTGCAGGCAACGACCTTTGCATGAGGAGCGTATGGAACCAACCAACATTGCAGCGCCTGACTATTTCCACAAGGTAGTTGATTGCCAGTGGGCTTGTCCGGCGCACACGCCAGTTCCGGAATACATTCGCTTGATCGCAGCCGGGCGCTACTCCGACGCCTATATGATCAACTGGAAATCGAATGTATTTCCCGGCGTGCTTGGTCGCACTTGCGACCGGCCCTGTGAGCCGGCGTGCCGGCGCGGTCGTGTCGAGAAGGAGCCGGTCGCAATCTGCCGCCTCAAGCGCGTCGCCGCCGATTTCAAGGACGACATCAGGGCCCGCCTGCCACGCCCTGCCGCACGCAAGAACGGAAAGCGCGTCGCGCTTGTCGGCGGCGGCCCCGCCTCGCTCACGGTTGCGCGCGATCTCGCGCCGCTTGGTTACGCCTGCGTGGTGTTCGACGGCGACCCCAAGGCGGGTGGCATGATCCGCACCCAAATTCCGCGGTTCCGCTTGCCGGAGTCCGTCATCGACGAGGAATGCGGCTACATTCTCGATCTCGGCGTCGAGTTCCGCGCCGGCCAGCGCATCGACAGCCTCAGGGGGCTGCTTGCCGAGGATTTCGACGCCATCTTTGTCGGTTCCGGCGCCCCGCGCGGTCGTGACCTCGATATTCCGGGCCGCAGGGAGGCCGCCAAAAACATCCATATCGGAATCGACTGGCTGTCCAGCGTTTCGTTCGGCCACATCAACAAGATCGGCAAGCGCGTCGTCGTGCTCGGCGGCGGCAACACCGCCATGGACTGCTGCCGTTCCTCGCGCCGGCTCGGCGGCGAAGAGGTCACGGTCGCGGTGCGCTCCGGCTTCGAAGAGATGAAGGCCTCGCCATGGGAGAAGGAGGACGCGATGCACGAAGGCATCCCGATCCTCAATTTCATGGTGCCCAAAGCTTTCACGCACGATGATGGCCGCCTGACCGGCGTCATCTTCGAAAAGGTGAAAGCCGAATACGATGCCAAAGGTCGGCGCAACCTTGTCCCGTCGGGGGAGCCCGACCAGCATATTCCCTGCGACGATGTGCTCGTCGCCGTCGGCCAGGAGAATTCGTTTCCCTGGATCGAGCGCGACATCGGCATCGCGTTCGACAAATGGAACATGCCCACGGTCGATCCCAAGACCATGCGCTCCACCCACCCGAAGGTGTTCTTTGGTGGCGACGCCGCATTTGGGCCGAAGAACATCATCTGGGCGGTCGCCCACGGCCACGAGGCCGCCGTATCGATCGACATGATGCTCTCCGGCGAGGACATCGAGGTTCGTCCGCTTCCCGCCGTCGATGTGATGAGCCAGAAGATGGGCATCCACGAGTGGAGCTACGACAACGAGATCTCGCCCGACAAGCGCCTGCGCGTGCCGCTGCGCGACAAGGTCGTGGCGCTCAAGGATATCAAGGCCGAGGTTGAGCTTGGCTTCGACGCGCAGTTAGCCCTTAAGGAGGCGGAACGCTGCCTCAACTGCGACATCCAGACCGTATTTACCGCCTCGCTGTGCATCGAATGCGACGCCTGCGTCGACATCTGCCCGATGGACTGCATCACCTTTACGGCCGACGCACCCGAAACTGAGCTGCGCACCCACCTCAAGGCGCCGGCCCTAAACCTCGCCCAGGACATCTATGTCGCGGACGGCCTCAAGACCGGCCGCATCATGGCCAAGGACGAGGACGTCTGCCTGCATTGCGGATTGTGCGCGGAGCGTTGTCCCACTGGGGCATGGGACATGAAGAAATATCTGGTTGAAATGACATACGCAGGTTCGAAATGCCATCACGAAGCCCGCTCTGCAGCGTAAACGATTTCGTCGTCCGCTTCGCCAACGTCAATGGCTCCGGCTCGGCGAGCGCCAACGAGCTTTTCGCGCGGGCGGTGCTGCGCATGGGCGTGCCGGTGTCGTCGCGCAACATCTTTCCGTCCAATATCCAGGGCCTGCCGACCTGGTACGAGGTGCGCGTTTGCGAGGATGGCCATCTCGGCGCCCGCGGCGGCTACGACCTCATGGTGGCGATGAACCCGCAGACGTGGGACAAGGACGTGGCCGGCATCGAGCCGGGCGGCTATCTCTTCTACGATTCCACCAAGCCGCTGCCGGCGTCGAAATTCCGCGACGACGTCGTGGTGCTGGGCGTGCCGCTCACCGCCATCAGCAACCGCGAATACACCGATCCGCGCCAGCGCCAGCTGTTCAAGAACATCATTTATCTCGGCGCGCTGTCGGCGCTCCTGGACATCGACCCCGCCGTCATCGAGGCGCTGTTCCTGGAGCAGTTCAAAGGCAAGGAGAAGCTGATCGGAGCGAACAAGCATGCCCTTGCGCTCGGCCGCGATTGGGTGCTCGCCAACGTCGAAGCGCGGCCCGGCATGACCCGCGCATGCGGGCTGCAGATCAAGCGCGCCGACAAGGTCGGCGACCGCATCTACATCGAGGGCAACCAGGCCGCCGCGCTCGGCGCCGTCTATGGCGGCGCCACCGTATGCGCGTGGTATCCGCTCACGCCATCGTCGTCGCTGGCCGACGCGTTCACGACATATTGCGCCAAGCTGCGCCACGACAAGGACGGCAAGGCCAAATACGCCATCATCCAGGGCGAGGACGAAATCGCCTCCATCGGCATCGTGGTCGGCGCCGGCTGGAACGGCGCCCGCGCCTTCACGGCGACTTCCGGCCCCGGCATTTCGTTGATGCAGGAATTCTGCGGGCTCGCCTATTTCGCCGAGATCCCTGCGGTGATCTTCGACGTGCAGCGCGCCGGTCCATCCACCGGCATGCCGACCCGCACCCAGCAGTCCGACGTGCTCAACACCGCCTACGCGTCCCACGGCGACACCAAGCATGTCGTGCTGTTCCCGCAGGACCCCGGCGAGACCTTCGAGTTCTCGGCGCTGTCCTTCGATCTCGCCGAGCGCATGCAAACGCCGATCTTCGTGCTGATGGACCTCGAAATCGGCATGAACCAGCATCTCACGGCGCCGCTTCGTTGGGACGATCGTCGCAAATACGACCGCGGCAAGATCATGACCGCCGCCGATCTCGACGCCGGCAAGGATTTCGGCCGCTATCTCGACGTCGACGGCGACGGCATCCCGTTCCGCACGCTTGCCGGCACCCACCCCACCAGGGGCTCATACTTCACCCGCGGCACCTCGCGCGACCGCTACGCCCGCTACACCGAGGACGGCGACGCCTACGCCGACAACATGCAGCGCCTGTTGCGCAAGTTCGAGACCGCCAAGGACCTCGTTCCGCGCCCGGTCCGCCGCAACGCCGACAAGCCGACCAAATGCGGCGTCATCTATTACGGCTCGACGGCGCCCGCCATGGACGAGGCGATCGTCATGCTGCAGGAGCGCGGCAACCGCCTCGACATGCTGCGCGTCCGCGCCTTCCCGTTCCATCAGGACGTAGCGGATTTCATCGCCGAGCACGAGTTCGTGTTCCTGGTCGAGCAGAACCGCGACGCCCAGTTGCGCTCGCTGATCGTGAACGAGTGCGGCGTCGATCCGCTCCGCATCATGCCGATCCTGCACTACGACGGCACCCCGATCACGGCGCGCTTTATCGCCCGGGCGATCGGGGAGAATTTGGATGCGCTGAAGGTGGCGCCGCTTAGGGTGGTATCGTAGCGACGAGCTTCCCACTTCCTGCCTACGTCCGCTTCTTGGCGCGACGCAGCGTATCACCCTTCGCAGGCGGATTGCCGACACCGGCGCGCTTGAGGATGCCGAGCGCTTTCGGGATGCTGGCCCGGCCCGCGCGTTCCGTGAAATATTTTTCGGTGCGCAGTGCCGACAGCTTTTCGGCCACTGCGACATTGATGAGCTGGTTGAGCGCCACGCCCTCCGATTCGGCCGCTTGACGGGCCTCGTCGAGAAGCGACGGCTGAAGCCGTAACGCGAAATTGCTCTTTCTCATGACCCTCTCTCCAGTCGCTTGATGGCGTCGGCCGGCGAAAGCACATCGAGACCAAATTGCTTCGTCACCATGACGAAGTGTCGGCGATTGAACGTCACGATCGCGTCCGCCTGACCGTTCACCCCGGTTTCCAGCACCATGTCGTCATCGGGGTCCGGCAGCGCCGGTCGCCAAAGGAAATCGAGCAAGACCGGTTCCGCAACCGCCGCCACGGCATCAAGCAAGGCTTCGAGGTCCGTCGCCGACAAGCGTGATGCAGTTAGGTGCTCCCGTCGCGACATTACCGCCTGATACTCGATCAGCAACGGCACCGACGCCAGCATCGTGAACCTAGCTTCGAGACCGGCAACGAGCAGATAGCGCGAAGCTCCGGTATCGCTACGAATGGCCGCGACCATGACGGCGGTATCGACGACCAGCCTCATGTTACATTATGCAATATCGCCAGCGATATTGCAAGATCCGGTCCCAGCAAGGCGATTTCAGTCAAAGTGATCCATGCACTGTGACGACACTTCGGTCGTGGCGCGATTCATTGCGCAGGTCATTGGGGGAGAGTTGGAATGCATGCAGGAAGATGGCGCCGCCGCGGTGGTGAGTTGCGGGCGTTCGGGGCGAATATCGAAGGCGCAAAGCCCGTGGACCGCGTCAGCCCGGGTCCACCCTAAAACGCGATTCGGACGGCGGGCTACGGCGGTAACCCGTCCCATCTATATACTGCCGCAGCCGCCCCTACGGAATAGCCCCCACCGGGTCCATCATGCGCTGGATGATCGACGGCTGGCGGACGGAGCCGACCTCAAGGGCCGCGGCAAAGCGGTCGTCGAACGAACTCTCCACCGCCGCAAACTCGTCGAAAATCCTGATGGGGCCGACTTTCGTGGTCCGGCTGCGGAAGCTCCAGCCGAGCTCATTCATCTCGCTGGCGGACGCAAGCGGAGTCTCCGGCGACTTGTTGTTGACGGCTGGCTCGATCTGTCGGCGCTGTTCAACCGGATTCTTAGTCGTCGGAGCCTCTTTCGTCTGAGCCTCCGCAGTCTTGCGCAGCAGCGTCTCGATGTGGCGGGAATGATTTTCGCGCATCGCCGGGAACCAGCATTTGGTGCCCTTGTGATTGGCCGCGTGGGTGGTCCAGGACGGCCAGGACCCCGGATATTCCTGCCGAACGGCTTCAGCGGAGGACAGGCACTGCGAAGAGGCGCTCACGTCTTCCAGGGATGCCGCCAGATATGCGACGGCGGGACACGACAGCAGGAGGAGAAATACGGAACTACGGGACAACGCCATGCAAGCACCCCCTTGCGGTACAATCTCTTAACACAACGGGCCACTGCTCGGGGCAGAAGCGGCGATTGTCCAATGTTCCCCGATGAAGCGGCATCGTCAGGGCTGCCGCACGTCCCCAATTGGGCTTCTTGTCCTGCCTTCCGAGAGTTTATCCCTAGGATTTCCTTAAAAATCAGTTCAATTTTGTTCACTAAATGGCATTTCTAAAGTTTTTTGTGGCCACCCAGCCGCGATCCGGCGGCGCCGCATCCGTGGTCGTGAAAGCCGAATCATTGAGTAGATTCGCTGACGGATGCATTCAGGTTCACGTACCACGTTAAGGTGCAGCACTATCGGATTGGCACGAAAGCCACCGCGAGCTGCTGGGCCAAGTCGAGTTGCGGGCGGGTCATTTTGCTGGCGACGGCATCGCGCAGCCGCAGGATGTTTTCGCGGTTCGGCCGCGGCGCATGCGCCGCTGCGAGGTTGAGCCATTTGTGGGCAAGAATGATATTGGCGGTGACGCCGAAGCCCTTGTCGTACATGAGCCCGAGCAGATACTGGCCGGTGGGATCGCCCTGCTCGGCCGACTGCACATACCAGTCGACCGCCACGTCGTAGGACTGCGGAACGCCGCGGCCGTTGGCGTACATGAAGCCCAGGATCGCCTGGGCGTGGGCGTCGCCGCGTTGGGCCAACGCCATAGTCCGTCTCACATCGGCGGCCTCGCTGCGGCCGGCAATGCGCCCCTTCACGAGATAGCCTGCTTGGGCAACCGGGACGGCGCCGACCAACAGAATGAGTCCGGCGGAGACGAGACGTGCGATCTTGGACATGATTTCTCTCCGGCGTTTCCCCGTTAGAACGAGGCCGCTGAGGGGTAGAGGAGCAGCGTCGCGTCAAGAATCCAGGCGATCCAGATCGCGGGCGCCAGGAACAGGCCGAACGGCAGCCGCGTGGTCGGCCGGACGGTGCGGCGGAAATAGAGGTGCATGATCAGATATGCGCCAAGCCCCGCCACCGCAGCGATCTCGATCGCGATCGGAATGGTCTGCCAGTCAAGCCAGACACCGGCGACCGCGGCGAGCTTGACGTCGCCCAGCCCGATACCTTCGCGGCCGCGCCAGCGGCGGTATCCGGCGCGCACGCCGAGGAAGGCCACTGCCGGTACGACGCCGCGCAACACCGACCACGCGAGGGCCTGCACCCATATTTCACTGTCCTCGACCGCCGCGTAAACGAGACCGAGCGCGAGGGCTGCGGCGGTCAATTCGTCCGGAATGATGAAACGGCGCGCATCGACCGCCGCGATCGCAACCATCAGCACTGCGAGACCTGCGCCCCACGCGCCGCGCGAATCGGGGACTAGCACAACGCTCGCGACGACGCCGATGAACAACGCCACACTGGCGACCGCGATGTGAACGGCCCGCATCGCCGATGCGGTTCGCGAGACTGAGGCGCACCAGCGCGCCAGCAGTGGCGGTGACAAGATCATCCGGGCGCTCGACGATGAAACCTGCTCGGCGGTACCACGCACCTAGGGCGGACTCCAGTCATGTTGAACCACTTTGCATTTATCGTGGCCGGGACAAGTCCGGCGACGCTACCGCCCCTTTGGCGCCGGCGGGACATCTGGTGGAACCGTGCCGATGCTGCCGCGCAGCTTGGTGCGCAGTTCCTCCGCAACAAAGCTGGCGTCCACGCTGTCGCGAATGATCTGCGGCCGGATGAACACGATGAGCTCGGTTCGGCCGTTCGTTTTGGCCTGGTGCGAGAAGGCGTCGCCCAGATTTTGAATCTGATCGAGCAGCGGAATGCCGCCGCGCACGAGATTCTGTTGCTCTTGAATCAAGCCCGCCAGCAGCACGGTCTGGCCGCTCGCAACGCCGATCGAGCTTTTGACCTTCCGCTGCGAGAAGGTCGGATTCCCACCGACGCCCGCATTGTCCTGAACCTGGCTGATCTCCTGCTCGATATCGAGCCGCACGTTGCCGTTGGCGTTGATGCGGGGCGCCACGCGCAGGATAATGCCGACGCTGCGGTAGTCGATAGAGTTGACGACGGAGCCGTTGGCGTTCAGCAGGGTCGCGGAGCCGGTCGTAATCGGCACGTCGCTGCCGACCATCAGGGTCGCCACCTGGTTGTCGACGACCACAACTGACGGATTCGACAGCACCTTGGTGGTAGTCACGGCGTGCAACGCGTCGAGAACCACATTCGGCGTGGATTCCGAGCCGATCAGAAGATTGAAACCCGGAAACGCGCGATTGAGAGCCGCGCCGACCAGGCCTGCCGCGTTCACCGACGACTGGCCCGGCGGCGACGTCGGTATGTTCGATATATTGCCGAGCACACCGCTTTTCTTGCTCTGGAGAAAGAACTGCACGCCGTACTTAAGGTCGTCGTTGAGCGTGACCTCCGCGACAGTTGAGTCGATCGCGACCTGGAGCTGCGGACGGTCGAGCTGCGCCAGCGTCCGCGCGATAATCTGGTAGTTTTCCGTGCTCGCATAGATCAGCAACGTGTTGCCCGTCACATCGGGCGTAATCCGCACCCCTTCAAGCAGGGGCTGACCGCCGCCAGCGCCGCCCGTGGGGGTGCGGCCTTCAAGAGCGCTTGTATCGGTGCTCTGGGCTGCTTGGCGGCCGAGCGTACTGCCGGCGCCCAAACCGCCGGCGGCACCCCCAGTCCTTCCGGTTCCACCGAAGCCGCCGCCACCCGCCGCGCCGCCACCCGCGCCGCCGAACGACCCCCCAAAATTGACATTGGCGTTCGCCGAGGGGCCACCGGCCGTCAGGCGGTCAGTCGTGCCCGCTGTTATGCCCAAGCCGCTCCGCGGAGCGACCTGATTGCCCGGGGTGTCGAACGAGCCGCCGCCGCCGACGAAAACGTCGTTCAGCACGCGGGCGAGCTGGCGCGCTTCGCCGTACTTGACCTGATAGACGTGGACGCCGGTTCGCGCCGTATCGGCGGCGTCAAGCCGCCTGATCCAGGTCTCGGCCGTCTTCAACAGATTGGGCTTTCGGGTGACCACCAGAATGGCGTTCAGGCGGGCGACAGGCTGGAATTTGACGATGTTCTGGCTCAGACCACCGTCACCGGAATCCATGATCTTTTCCAGCTCCGTGATGATCGGCTCCGGAGAGGTGAAACGCACCGGAAAGACGCCGACCGATTGCCCGCGCATCCAGTCGACATCGAAGCCAAGCACCGTCTCGATGGCGGCCTTACGCTCGGCGCCGCTGCCCTGAATGAGCAGCATGTTGCGCGTCGTGTCGGCCCGCACCGTTCCGGGCTTGGTGGCGAAGCTGTCGAGCAGCTTGATCAGCGTGGAAGCGGAGACATAACGCAGCGGAACCACCGAAACCCCATAGCCGGGCTCGGCGCGTGCCTCGGCCGTATCCAGATTGCCGGCGCCGACGGCGTCGCCGAGCGGGATCAGCCGATAGCCCTGGACGTCCTTGACCAGCACGACGCCGCTGAGGCGCAGCGCGTTCTCCAGCACGAACAGCAGATCGGACTTCGGTACCGGCCGCCCGGATGACAGGCTGATCATGCCCTGCACGCGCGGATCGATGGTGTATCCGGTCGCCAGAATGTCGCCGAGGACGACCTTGGCGACCGATGCAATGGGCGTGTTCTCGAAATTGAGCTCGTATCCTTCGCCGCTCGGCGTCGGTCGCGGCTCGGCGCCTTCGACGGCCGGAATCGTCACGCCGGGGTAAACCTGCGGTTTGGCGCTCGCGCCAACGCCGCTTTGACCGGCGGAAGCTCCCTGCTGCGGAAAGCGTGGCAGGAGATCGGCGGAGCGCACCCGATCCATGACGTCGGGTCCCGTGGACACCACCCTGCCGTCCGGCAACTGGGCACATGCTGCGAGGAGGCCCAAATTCAGGGCAAAAACAGCGGCGCGCGATGCACGGCACAGCAATCGGGGGTCACGCGCGAAGTTGCCCGATGTACTCACTTGCGACGCGCCCCCCACATAACCTGCTTTCGCGTCAAACCCGAAGCAGCGCTGACCGAGAAAAGGCCTGCGAAGCTCATCCGGAATAGCAGCGATAGCTAGTAATCCCCCCCAAACAACGTAGCCCCACCTCAGCCTTAACGCAATGTGAATTCCTGCATTAACCTACGAAGCCGTTTGGCGATAGCAAGCAACTACGACTATATTGTGCCATCATCTTCATCGAAAGCCTTGCCAGGAACCGCAGACTCGCGTGCAAAAAGCGGCTAATTCAGGGCCACATCATGGTCGCCGACAATTGACTGACAGTTGATCATTCACTGTGTCCGATCCGCAACAACCCGCGTGTCGCAATTCACACATGCCCTCCTCAAACGAGAGGTACCCGATGGCGAATAGCAAAGCTGACGCGATTTCGATCGTGCCTGGACGCGGCTGTGGCGACTGTTCGCTCTGCTGCAAGCTCATTCGCGTCGATGCGTTCGCAAAAGCGCCGGGAACATGGTGCTCTCACTGCGCACCCGGCAGCGGCGGGTGCACGATCTACGACAGCCGCCCGGCGGAGTGTCGCGACTTTTATTGCGCCTGGCTGCAATCGCCAAGTCTCGGCGAGGAGTGGCGCCCGAGCCGATGCAAGCTCGTCCTGCGCGTGGAAGCGGACGGCAAGCTGATCGCGGTTCATGTCGATCCAAGCGACCCCGCCGCCTGGCGCCGGGAGCCTTATTATCGGACGCTCAAGCAATTCGCGATCAAGGGAGCCGACATCAACCAGCAGGTGATCGTCTACATCAAGAACCGCGTCATCGCGATCTTTCCGAATAAGGAAGTCGAGGTCGGCACCATGAATCCGGGCGATCATCTGGTGGTGCGCGAAGTCGGCGGCCCGAATGGTCGCGATTGGATCGCGTTCATCGAGGCTGCCGGGGAGCCGGCTGCTCAATGACGATGCAGAGCCATGGCTCACCATGGCGGAAGGTGCGCTACGTGCGTGTTGAGTGTTCTCAATTGCCATTACCAAGTTTTACTTAAGTATTACCAAGCTATTACTGCGTTAAATGCCGTTTGCCCAATCACGAAGAACCGATTCATTTGCTCTGACAAGATATAAACATTATTATGACATTATTTTAACATGACTCGCCTGCGTCATCTTTGCAACAAATAAAAAAAATATGCCATTTTTATGCCAGTCGCTCCGAATCGGCTGGAATCTGACTCCCAAATGATCAATCGTTAAATGAGAGCCTTTGTGTGGAAACGGGCTCTTCTATGGGAGGGACCTCATGACTAGGTATAGTAAATTGGTTGCCTATTTTTCTGGCACCGTCGCCACTGCGCTGCTTGGCGCCGCGGCACTGGTGCCTTCTTCGGCCGCATTGGCCGCCTGTGTTGGCCCTGGGGCTCCGGACAACACGCAAACCAAATGCGTGACGGCCATCCATGTCCCCGGTAATCCGCTGACATCGTTCGACATCAGCTTCGTCAATCCGCATCGCGCGGAATACTATCTCGCCGATCGCTCGAACGCCGGCATCACCATCATCGATACCCAGCACCTCAAGTTCAAGCGGACCATCGGCGGCTTCGTGGGCATCAAACTCAACAAAACCGGCACCGCCGTAGACAACAATCACTCCGGGCCGGACGGCGTGGTCTCGCACGGCCGGTGGCTCTACGCCGGCGACGGCGACAGCACGCTCAAGGTGATCGACCTCAATGCGCCGACGGCGAGCGCCATCAAACAGATACTCAGCACCGGGGGTACGACGCGGGTTGATGAGATGGACATAACGACGGACGGCCAGTTGCTGCTCGTCGCCAACAACGCCGAGGATCCGCCGTTTGGGACTTTATTTGCCGCGAATGGGGACGACCCCGTCAGCCATACCGCCAAGATCACCAAGATTACGATCGACCCGGCGATCATCCCGCCCGGGGCCGGCCTGTCGATCGAGCAGCCCGCCTGGGATCCCAAGACCCAGCGCTTCTATACATCGCTCCCCCAGATCGCCAACAATCCCCCGGGTTGCAGTTTCGGCGCGGCGCCTTTCTGCAGCGGCGGCCTGCTGGTGACCGATCCGGATAATCCGAAGCCGGTGGAAGGCAAGTTCGACCCGGTCTCAGGTACCGGCGTCATTGCGCTCACGGCCTGCGGACCGAACGGCGCTACGGTCGGTCCAAATGACAACCTGTTGCTGGGCTGCACCCCGGGCAACTTCCCGCCCGGGACGACTACGCTGGTCATCAACGCCAAGACCCACAATACTGCCAGCGTTAACGGCATTACCGGCTCAGACGAGGTTTGGTTCAACAAGGGCGACAACCGCTACTATCTGGGCGCCAGCAAGGCGATCAAACCGGCCGGCTCGACGCTCGGCAGCGGTGCCGTGCTCGGCGTGGTCGACGGCACCAGCGTCCTGGTCGAGAGCATCCCGCAATCGTCCGGCTCCCATTCCGTCGCCGCCGACTCCAAGCGCAACCGGATCTTCGTTCCGCAAATATGGACCAGGCCGGCCGGTACGACGGTTCCTGCCGGCGACGCCAACACCATAACGGGCGGACCCACAACCGTCGGCCAGCTACTTTGCGGCGGCGTCGACGGTTGTATCGCGGTCTACCGGCATAATGTCGATGAGGACGACGACGACCGGTAGCCGCCGCTAACCCTGGATCGTGACGACTAAGCGAGGCCGTCACTACCGACAGGGTTCGGCCATCGATAGTTGTAATCACGATGGGGTCGTGATTTGGGCTTGCAAAATCTGGAGGCCGGGGCTTATTGCCCCGGCCTCCGCCGTTTTCTGCGTCGGGCGCGGCCTTCAAGGACATTCGCAAATCGGTTCGGCCCCGCTATACTGCATCATCACGGAAGTAATATGATGCCGACCGACCTCGCGCACGAATTCGCGAACTATCTTCGCGACAAGAATCATCTTCCCGGCGACAGCGGCGTGCTCAACGGCGCGGCGCCATCTCCGGCCAACCGGGCGCTCCAGAAGTTGTGGGAGCTGACCGACCTTTCGGCCAACGACTTTGCCGACGAGGTGGCGGAGTTCTTCCAGGTCCCGCGCATTACCCTGCCGGAACTTTTATCCGCTCAGCCGCTGGCCGACCGGTTCTCCCAGCGTTTCCTGCGTGAAATGCTGGTCTTTCCGTTTCAGCCAGCTGACGGCGAACCGACGCTGGCGGTGGCCGATCCGAGCGACTATGCGGCAGCCCGCGCGGCCGGGATCGTGCTCGGCGGCGACGTGCTGATCCAGGTCGCCTCGTTCGAGGATATCGAAACCGCCCTCGACCAGCGGGCCGGCAGCGATGTGACGGCGCCGGAGCCGGGCCGGGACGTAAGCTATGCGCGCGAAGATGACATCGAGAGCCTGCGCGATCTTGCTTCGGGCGCGCCGGTGGTTCGCGCGGTAAGCGATCTTTTGGAAAAGGCGGTGGAGCTGCGCGCCAGCGATATTCACATTGAACCGTTCAGGTCCGGGCTGACGGTGCGCCTGCGCATCGACGGGTTGCTGCGCGCGATACCGCCGCCGGCCGGGGTGTTGCCCCAGGCCATCATCTCCCGCATCAAGATTCTGTCGGGATTGAATATTGCGGAGCGCCGCCTGCCGCAGGACGGCGCCGCTCAGCTGCACGTCGCGAAGTCCGACCTGGATATCCGCGTGGCCATTATGCCGACGCAACACGGCGAATCCGCAGTCATCCGCCTGCTGCCGACGGACCGCGGTCTGCTCGCCATCGAACGGCTCGGCTTTCTGCCGCCCGACGAAAAAAAGCTGCGCGATCTGCTCAGATTGCCCCACGGCATGATTGTGGTCACCGGACCAACCGGCAGCGGCAAAACCACGACGCTTGCGACCGTCCTGTCGGTCCTCAACGAGCCCACCCGTAAGATCCTCACGATCGAAGACCCGGTCGAGTATGAGATTGCAGGCATCAACCAGTCTCAGGCCAAGCCGACCATCGGGCTGACGTTCGCAGCCGCCATGCGCGCCTTCGTGCGCCAGGACCCGGATGTCATCATGGTCGGCGAGGTGCGCGACTCAGAGACCGCGCACATTGCGATTCATGCAGCCCTGACCGGCCACCTGGTGCTGACCTCCCTGCACACCGAAACCGCGGCCGCCGCAGTGCCGCGGCTGCTCGACCTCGGCGTCGAGGGCTTCCTCCTCAAATCGACGCTGCGCGCCGTGATCGCCCAGCGACTGGTGCGTCAGCTGTGCGACCGTTGCAAGTCGAAGCACGACCTTCGGCTGGCCGACTTCGTCGATGATCCCCGGCTCCGTGCGCTGGGTTTCAGGCTGGGCGAACCGATCTACGAACCGAAAGGCTGCGAGCGCTGCGGCGGCACCGGCTACCGGGGACGGGTTGGCGTGTTCGAGGTCTTGAAGATCGAGGAGAGCGTACGCGGCCTTATTAACGCCCAAACGGACGGCAATGCCATCGACAAGGCCGCAGTCCAGGCCGGGATGACCACGATGGTCGACGATGGCGTAGCGAAATGTCGGGCCGGAATAACCTCGGCCAGCGAAGTTCTGCGCGTTACCACGATCAGGTGAGCCACAATACGGTGAGACATGCCGAATTTCCGTTATCGCGCGATCACCCAGAACGGCGAACTCGTAAACGGATCGCTATCCGCCCCGACTGCGGCCGAGGTGGCCCGCCGCATCGAGTATCTTGGCCTCGTGCCGATCGAAACGGTCGCTGACGACGGCGCAGCATCGGTTTCGCGCGTCACCCTCGCGCTGTTCAACCAGCCCCGCGCCGAGGATGTGACCGTATTCACCCGCGACCTCGGGCTGCTTCTCAACGCAGGGGCCCGCCTCGACGACGCGCTGGAGCTGCTCGCCAGCGATACCGACATCGGGCGATTGCACCCGGTGGTCGGCCAGATCCGCGCCGCCATCCTGGCGGGCGAAAGCTTTGGCGAAGCCGTCGGTAAGCATCCGGCGCTGTTCCCGCCGATCTATATCGCGCTTGTGCAGGTTGGCGAAACCTCCGGCAAACTCAATCATATTCTGGAGCTGATCGCTGCCGAACGGGCGCGGGCGGAAGCATTGCGGCGCAAACTTACTGACGCTCTGCAATATCCTGCATTCGTCCTGCTCGCAGCGGTGTGCGTGCTGACGTTTTTTATTCTGTTCGTGTTGCCTCAGTTCTCTTCGGTGCTGCGCGACTTCGGCGCCAAAGGCGATTCCGCCATCACGACCTTCCTCAATTTTTCGGACTTCCTGCGCGGCAACGCCACCGAGCTTACGATCGCGGCCGTCGCCTTTATTGTGGGAATGTGGATCCTTTTGCGCCGCAAGAGCGTACGCACGGCGATCATTTCCGAAATATCGCGCCTGCCCGGCATCTCGACCATATTCAATTTCTATCGCGCTGCCCTGTTTTGCCGTAATTTAGGCATCCTATTAAGCAGCGATGTTACCCTTACGGCGACGCTACGGATACTCGTGGACATCATGGCGGTCACCGGAAGAGTAGCGCCCTGGATGGCGACCGCTGACCGCGTGCGCCACGGCGGCAAGTTATCGGACGCGCTGGCGGCGGCCGCAATCCTGCCGCCGATGGCGATTCGCATGCTCCGTATCGGCGAGGAAACCGGCCAAATGCCCGCGCTTTCTGCCCGCATTGCCGAGTTTTACGAGGCGAAACTGCAACGCAGCCTCGACCGGGTGGTTGGCGTCGTCGGCCCGCTTGCCATCATCTCCATCAGCATCGTCGTCGGCGGTCTCATCGTTTCCGTCATGACCGCGCTCCTCTCCATCACTCAAGTCGTCGGATGAAGTCGTCGGATGACAAACCGCAGGCTCCAACATGAAACACTCTGAAACGCAAATCGGCTCGGCAAGACGCCGACGCTCCCGTATTCGCGGACAGCGTGGCTTCACGCTCGTGGAAATGCTGGTCGTCATAACCATCATCGGGCTCATCATGTCGCTGGTCGGTCCGCGCGTGCTCAACTATCTGGGCGAATCAAAAGTCAAGGCCGCCAAAATCCAGATTCAGAGTTTCTCAAGCGCGCTCGATCTGTTCTATCTGGACGCGGGACGATACCCTTCCTCGTCGGAGGGCTTGGCTGCACTTGTCAAGCCTGCCCCAGGATTGACGGCCTGGAATGGTCCCTATCTGAAGGGCGGCACCGTACCGAACGATCCTTGGGGCAAGTCCTATGTCTATCGCTCGCCCGGAGAACGCAGCGCCTATGAGATCGTGTCATACGGCGCCGACGGACAGGAGGGTGGAACGGGAGCTGCGGCCGATATATCCACCGCGAGCGTCGAGTGACGGCGTGAGGCGGCAACGGGAGCGGACCTCGGGGTTCACCCTCCTCGAAATTGTCGCTGTCGCCGCCATCGTGGCGATGCTCGCTGCGATTCTACTGCCCCTCGCGCCGCGTGGCACTTCGCGTCAGAGGCTCGCAGCTTACGCGGTCGAAGCTGCTGCGCTCCTGAAGGCTGATCGCACCGCAGCCGTGCGCCGAAATGCTCAAGTCAATGCGCAAATCGATGCGCCGGGCCGCATGATTCGTTCCGGATCGACAGGCCGAGTCTTACAAATCCCCGGGGACGTCGCGGTCCAGGCGCTGTTGCCCCTCACCTGCAACGAACGTCCCGCGCGCTCCACCATCAGCTTTTTTGCCACCGGCATGTCATGTGGCGGGACTATCGTGCTGTCGCGGCTCGGCACCGGCTTCGAGGTTCGGGTGAATTGGCTGACCGGAGGGATCGAAGTTGCAGCACGTAATGCCCCGTCAACGTAATGGCGGACTTGCACCTGCCCGCAAGCGACGACATTACCCGCGCGTCCCCTCCCTCCCTACCCTCGCCGGGCGAGGGTTAGGGAGAGGGCAGGACGTTCGAATTCCTTCAAATTATTGACATTTGTCTGACCTTGTCTGTTCCCTAGGATACTGACAAACTTGCGTGCAAGCGGGTAGGAAACCGAAACGCTCAGGGATTGCGATGAACATATTACCTCCAATCCAGGAAGGCTTTTATCGCTGGATCGATTCCGTCGCCAGCACGGTGAACGGGCTGCTCAATCGGCTGCAGTCCAACCACGAGGTGCGGATCATCGAGAACGCGCACGACACATTTACGTTGCGCGCGGCCGGCCCCGGTCGAAAATCAAATGTAGCCGACCACCGGATTCGGATTATCAACGGTACGATCAGGGGACAGCTGCCGGCTGATTGGGCAAAGATGCTGCACGGCAGCCGTGCCGAAATGGTTTTGAATGCCAATAGATTCCTGTTCCGCCCGCTGGAGTTGCCCAAACGCGCTGTCGAATTTCTTGACGGCATCGTCCGCGCCCAGATTGACCGCCTCACGCCGTGGACGCCGGGCGAGGCGGTCTTCAGCTGGACACCGCCCACAGACGCGCCGAACGATCGGATCGAGCTGACGATCGCCGCGACGGCGCGCGCGCGTGTGGCGCCCTATGTGCAGGCGATCGCCGATCTTGGCGTCGCGTCGGTCGCCGTGTTGACGGTTCCGGCCGATGCCGGGCCGCATGCGGCGCCCATCAAAGTGTTCGAGCAGCGGGCGCGCGGCGTGTTCGAAATCGACCGTATTCGCCGCACGCTTGTGGCATCGTTCCTCATAAGCGGGCTCGCGGCTGCGATCACGATGGGCTATTCGGCATTTGCTCTCGATAGTCTGGACACAGAACAGCAGGCGCTGTCGCAGAAAATCTCGGCACGGCGCGCGGCGCTGCGCGCGAGCCCCGAATTCACCGTTTCGGCGCAGCGCATGCTTGAACGCCGCAAGCAATCAACGCCATCGAACGTGATCGTGCTGGAGGCACTGTCGCAAATCCTTCCCGATCACACCTTTGTCACCGAGCTTCGAATCGAAGTAGACAAATTGCAGATCGTCGGCGTTACCCGCGACGCGGCCGCCCTGATAGCGCTGATCGAGCAGTCACCGCATTTTACCAGTGCGAGGTTCTACGCGCCGACCACCCGGACCCCCGGAGATCCCGGTGAACGATTTCATGTCGAGGCCAAGGTCAAGCCGATTTTTGCGGTGGGCACATGAGCACATCGAATCTTTTCACGACCTTCCTGACGCGCTTTCCGGCCGGCGCCGCGATTCTCTACGTCGGGGTTGTGATGGCGTTTGCCATCACGGCCTGGACGACGGTCGCGGAAATTTTGCAACGTCGTGATGCGGTCGCGGCGACCGCCTCGGTCTTGAGTCAGCTTGAAGGCCGCAGTCCGGCGGCTCCTCGTGGCCAGGGCAAGGACGCCGATACGGTCACGGCCGGGTCGCCACTGCTTGAGGGTGGGACCGTGACGGTTGGCGGCGCCAATCTGTTGCAGCGGGTCGCGAGTTCGATTACGCGACTCGGCGGCAATATATTGTACACGCAAGTCGACCTGGAGGGGCCGCAGGCCAAAGACGGCTTTATCGGCGTCACGGTGAGCTGCGAGGTCGAGCAGCCTGTGCTCCAGCAATTGCTTTATGATCTTGAGGCCGGAATGCCATTCTTGTTCGTCGATCAGCTGGTTGCGCAAGGCCCGGCAGCGCCCGGGGCGACACCGGAAGGAAAATTACGGGTCGTCATTTCGGTTTCGGGGCAGTGGCAGGGATCGAAATGAAATTGCGTCGCACATATCCGCTGCTCGCCGCCGTCGTAGTGCTGGGCGCCGCGGCCTATATCGCGATCGCGCACACCACCGCACCGCCGGATCGCCCCGTCAATTCTGCCACCGCTCCGCCATCCGATCGCGCTGTCAATTCCGGAGAAGCGGCACCCCTGCGGACTGCCGCGCGGTCGCCGGATGCCGCGGTCGAGCGCCCTCCATCCGCCGGGAATCCGCTTTGGGCACTCCCGCTCAAGCAATTGTCGATCACGCGGGAACGGCCGATTTTTTCGCTCTCGCGCCGCCCGCCGCCCCCCGCCACGCCGACCTATGTGGCTCCGGTGGCGGTACGGACTCCGTCAAAACCGGCGGAGCCCGAGCGGCCCTCGATTACATTGCTCGGCACCATCCTCGGCAGCACTGAGAGCATCGGGATTTTCTTCAATCCGGCGACCCGAGATATCGTACGGTTGCGCGTGGGTGAAGATCATGAGGGCTGGGCGTTGCGTTCAGTCAAAACACGCGAGGCGACCCTTGTGAAAGACCGCGAAAGGGTCGTGCTCGAACTGCCGCCACCCGGCGAGTCGGCGATGTCGATGACCGATTTCACGCCGCCTGACGTGCGGGCGCCGCCGTCGCCGGCGCGGAGGCAGCAGCGACATTGACCGGTTTGATTGGCCGGCTCGCTACGCCCTACCGCCTGATCGTGCAGCGCTGATGTGCTCGCGCAGCTTATGAATGATAGCCACCGCGCAGGGCTCATAAGTCGTATCGAGCCGGCGAGGCCGCTCCAATTTGACTGCCTGCTCCGCAATAATGCGTCCCGGCCGGGCGCTCATCACCAGCACGCGGTCGGCGAGGAAGACCGCTTCGCGCAGATCGTGGGTGACGAGAATGACGGTCGGCCGGCGCGCCAGCCAGACGTCCTGCAAGGCAACCCAAAGTTCCTCGCGCGTGAACATGTCGAGCGCCGCGAACGGCTCGTCGAGCATCAGAAGGGAGGGATCGTGGATCAAGGCACGGCACAGCGACGCGCGCTGCTGCATGCCGCCGGAGAGCTCCCAGGGAAAGCGGTCTTCAAATCCCTTCAGACCGACCAGCGCCAACAGATCGCGTGCCTTCGCCACATAAGTCGACCGCTCGCCTCGCAACCGCGCGCAATGCGGTTGAACGATTTCGAGCGGCAGCATGACGTTATCGAGCGTCCTGCGCCATGGCAGCAGGGTTGGATTCTGAAACGCCATGCCGACAATCGACAGCGGCCCGGCCACCTCTCGACCATCCACGGTGACGGTTCCGGCCGTCGGGGGCCACAACCCGGTAACCACCTTCATCAGGGTTGATTTACCGCACCCGGACGGTCCGACCACGGCGACGAATTCTCCCGGCGCAACCGCGAGGGTGGCGCCTTCAAGCGCAAGCGTGCCGTCGCCATCCTCGCCATAGCGCACCGAAACGCGATTGAGCGCGACGAAGTTCATCT
>WNFF01003906.1_pt1 | contig 20730 bp, 18 predicted proteins | sample 5400441 | NCBI WGS metagenome assembly WNFF01 (sample SAMN13153345, study PRJNA577476) | soil metagenome | isolation source: 120 cm saprolite under Douglas fir tree site 2 hole 3 replicate 1 | place: USA:California | collected 2015-04-18
CCGAAAGTCGTCACTTGCAAACCGCGAAGCTGCAAAAACAAAGAAGCCAGAAGGCCCAGTGTCCCGCTCCCGAGCACAGCTGCGCGCTGCGGCCGCCAGACGCGCAGCCGACGCTGTACTTCGTATGCCTGGCCGATGGCCTTTTCCGCGACGCTGCTGGGTTCGAGCAACACTCCCACTTTGCTGAGGCCTTTCGGCACTCGGACCAGGTACTCCGCGGAATCCACATAGTATTCAGCGAGGTAGCCGTGGAGCAGGTTGATGCCACGCTCGAAATATGTGTCGTCGGTCGTCATGTCCTGCAGGCCAATCTGGTCGTAAACGCTCGAACCCGGGCGGCGCACCGAGGCGACAACAAAGTCGCCGGGCTTGAATTCGCACACGTTTGAACCCACTGCTTCGACGCGGCCAAAACTCTCGTGGCCAAGGATCAAGAACTCATCGCCTGGCGGGGGAGCGCCGTATTCCGCCGCGTTAATCTCCTTGTCGGTTCCATCGACTCCGACGCGCGTGAGCTTCACTAGGACTCCGCGTCCTCCAGGGACCGCATCCAACTGCGGCTTCGGAACTTCGCGAAGGTGAATACTGTTGGCTTTTCCTGGAATAACTGCGATGGCTTTCATATTTTCCTCCAATGTTGAGTCCTTTGTGGTCGTCAGGCGTTACAAGCCATCGCGCGGCCGGGCTTGGATTCCCGGCGAGCCGCGGCGATCTTTGACCACGCGCGTAGAACTTCCGCGACGGACCAGGCTTGCGCGATGCAACCTCGAGGATGGAACGGCGCGTCGCCGTCGAAAATCTCGCTGATGCTGCCGAGCCCGTGAACGTTCAAATGATCGGCCATCGGATCGAGAAACTGCGCTGCGCGGTCCGGGTCGTTGTAAACGCGCAAGTGCGCGAGTGCGAAGGGGCCGAGCAGCCAGGCCCACACCGTGCCCTGGTGGTACGAGCTGTCACGATCGACGGGCGAACCGCCATACCGGCCGCGATATTGAGGATCGTCAGGCGTAAGGCTCCGCAGGCCATGCGAAGTCAGGAGGTGCCGCGCGCACGTGTCCACCACGGCTTTTTGCTGTTCCGAAGTAAGCGTTGTCTCCGGAAGGGCGACGGCGAAAATTTGGTTCGGCCGGATCGACGGATCATTGCCATTCGGCCCGTCCAGGACGTCGAAGCAGCACTGCGCCGCCTCATTCCAAAACCGATGAAAGCCCTTGCGCGTTCGTTTGAGTAGGTATTCGTGCGCCGCCGAGGAGCGTCCCAATAGCTGGGCAAACTTCCGCATGGAACTGAGCGCGTTCAGCCAGAGCGCGTTGATCTCGACCGGCTTGCCGATCCGCGGCGTCACCACCCAATCGCCCACCTTGGCATCCATCCAGGTGAGTTGCACCCCTGCCTCACCCGCATAAAGCAAGCCATCGTTCGGATCGACATGAATCTGATAGCGCGTGCCGTTAACATGAAAATCAATAATTTCCTGCAGGACCGGATAGAGCTCACGCAAAAGATTTAAATCGCCCGTCGCCTCCACGTACTGCCGGACCGTTTCGAAGTACCAGAGCGTGGCGTCCGCCGTGTTGTATTCGGGCGTCTCACCTGCATCGGGGAAAACATTCGGAAGCATTCCGTGATCCACAAAGCGCGCGAACGTTCGAAGAATTCGCGCCGCAATTTCCGGGCGTCCCGTGGCCAGAGTGAGCCCGGGCAGCGCGATCATCGTGTCGCGCCCCCAATCGCCGAACCAGTGGTATCCGGCGATCAATGACAGCCCGTCCGAATCGTCGGCTAGCGCTCGACTGACCACAAACTGATTTGCGGCCAGAACGAGTTGCCGCACCCACCCCGGCGCTTCGCTCGAAGCTTCCGGTTTGGCGGCCGACCAATTGTCCAGGAGAGCCTTTTCATGGGCCCTTTGGGCAAAATGAGTGGAGATCCCATCGAGATTCGGCCCGGCGTCCGTGGAGGCAACAATCGTGAGAGTCTCACCGAGCGTGAGCGCGCCTCGAAACGTTCCTGCATGCAGATGGTCCTCGCGATCATCGAGTCCCCGGTAGCGTTCCGACGCGAGATCGAAGTTGTAATACCAATCGTGGGCGGGCTCGGCCTCGGCCGTCTGGCTATGCAGATAGAATGGCGTGGCGCCATCGAATGCCGAAACACGCAAGCCGTTCTCGGTGCGCTCGATGCTCATCCGCCAGTCGCCAGCGCGCGTGCAGGAGTGATAGTCGCGATAATTTACGAACGCTTTGATTTCGACTCGGAGCGGATGGCACCCCCGGGCGAGTGTGTAGGAAACATGAGTTGTGTTCGCGCCTTGCTCCATCCAGATCCGCTTTTCGAGCAGTGCGTCGCCGAACGAGTAGGACCAGACGGGCGTCGTTCCTTCCAATCGGAAACTTTCGACAAGATGAAAACCTTCCGGGGACACGGAGCCGCCCGCCCACCGGATCGAGTGCAGATCATGCCGGCGGCCGTCGTACTCGATTCTTTCCTGAAGGTGTGACGCCAGGAGCGTTCGGCCCAGAGGGGGTTTCAACGCGGCAATCAGCAATCCGTGATAGCGTCGCGTCTGCAACCCCGCGACGGTGCCTGACGCGAATCCGCCAATGCCGTTGGTCACGAGCCATTCGCGCTTTTCGGCGGTTGCCAGGTCGCCGCAAATTTCCCGCCCGAAGTGAATCTGTGGACCCTGCCCTTCGCGATCGGCGTGGTGCGTCTTTGGTTGGTCCGTCATGATCGTGCGCTCCTGCATCTGCACTATCGAATCTGCGCTCATTTCACTCTCCACTTTGCTCGATGAGTTTTGCTACCAGACCCGTCCATCCCGTTTGGTGGCTCGCGCCGACTCCAGCGCCGGTGTCGCCATGAAAATATTCGTGAAAAGGAACGTAGTCGCGCCAGTGTGGATCGGATTGGAATTTGCCGGTTTGTCCGAAGACAGGGCGCCGGCCTTTCTTGTCACGCAGAAAGATCTGAGACAGGCGGCGCGAAATGTTGACGGAAACGTCCCAGAGAGTTTTCTTCTGTCCCGAGCCGGTCGGAAATTCAACCTGGCAGCCGTCCCCAAAAAAATGATGGAATTTCTGCAGGGATTCGATCAAAAGGAAGTTGATCGGGAACCAAATTGGTCCGCGCCAGTTTGAATTCCCGCCAAAAAGTCCAGTCGAGGATTCAGCCGGCTCGTAGTCCACCCGGTGTGACATTCCGTTCGCCTCCAGCACGAAGGGCTTTTCCCGATGAACGCGGGAGATGGCGCGAATGCCGTAGTCGGACAGAAATTCCGACTCGTCGAGCATGTAGCGAAGCACTTTCGGAAGATTGTTCGCGCTGACGATCGAAAGGAGCTGCCGCGTTCCTTTCGGTGTCTTGTCCGAGCGAATATGCTCCCGAAGCTCGGGCTTATTTTCGATAAACCACTGCATGCGGCGCTTGAATGCCGGAAGCATATCCAAAATGTCCGGTTCGAGTGTCTCTACTGCGAACAGTGGAATGAGCCCGACAATCGAGCGCACCCGCATAGGAAAGTGATCGCCGTTGGGAAGATGCAACACGTCGTAATAAAAGCCGTCCTGCTCGTCCCATAGAGAGATTCCTTCGCCGCCGAGATCGCTCATGGCGTGTGCGATGTAGACAAAATGTTCAAAGAACTTGCTGGCGACGCCCTCGTATGCTTGATTTTCCCGCGCCAATTCAAGCGCGATGGCCAGCATATTGAGGCAGTACATCCCCATCCAACTGGTGCCGTCGGATTGCTCGATATGGCCGCCTGTTGGAAGCGGAGCAGAGCGGTCGAAAACGCCAATATTGTCGAGGCCCAGGAATCCGCCCTGGAAAACGTTCATCCCCTCGGCGTCCTTGCGGTTTACCCACCAGGTGAAATTCAGTAGGAGCTTGTGAAAAGCGTGCTCTAGGAACGCGCGATCGGCGCGGCCCCGGATCCGCTTTTCGATCTTGTAAACACGCCAACAAGCCCAAGCATGCACCGGCGGATTCACATCGCCGAACGCCCACTCGTACGCGGGCAACTGCCCATTCGGGTGCATGTACCATTCACGCAGAAGAAGGGTGAGCTGCTCCTTCGCGAATTCGGGATCCACCTGCGCCAGCGGAATGCAGTGAAAGGCAAGGTCCCACGCTGCGTACCACGGATACTCCCATTTATCCGGCATGGAGATGATGTCCGCATTGTAGAGATGTCCCCACTCACGGTTGCGGCCGTACCGGCGCGAATCGGGCGGCTGGGGACCGACTGGATCGCCGTTGAGCCATGCCTTCACGTCGTAATAGAAGAATTGCTTCGACCATAGCATCCCGGCAAAAGCCTGGCGTTGTACGCATTGCGCGTCCTTCGACAAACCTTTAGTCATGCGCTGCGCATAGAAATCATCCGCTTCCGCGATGCGTTGAGAGAAAATGTGATCGAATCCAGGGCCGAAAGAGTTTTCCGGTAGTGCAGGAGCAGCGGCGGCGCCGAGCGATTTTGCCCGTCGACTGCCGCGATTCGAAGAGGGTTCCCCAACGCGCGCTTTGAGATCTTGATCGGTAAGCTGGAGGCGCAACGTCGTGGTCTCGCCCGGTTCAATTCTCATACGGTAAAGCGCGGAAGCTTTTGTTCCAATCTGGGCGGGATTGACGGCGTCCTTCCGCTCATGAACAACGTAATCGTTGATGCCGTCCTTCACGTACGGTGTGTGGTTCCCAACTCCGAAAAGTTTTTCGTTGTTAGTTTCATTTTCGGCAAAAAGCAGCTCCGGTGTTCCCTCGCAAACCAGCCAGCGCTTCCCATACATGCTCTCTTCGAGGCGAATCGCCGCCGCACCGGGCAGCGTCTCTGTTTCCGCAGAGAGTATGGGCCGCTCGCTTTGCGGATCCCACGACCACGTATTGCGGAACCACACGGTGGGTAAAAGGTGGAGATCAGCCGCTTCCGGGCCGCGATTGTGCGCCGTGATTCGGATCAGAATGTCCTCCGGCGTCGTCTTCGCGTATTCGACAACCACGTCGAAGTACCGGTCTTCATTGAAAATGCCCGTGTCGATCAGCTCGAATTCCGGATCGCGCTTTCCGCGGCGGCGATTTTCTTCCACGAGTTGCCCGTACGGAAACGCCGCCTGCGGATATTTGTAGAGAAACTTCATGTAGGAATGCGTCGGCGTCGAATCCAGATAAAAGTAATATTCCTTCACGTCCTCGCCGTGATTGCCTTCGTTTCCGGTCAGCCCGAACAGGCGTTCCTTTAGAATCGGATCGCGCCCATTCCACAGAGCCAGCGCAAAGCAAATCTTTTGGTGGCGGTCGCTGATGCCGCCGAGGCCATCTTCTCCCCACCTGTAGGCCCTAGAGCGCGCATGATCGTGCGGGAGATAATCCCAGGCCGTGCCGTGCTCGCTGTAGTCTTCGCGGACCGTGCCCCATTGGCGTTCGCTGAGGTAAGGCCCCCAGCGCTTCCAGTGAGAACTTCGTTCTCGCGATTCTTCGAGCCTTTTCTCTTCGGCTGTGAGAACGATTTCTTCGGCGTTACGCATCGCAGCACCTCTTGTCCTGACTCTCCCGCGACCCAATTCGCGGCCCGGAGGAGGGTGCCGCCGCGGGCCTTGTAGGGCCCGCGGCGGGTTGGGGGTAGGTGGCAGTTTGTGCTTCCGCCATGTCGGTGGGGTTTTGCGGGAGCAAGTTGCTCCAGCAGAAGTCCGGGAGAATCGCCTCGACCATCATTGCTGCATCATTTGCTGCGCCAGGGGCGCGGTGCCGAAGTTGACGTTGAACCGCGCGCACCAGATCGTGACGGCGCGATTTTTCGAGAGGTCGGCATTCGTGGGCAAATCGTAATTCTGGTCGCCCTCGTTGCCCTTGATCGAACCGAGGTCGAGAAACCCTGCTTTCTTGACCGTATCGTTGTCGGTAGCGTCGTTCGCGGCGACGAGATAAACATGGACGTCGGGACCATTCGAGGTCTTGAAGTTCGTCAGCCGCAGGATACGCTTCCCATCTCCGAGCTGGTAAATCGTCGCCATCCCTGAAGTATCGTGCGCGCCCTTGTGAAATTGCCCAGCCAGAACCGTCGCAGGTGCTGAAGCTGGAGTCATCTGGCGCTCGCTCGTCATGGACGATTGCTCCAACGGCGCGGTGCCGAAGTTGACGTTGAAGCGCGCGCACCAGATCGTGACGGCGCGATCTTTCGAAAGGTCGGCGTTCGCGGGTAAATCGTAATTCTGATCGCCCTCATTGCCCTTGATCGAGCCGAGGTCGAGAAACCCTGCTTTCTTGACCGTATCGTTGTCGGTGGCGTCGTTCGCGGCGACGAGGTAAACGTGGACGTCAGGACCATTCGAGGTTTTGAAATTGGTCAACCGGAGAATGCGTTTACCCGGTTCGGTCTGATAAATCGTCGCCGTTCCGGATGTGTCGTGAGCCCCGTTGTGAAACTGGCCTGCGATAAGCGCCGCCGGCATCGCAGGGTTTACCGCTGCCGCTGCTGTAGCCGTCGCCGGCAGTCCTTCGTTCACGGTCTTGTTGATGAAGAGCCGCTCCGGGCGAAACAAGAACCATAGCCCGGCGACGACGACCACGCTCAAAACAATCACTACATTTCGCTTTTTCATTTCTAAATTCCTCCTGAACCTTTAAGTGCCAAGAAATCTACAAAGGGCGATATGGGCTTGCGGCCAGCAAATGAGGCAGGCCAGATAGACCTCGCGAATTCCTTGCGCCACCGTGTGGATTGGATCTAGGTGAAGTGCCGTCGTAATTTGTTGGTTCGCGCCCATTTTCGATTCACCTGAGTTTCCGGCCATTCGCAGGTCTAGTCTCGCGGCCTGCGGTTTCGTTACGAGGACCACGAAAAACAGGCGACCACTCAGGGAATCTGCCGCCAGGAGTTCCGGCGCGCGCCGGTGGAAGCGGTTACACGGTTTGGAAATAATAAATCGTATCGATTGAAGCAGACAAGTGAGGAAGACCCACACGACAACTTAGGGCTGGTTTGGTCCTGCTTTAAGAGAACGGGAGAGGCGGAAAGAACGACTATTTCCCACTTTTGTAATTTCCGGTGGACTAAAAAGATTGCTTGCGTATTTTCGCCATGACGCGATCCGTGATCGAGTCCGCGACGTCTTTTGGCAATTCAAACGAACTGCTGTCCATCACGATTCTCACCGTCTTGCGGGTGGAGTCGTAAAGAACGTGACAGGCGCGGCATTGGGACAGATGAAGTTCGAGTTCCCGGCGAACTTCGGGCGGAACCCGGTTTTCAAGGTAATCTCCGAATTCCGCGAAGAATTCCTCGCAGGTAATCATACGGCCGCCCTCTCCGCGCCGGCGGTGAAGTGAGGCGCAAGGGATTCTCGCAGCATCAAGCGGCCGCGGAGAACTCTGGCCTTCAGGGCGGGGACGCTCAGTCCCAACTGGCGCGCAACTTCCTCCGTCGGAAGCTGCTCAATGTCGCGTAGCATGACTGCGATGCGGTACTTGGCCGGTAACCCCATGATCCCTCTCTCTACGATTTGGCGGATCTCTTCCTTGGAGTGCGCTTGCTCCGGATCATCCTGCCATGCGCGAAGCTGACGCGGGCGAAACTCTTCTTCATCCCCCGCGGGCTCGTCCAGGCTCTCCATATTTTTGCGAGTCCGCAGGCGTTGGAGCGCCGTATTCCGTGCAATGCTTACCAACCAAGTCGAAAACTTCGACCTGCCCTGGAACCCGGCGACATGTTTGAACGCGCTCAACAGGGCATCTTGCATCGCGTCCTGCGCTTCCTCCGGGTTGCCCAAAATCGGTGCCCGGAAGATGCACTTTATTTTGCTCGAAACCTGGAGGGAGTTCGAAATCCGGTTCGACACCCAGGCCGAGTCGGATAATGTTCAAGAAATTGCTGCAGGCTGTCAGGGCAACGCAATCTAACACCTGTTCGTCGGTGAAACCCGAATCCCTTAACTTCTGAATGTCCGCAAGACACACTTCGAAGGGGCGTGATGCGAGTTTGACCGTGAAATCCAGCATGATCTTGTCGTGTTCAGGCAGATTGGATTGCCGGTGATCGAACGCGATCTGATCGGCTTCTTCAGGAGATAAGCCATATCGCCTCAATATGTTACAGTGTGCCGCTACGCAGTAGGTATTCAGGATGGTCGACGAGGCCACTACGAATATCGATTCCGTTTGAGCCCGAGTAAGGGCCGTTCCCCCCATCAGGATCTTCCCAATACTGGCGGATTCATCTTCCACTATGTCGGGTCGTAAGGTTTGAGCGCGATAGAGATTGGGTATGAACCCATGGCCTTTTAAGAAGTTTGCAAAGGGGGCAAAGGTCGTGGGACTCTGGTACGTTGTCCGGATGTAGGGTCCCTTCTTACCGTGCAGGTGGGAGGCCGGGGGAAATGTTTTTTGGACAGCGACGGGCGCAGACAGCTTTTGGGGTTCAAAATCGGGATCGGGCCCCAAACCTGCGGATAACGCAGAAAAGAAGCGAGTTAACGCACATGCCAACACAGCTTCCAAAATTGAGCCATCATCATATCCGATCGACCGCAATCCTTCGATATCTTTGGAGTCTATGGATGTCCCATTCATGCCTAGCTTAAAGCAGAAATCCAAGAGAGCTATGTCGGATGCCGATAGGCCCGCGCCTCGAAAATCCCCCAGGAGTTGGTCGATTTTGATCTCCGATAGACCAAGGGAACGCAAAATCGCGGCGCGTGCAGCAACAGTGTAAGCGTCCTGGAAAGCCGCAGCGACGATGAGGACGATACTCTCCTTTTGAATTCTGGAAAGCGCATTTTCCTTAACAAGAGCGATGCTTTCAAACTTCTCGTACGCTTCGATGAGCCTGGGCGCCAGTGTTTGAGCACGAATCAGGTTTGGAATGAACCCATACCTCTCTTTAAGCGCCACAAATGGGCCGAAACTGTCATCCAATTGGACCTCACGAAAAAAACTCACGTCAGGCTCTCTCCGGCTAGAGCAATAAAGTGCCGCAAGTGTACGTTTGGAGACGTGTTGGTCGCAACTTCTAATTTGTAAGTGCGCCAAAGCAAATTTTCTGCATCTTTTGAGCCAGAGCCCCGTCCTATCCTACGCAACGGTCAAAACCCAACGGCACATACAAAGCGTCGACTGGGCTTCAAGCTAGGGCCCAAAGAGTGAAAGTGAGGGAGATCCGTGAATATGCTCACGTATCCCATTGAAAGCGCCCGCGCAGAATCCCGAGTTTCAGTTTCCATACAGAGCTCCGCGGCATCTCCAGAAGACGCAGCTTTGGTGGAACGACTGCGAAACCGGGACGAAGCGTCCTTTCTGGAACTGGTCCATCGGCATCACGGCGCCCTGGTGCGCCTCGCTCAGTCGTTTGTGAATAGCACGGCGATCGCTGAAGAGGTCGCTCAGGATACCTGGGTTGCTGTTCTACAGGGAGTCGGACGATTCGAAGGCCGCTCTTCCTTGAAGACCTGGATCTTTCAGATTCTTATTAATCGCGCCAAGACTCGCGGCGTGCGCGAGGCGCGCAGCGTCCCATTCTCCACGTTGAGCGGGTTGAATTCTAAGGGAGGGTATTCGTCCGTCGATCCTACAAGATTCCTTTCATCCGACGATTCCGAGCATGCGGGCGGTTGGGCTTCCCAACCGCAGCAGTGGGATATGACTCCTGAACAATTGTTGCTTTCGCAGGAGTGCCGGATCTTCATCGAACAGGCGATCGCAAGTCTCCCGGAACTTCAAAAAGAGGTAATTACGCTTAGGGATGTTCAAGGCTGGGACAACGAGCAGATTTGTGCCCTTCTTGGGATTTCCGAGGCGAATTGCCGAGTGCTTCTCCACCGGGCCCGGTCGAGGATGCGGCAAGCCTTGGAAAACTATTTAGGGAAGCATGATTTCGCGAAGGCAAACCGAATGTCGGCAGCCGCAAACAGGGAGCAGGTTGCCTATTCCTGATTGATTTCTAACGTGATAGAAGAGAGTTAGTCGCACACTGAATTTGACGCTCACGGATGCGCGGTGATCCTGTAACATTCCGGACGCTCATTCGTCTAACTGCCAGGTGACTCTTGTAGCGTGACGAATCTTGAATGTCGCCGACCGCAAGAGGGCACTCGGGACGAACCAAGGATGCTGATGGCAATCGATGAGCGCGCGCTGACCTGCAAAGAACTGGTCGACCTAGTTACAGAATACCTAGAGGGGGTTCTCTCTTTCGAGGACAAGGAACGATTCGAGGCCCATTTGGCAACCTGCAACGGTTGCACGGTCTATTTGCAGCAGATGCGCAAAACAATCCAAGCCGTTGGGAATCTTGAAGAAAAGTCTCTCTCTCCCCAAGCGAAAGAGAATCTCCTGCGACTATTTCAGAACTGGAAAACCAGAGATTGAGTTGCTGCGAATTCTCGACCGACCGACGCCTATTTCAACCGTAATCATGACACGCGCCTTGCACCAGGCTTAAGATTGGAGAGCGGCTGGGCGACGCGACAGAAACCTCTCTGCGAGTCCGTCTATGCGCCTGCCGATAGGGGTAAAAGAAATTAGAATTGAAAACACAAAAGCGCCCACGCCGGTTAATGCCGCCTCGGTGTATTGGCCCGGATAGTGCGATGGGTGAATGGCTGCATCCGCGGCGAAGGTACAAATTCCCAAAATGAGAGATGAGTTCCATCGATTGATAAAATGTCTCGCATGATGAGTGAACGTGATGGCCAAGACCGGCAAAACGGCCAGCAATCCTGTTTTGCTTGCGATCAACAGATGCGCCACTGTGACATCGCTAAGCTGCCCCTGGACCATGAGCAGGAGGCAGGCAACTCCAGCCTCCGCAACCTTATGTCCGCAGAGGACCAGTCGAAATTGATGCCTTTCATTCAGGGAATGGCGAAATTTCATAGTCGCATATACCGGTCGGAATTCTCTACTTACCTTCCGGCAAGTGAGTCCACCACTCGGGGATTTTGTTTCACGGAAAATTGGAATATGTAAATTTAGGTTCCTAAGAAATTGAGCAACCCCAAGATTTAGGCTTCCTTCCAGTGCGAGAATCGGAAGGCTCACAAGCCAGGCTGGGGTTTAGACTCCCTCGCTTGCAATAGCCCAGGAACTCGACTTTGTTGGCAGCGCATCCGGCCAGGATTGCTCATGAGTACGGACACGTTGGTACGATTCTCGGCTGTAGCGGCAATTGTTGGCGGCGCATTGCGCGTGGCGGATGGTTTGCTCGTCGCCTCGGCCGCGTCTCAAATTCAGGATCTCACCTATTTCTTCACAGATCTTATGATTCTGTTCGGAATGTGCGGGATTTATCTCACCAGGAGCCACCGCTTGGGCTTGGCCGGGCTGCTGGGGTTCGGATTGTCGTTCCTGGGCTGGCCCGGTTATGTAAGAAAACTTTGGCGAGGTTCGTATTAATCGATACCGCGAACAAGTTTTTGCGCTAAAGAGGAAATAGACAGGTGCCGCTACCGAGACTATTTCTAGCCCATAACCCGACCCCCTCAGTATGGTGCCTTAGACGACTTCCGCGTACTTTGGCAGTCCCAGCGGTTGACACGGACGAGGTTGATTGCTCGAGTCCATTCGGGCCTACCACTTCCTTTATGGTTCAGCTTTGATTGCTACCGTGTCAGCTGCCCTCTTTTCAACCCGACGGCCAACCCGAGATGTGTTGACACGGTAGAGGTCTGCGGTTCGAGTCCGCACGGGCCTACCATACCATTCCGATGGACTTAACCACGTTTTCGCCACCCCGTTTTTGAACATTTCGTACCGCTCTCCGTACCGTTGAAAATAAAATTGCTGCTATCTCTCAGTCCGCGACGGCCTATCCAGACGACAGGTTGAGCGTGATGAGTTGCCAATTCCGGTGGCTCTAGACTCGATCATGCCATTCCAGCCCTTGTGGTAATTCTTCAGCGGCGAACTCTAGATGCATCACGAGCCGGGGTTTGGGGACAGTACACGCAGATGACGCATGAAGCAGGAGCTGTCTCATGAGTAGTGCGCCACCTCTCGGAACAGTGCAAGTCACACAGCAATTAGGGAAAGCAAGCATTGTGGCAGGTTTTGCGTGTCTTTGCTGACACGAAAACGGCCTGCAGTGTGAATCCGCACGGGCCTACCACTTCAATGCCATGGACTTAACCACGCTTTCGCTAGGCTGTTTTTGGCAAATCCGTACTGCTCTCCGTACCGTTGATACTCTCGAATTGGTGGTGAATTACTTTGGAATTGCGTTGAGAGCGAGTATGCCTAACGGAAGACGTATGCTAGGTTGCCTTTCAACAATCCACTTCAAAGGACCAGATGTGAGTACTTGAATCTGTGCGTCTGCAAATTGTGTCTCCCTGCTTTCAACAATCACCGGTTTGTTGAACACTTCGGACCCTCAACCCAACTCAAAAAATTCGGTTGCCGATAGGCAAAGAGATATACTCCGTCAATCAGAAATTGGCGGGAGCCATGCCAATCCTCTGCGGCAGACGTCTAAGGCCATGCGAAATTTTCTCTGCTATCGGTGCGGGTGGAATCGGTGTGCTGAACTGCGCCCGAGACAGGGGACTCGTGCGCGACCCGGCCAGTAAAGTTTTTCCGGCAATCTTCGTGATTGATCCTGAACGATTGTCCCGGTTTCGGCCCAAAGCGCGGAAACCGGGAAGCACTGAATCATGCGAACTTTGCGACAATCTACAATTTGGAGCACTCCGGCAACGTGACCTGCCTCGTGTCGCGATGGAACTGGTTTCCGGCGAAACCGTTTGCGGTCCGGAAAATGAACCCGACGTGATCGGGCAACAGTAATTCGCTGGTGCGCGCGTGGGTGACCAGGCGGCAATGTACTGAAGTCTCGATCCAATCGTGTAGCAGGAGTCCAGATATGAGCGCCCCGAAGGAAAGTCTTGGAGATCTCGAGCAGCCGGTCGCCGCCCACAGTGATGCCATGCTCGATCGTTTTTTCATGTTGTCGAACGACATGCTGTGCATCGCAGGCTATGACGGTTACTTCAAGCGGATGAACCCTGCGTGGGAGCGAGTGTTGGGATATAGCGTTGAGGAACTGACCTCATCGCCATTCATCGAATTTGTGCATCCCGACGACCGGGCCGCGACGACAGCTGAGATGCAGGGGCTGATCTCAGGCCAAAGCACGTTGTCCTTCGAAAACAGGTATCGCGCCAAGAACGGCGTATACCGCTGGATGTTGTGGAATGCGACGCCGTATCCCGAACAACAGTTGGTTTATGCCGCCGCGCGCGACATTACCGAACACAAGCATGCCGAAGAAACTTTGAACCGTTTCTTTATGTTGTCTCCCGATATGTTAAGCATCGCGGGCTACGACGGGTATCGCAAGATCGTGAATCCCGCCTGGGAGCGTATCCTGGGCTTTAGTGCGGAGGAGTTGAAAGCAGTTCCCGTGGTCGAATTCGTACATCCGGATGATCGCGCCTCGTTCGTGGCCCAATTCCAGAAGACACTTGCGGGCGAAGGCATGATGTCGTTCGAAGGCCGCTACCGGACCAAGGATGGCTCTTACCGGTGGATGCAATGGAACGCGACGCCCTTCCCTGAACAGCGATTGATTTATGCTTCCGGGCGAGACATTACCGAGCGGAAACAGGCGGAGCAGAAAATTCAGAGGCTCAAGGAAGAGGCCGATGCAGCCAATCGAGCCAAGAGCGAGTTCCTGGCGCGGATGAGCCACGAGATCCGGACGCCCCTCAATGTTGTGATTGGGACAGGCGATTTGCTGGAGCGAACAGCACTCAACACGGAACAGCGGCAATACGTTCGCGTTTTCCAGAAAGCCGCGAACAACTTGCTCGCATTGATCAACGATATCCTAGATCTTTCGAGAGTCGAATCCGGGCGTCTCACTCTCGAAGTGAGCGATTTCGACTTGGCCGAATTGCTGGACTCGGCCGCTGAACTCATGTCGGTGCGCGCCAAGCAAAAGGGCATCAGCGTCAGCTACAGCATCGCGCCTCAAACTCCGTCAAGGCTCAGGGGCGACCCCGAGCGTTTGCGCCAGGTGCTGCTGAACCTGATCGGCAACGCTGTCAAATTCACCGAAAACGGCAGAGTTTTATTGCACGTCGAACCCGATCCGAAAATCTCAACTGTAAGGGTCCTTCGATTCTCCGTCGCCGACACAGGTATCGGTATTCCCGCGGAGAAGCTCGATACGATCTTCGAGGTGTTCACACAGGCGGACGCTTCCATTACACGGGCATACGGTGGCACAGGCTTGGGGCTGGCCATTTCCAAGCGGTTGGTCGAACTAATGAACGGGCGCATTTGGGCGGAAAGCAGGCCGGGTGAGGGCGCTACATTCTATTTCACAGCAGAGTTTGGGATAGCGACCTCTGCGATGCCGCCGGAAAACGAAGTCACCCCGCTCGTTACTGCGCTAGATTCCCTAGGGCCTCTGCGGATTTTGGTTGTGGATGATTCAGAGGAGAACCGTTTCCTGATCGGCGAATACCTTAAGGACTTTGGATGCCGATTGGAATTCGCGGAGAACGGGCACATAGCCGTCGAGAAGATTTGCTTGAATGCCTACGATTTGGTGTTAATGGACCTTCGGATGCCGGTGATGGACGGATATGAAGCCACGCGACGTATCCGCGGATGGGAGGAAGAACAGGGGCGCACCATCACTCCTATCATCGCACTGACCGCCAGCGTGCTCGAAACCGAGCTTCAGATGGCTATCGATGCCGGGTGCACAGCTGCTCTGCGAAAACCCATCCGGTTGCTAACATTGCTCGAAGCTGTCCGAAAACATACTGTCCGGGCTGGCCCGGGAGCTGCGTCGCACCCCGAGAAAATTGTGGTGCATGCCGATCCCAGCTTGCGCGCGGTGATTCCAGCCTACCTGGATAAACGGCGCGGAGATGTGCGCACTATCCTGGCAGCTCTAGAAAAATCGGATTATGAAATGATTGGTGAGCTGGGGCACAAGATTTGCGGAACCGGTGGTGGCTACGGTTTTCCCCGGATCACAGAAATTGGCGCTTCGATACAACAGGCTGCCAAAGAAAGGAATTCCGCTGCAATTCGATCGCAGGTTGCCGAACTTTCCCGATTTCTCTATCAGGTGGACGTGATCTAATGTGCGGAGCTAGTGCAGGTATTTGATTAACAGAACTTCATTTCCAGCTTCACTGTAAATCATCTCGTCCACAAGCTGGCGAGTCATCAGAAGTCCAAAGCCCCCGGGTCTCAAACCGAGCCGCTCGCGCACCTGTGTATGCTCGAACGTCGAAGGCGTCGGATTGGAAACTGCGGCGTGGGCGAGTTCTTGAAAGGAGAAGCCTTTTCCCGGATCGCGGACATGGTAGAGCAGAGCGCGCTTCGCACGAATATATGTAATCGCGACTCTCTTGTTGGGATCATTACCCGCGCCGTGTTCAATCGCATTCAGTAGAATTTCGCGAAATGCCAAAGCGATGTTTTCCTGTTCGTCCGCTGGAAGGGGCACGCCCATCTCGCGGAGGAACTGCAGAATGCGATCGGCAGTCTCCAACTTGCAGCGCAGGCGCAACTCGAGCCAATCAGGGCGCGCAGAGAGCACTTCGATATCGTCTTCGGATGCTTTGCTGCTCAATGCGCGTTCCACCATTTCGGCAACTAAACTAGTGGTGAAAGGTTTACTGAAGAAGCTGAAGGCGCGTTCTTGGATGGCCCGAATGACGTTTTCGGGAGTGCTGGCTACTGTCATCACTACAACCGGCGTGTCAGGTCGGACTTCGCGAACTCGCTCCGTTAACGCCATCCCGTCCATCCCGGGCATATTCACGTCGGTCACGACCAGGTCAAAGGCTGCCGCCTCGATGCTTCGCAGACCCTCAAGGCCATCGTAGGCGCTCTCGATCTGCCGGTCTCCCGTTTGGAGAGCTACTCTAAGCAATTCATGTACGTCAGGATCGTCGTCCACGATCAAAATACGTTTGAGATCGCTCATGCAGGGAGTACGATACCAGATCAAGAACAGCTTGGTAAGCCGATGCTCATCGAGATTAGACAGCAAGACGAAATCTGCCTTGTGCGCTGCGAAGGGCGATTCGTTACAGCGGATTTGCAATACCTGCGCGCCAAAAAGGATGAAATTAAGGGAGCGAACTGCAATAAAGTCCTAACCGATTTCAGTGAAGTGTCCGATATCGGCTCTGCGGGAATCAGTTTCATCGTCGGCGTTTACACGTCCACCAGGAACTCAGGTGGGCGCTTTGTGCTCGTCGGGCCACGGCCTCGTGTGCGCGAAGTGCTCGACCTCACGCGCGTCAGCACGGCAATCCCCTTGGCTGCAGATATGGCGTCCGGGCTGCTCACACTGCGCGATGAAGGTATGGCAGCGGACGCTCAGAAATAAGGTTGAGCCAACACCTTTGGATACTTGACTGGCGATGCTGGCTGGAAGGCGCCACGCCAGCTTGCGAATAATGAATTCGGATCACTGAGGATTGCCTTACCGCACGCTTGATTATTGCGTGTGTATACAAAACCAGCCCTAAGCCGTTTCAACCTCTCTTCCAAGTGTCGTGTTGCTGTTGCAGGGCAAGCGCGTTGCCCGTGATGTGGGTAATGCGGGTAACTTCCTCCTGCGCCCTGCCAACCAATTGCTTAATGTCGGGGCCGGTGGCGGGGTGCCGCTCAAGCTGCAAGAGCAACCTTGCCAGCGTGTCTAGCGCGTTTTCAATCTCGTGAGCCATATTTGTCGCCAGTTCGCCAGTCGCCCCCAGACCTTCTGCCCGGCGAAGCGCTTCGCCTAGCTCCGCGTTGAGTTTCTTAATCTGCTCCTCGGCGCGCTTGCGCTCCGTGATATCGCGGACCGCACTTGTGACGAAAAGTCCTTGCGGGGTCCGCAACGGGCTAAGACTGATTTCAACGGGAAACTCTATCCCATCTTTACGTCTGCCAAAAAGATCCAGCCCGGTGCCCATGGGACGAACGTGTGGCTCGGCGAAAAAGGACCCGCGATGTTTTACGTGCAAGCGGTCAAATCGCGCCGGGATGAGGATCTCGACAGGCTGCCCGATTAACTCTTCCCGGCTGTAGCCGAATAGGATCTCAGTTTGCGAGTTAACAACTACGATCTTCCCGTCGAAGTTGACGATCACCATGCCGTCGGGCGCCGACTCCAGCAAGTCACCAACGTCGGGCCTCACCCATTTAGCGTGTTTTCTGGTCGGGTAAGTGGTAAGTCGGCGGAAGAGGTCCACGAATTCCCCTTAGCAACCTTTTGCACGATGGATGCGGCCCGGCTGCAAATTTGCCGGCGTCGGACACGATCATACTGCCACCTACGTGGGCCTTAAAACGGAAATGTGAGCTTATAGCGACTTCCGAAATGCCACAACCGCTGTAGTTCCTTCCGGTCCCATTTATTGCCGGAGTACGATGCGCCAATCCAGGTCCACGCGGGGTTTCCATCCAATTCGCGGGTTGTAATCAAGAGCGGAAGGTTTGTGCGATCTCATGAAGGAAAATGACTGCTGCGGAAACCAGGGCAGGCCCAAAAAAAACCGATCGGTTGTTTTCGATGAATCCCTTGACCGCCGGGGAGAATATTCCTATTTTTCTGCCATCAACCCTTGAAAGTTCTTCGAGTCAGCAATTTTTAGGCCGACTGATTTAGAAAGTAGCAGCCTGAGTTGCTTCACGAAAGCGGACAAGAAGGAGGGTGATGTCGTCAGCCTGGCTGGCGCCCCGGGTAATATTCTCAATGGAATCGAAGACTGCCTTCTGGAGATGGTCAAGAGGGGCGTCGTGCCGGCCAGCAAGAGCTTCGCGCAGGCGATGGACACCGAAGAGTTCCTCATCGGGGTCCGCAGCTTCGGTGACTCCATCACTAAAGAGGACGAGTGTGTCGCCAATTTCGAGTTTCACACGTGCGGCTTTGTATTCGGTGCCGGCGATTAGGCCAACCGGACAGCAACCTTCCGTAAAGGGTTCCGCGAGTTTTCCGCAGCGGAGAAGCAGTGGCGACGGATGCCCAGCATTGATGTATTCGAGATCTCCTCTCCTTCGCCAAAATCCTATCTGCATTGAAAATGGCGAACTCTTAAGACTGATTTGGTCTTGCAAGGTTTGATGTTCGCGGGGTGTGCGTGAAAAAAGAGAAGGCTGGACCTATCGGTTGGCCGCGTGCATACACTGTGATCGCAAGCGGCCAACGTGCTTCGCCGAATGGCGCCTTGATTTAGGCGGCGCGGTCGTAACGATGATGCAAGCCACCCAATCTTGCGCGTCCAATGACATGGCCATTCGACACGGAGCGCAAGCGGCCACCTGGAGTTTCTTTGCCGAGCCCGAGGTGAGTTCGGTCGTCATGGTAGTAGCGAACGTAGTCGGAGAGAAGTCGCTTCAGGTGAAACTCATTGAGAGCGATGACGTGATCAAGTAGGTCGCGCCGACAACTCTCGACCCATCGCTCCGCGATGCCGTTCTGCCACGGGCTCCGGAACGAAGTTCGAATCGGCCGGATAGCCATTGATCGCACCACGATCGGGACCTACAACCCATATTTGGCGTCCCGATCAAAGATGAGAAACCCGGGCGCTGACTGAAACGGAAATGCTTCCCGCAATTGTTGAATGACCCAAGCAACCGTAGGATGCCGCGTAACATTGAAATGCAGCACGCGCCGACGACCGTGGCCGATGACGAAAAAGCCGTAGAGGACGCTGAAGGTTATGGTTGACCCAGTGAAGAAATCCATGGCGGCAATGGCTTCTCGGTGATTCCGCAGAAACGCGAGCCATCGCTTGGCGGGCTCTGGATCTGTTGGGGCTCGTCGCATCCAACGGGAAACCGTCCTCTCAGAGACATCGAACCCAAGCATCCTGAGTTCGCCGTGGATACGCGGCGCGCCCCAGGTTGGGTTCTCGATCACCATGCGACAGATCAGATCCCGCACCTGTTTTGAGATTCTCTTCCTGCCTCTCACTCGCCGAGCCCTCGAGATCAGACGCCAATAGAGAGCGAATCCAGATTTGTGCCACCGCACAACGGTTTCCGGGCTCGCGATAATCAGAGCCTGTTTCCATCCGGACCAGAACCTTCGCGCCAAAACCCAGAAGAGCTTATCGAACGCAACCAATTGCGGCCTAGGATGCCTTCGCTTGAAGACTGCAAGTTGTTGGCGAATAGCTAGGTTTTCAAGAAGAAGAGATTGAAGCGAGCGGAAGAGGCGAAAAATCGTGTCAAATAGTAGTGCCATGGCGGCCATCATGAGCATGTGCTATCGCACTTTGCCTGTGGATGGCAATCGTGTATCTTGTTGATTTGGAAGGCAGACAGAATTTTGGCGAATGACAGGTTCAGACGGCGATGGTGGGCGGATTGCCCTACACAACGCTCCGCGAGGCGATTTTCACCCATCCCACCACTGCGGAAGGCCTAGTTTTTCTATTGGCGAGTGTTCCCGCAATAGCTAGGCAACAACCAGCCTAGAAACTTCACCTGTAATTCTTCACATGTGACCCTCTGGTCAGGGAGACCGCCGACTTCCAATGACACTGTTCTTACGAAATAGGTCGAATGCTGACGGCGCACCTAGAAAACACCACATAGCGATCACCGGGTCACAAATTGCGCAGCCAAGCGAAGAGTTTGAAACGAACGGCACAATGGGATTTCCATAAAGTTGGTGAATCACATCCCAACCCGTGTGAAACAGCCAACCGATCCCGATGAACCTATAGGAACGAAGACCTTCGAATGCAAAATAGGTTACGATTGCCGTAAACGTGAATTCCCATATCCCAAGGCCGCCATTCAAATATGCGGCTCCTGCGCCAGCGATCACAGGACCCACTAGGTCCACTGCGTGAATCTCAGGCCGTGCGTGGATTTGCATTTTTCTTCCCCCTGTTTGTATCCGCCGCGCGGCAAACGGATTTTGCGGATCTAGGATAACCTCACGTCGCTAGAGTCCGCACGGGCCTACCATCCTATTCAATACTGCGGAATCCGACAGAAACTTCACCTGTAATTCTTCACCTGTAAAGTGGTTGTGCGGCGTGAATCAAAGCTAGGTCGCGTCAGGCCCAGTGTGAACCGGGATCGGGACCGTGTTGGATTGACGCGGCCCCGGCCCTCAAACCGAAGCGGTCTTTGAGCTATGGAATGCCTTGGCGGCCGTCACCCCGCCCCACAGGGAACCGGGATTGGCTCGATCCCCATGAAGCTTCATCATCCGGTCGAAGAATTCGCGCACAGTCGTCGTCTCCTCGTTGAGGCGCAGGAAGTCCCGGAAGTAGCTGCGCGTTTCCTCGATGATCCGCGGGTGATCGTCGTTCTCGGGCCGTTTGTGGCCGGCCACCACGGCGCGAGGTTTCAGCAATTCGAGTTTGTCGAGGGCAGCGATCCATTTGGCCCAAGACTGTGGATTGCCTTCCGCCATATAGGGATGGACGCCGTTGTAGGCGACGTCCCCGGCCACCACCAAGTCGATGGAAGGGACGTGTAGACTCGTGGACACAGCCGTGTCGGTATAGCCCGTGTCGATCAAGACCAACTTGTGCCCTTCCAGCTCAATGCTGTTTCCTTCCAGCGCCTCGGCCACCACGAGCTGTTCCGGGAGCTGGCCGGGAAAGCGCGAATTCCAGAAGCTGTTGAAGTAGGGCGGATCGAGCTCACGACGCATGGCCTCCACGATATCCGGCCTTGCCACGGCCCGTGCATGGGGGAAGCGCTGCTTAAGCAGCCCTATTCCAAAAAAATGATCGCCATGGCTATGCGTCAAGTAAATCG
>WNFF01002151.1_pt1 | contig 20717 bp, 19 predicted proteins | sample 5400441 | NCBI WGS metagenome assembly WNFF01 (sample SAMN13153345, study PRJNA577476) | soil metagenome | isolation source: 120 cm saprolite under Douglas fir tree site 2 hole 3 replicate 1 | place: USA:California | collected 2015-04-18
ACCGCAAAGCGGTCGACGTTTCTGGTGACCGCAGAGCGGTCAGCCCTTCGGAAGAAACTGTGACTCGCCGCGCGGCCGAAAATGCATCGCCGAAAGGAGACGGCTGAGCCTCGGAAACATTGCCATGCGAAGACGTTTGCGCGTGACTACCGTGAATCCGGTGTTCGCCCAAAAGCGGCTCAAGAATTTCTTTCAGCGCGCGGCGCCCGCGAAGGATGCGGGACTTCACCGTGCCGACGCTGCAATCCAAAACTTCCGCAACTTCCTCATAGCTCAGGCCTTCGAGGTCGCGCAAAATCACCGCGCTGCGAAAAACGTCGGGAACCTGTTGCAGAGCGCCGTGGACGGCCACTTGAATTTCGTGCGCGGCCAGCTGCTCGAAGGGCGTGGCGCAGAGATCCTCGATTTCGATGCGGGGTTGCCCTTCCTGCGGTTCGGCGTCGATGGAAACGTTTTTTTGCAGATGGCGCTTGAACCACCGCTTGTGATTCAACGCTTCGCGAATCGCGATGCGGTAGAGCCATGTTTTCAAAGAGCTGCCCTGGCGGAAATTGCGAATGCCGCGAAAGGCTTTCAAAAAAACTTCCTGGGCCCCGTCGGCGGCATCGGAAGTATCGCCAAGCATGCCGAGGATCAGGTTATAGACCGGGGCATGATAGTGCGTGACGAGCCAGTCGAAGGCCGTCTCCGAGCCGGCTTGCAGCTCGTGGACAAGATCGGCTTCGTCGCGGCCCCATGAAAGGGCACTAGCCCAATCGGACACTGCCGGCCTTTCCGACTCGAGATTTACCGGCATCCTTGCGGTATGCGGTAATTCTCACCATCCTTCGCGGATGGGATACTCGAGCCACCCTGCTACAGTCCAACGTTAGAACGGTGGACCCAGGCACGACTTGCGACCCCGAACTGATCGGGGGCTGTGACCGGGAGCGGTGTTGACCAGTTCCCGAAATCCGCTCTCGTACTCTTAGACACCGGGGAGAGCGGAGTAGTTTCCCCAGATCGTGAAGAAATCCCGTGCCTTTTGCGAATTGTTGCACCAAAGGCGTTTGGCTGCAATGGGACGGATGTGGGATGCCGAAACTTCGAGGGGCACCCCCCCTGTTTTCTGTAGATGTTGCATCCAAAGGATTTAGCTCTGCCGTAAGTCCCTTGTTTACAACATTTACCGGGAGGTCCGCAAGTGTTGCAGCTAAAGGACTTAAAATGGCAGCAGGTAGTGACCCCAACAAGGTCGGGACGGGATCGGGACCTTTGATCGGGGCAGGTCGGATGGGCGGTGGTCAGGTGGGAGAAGACAGGGCGTACGACCTGGGAGATCGAGTTGAGAATGGAGCCTTGCAAACACGGGGAATGGTGGCAGGCCAGTATTAATTCGTTAAGTGAAAAGCGTTGAAAAGTAGGACTTTGGGGGTTGAATGGTAGCTGGGGCGGGTTGAACGGCGGTCGATGGGGAGGTTGGGCAAGCAAAGTCGAAAGCCCTGCGTGTGACTTCTCCCGCCTCGCGGGTTCGGGAGGACAGAAAACGACGAAGGCGGGATGAACCGGCGCCTACGGGAGACTAGGCTAGACCGTGGATTAAGGCTTGGGCGTTTCCTTTGCCGGGGTTTCGGCGGTGGCTGGTGTCTTGGTATAGATGATCTTCTTTGTGCCGCCGTCGCAAGCGCCGACGGCTTTGCCTTCAGCATCTTTGTCTTTCGCGACGATTTCGAGGGTGTAGCCCTTCACGCCTTTTGCGTCGAGCTTCTTGGAGATCTCATCTTTCAGCTCTTCACAGGGCTTTGCCGCTTGTGCGTGCGCGGACGCGGACACAAATAATAGAACGCCAATTCCTGCAAGCAATTTCATCGGGTGACCTCCGTGGCTGGATGCCGGATCACCAAGGAGCATAGCATCGGTTCAGCGCATTCGGCGGCCCGTCGCGCAGCAGGTTCACCCTAAAACAGGTTCACCCTAAGAGATACGGGATGAGGTCAACTCCCGCTCGCCAAAGAACTACGAGTCATCTGAGAAATCAGAGCCTCGGTAGAATCCGGATGCCTGGGGGCTAAAGCCAGTTTATTCCAATACGTTTTTGGCACGGCAGCCGTGCCCTCCCCAAAGGCCATCTATATGACAGCTTCTAGTTCACACCGTTCTTGGGGTCCCAGGAGCCTTGCTCTTTGCGCACGAAAATAATCTGGCCGATGTGGTAGGCATTGTGGGTACTGATATGCGTAAACACCTGGGCTGATTCTTTCAGCTTGGCTTCGTCGGCGGTTTCCACCCATTTTTCGAGTTCGCTCATGACATCGTCAAGCTGCTTCACGGTTTCATTCCAAGTCTTGCTGTCAAACTTGTCGAACGTCTCGTCATTATTGCCGGCGAATTTTTCGACCTTTTCTCCTTTGAGGTTAGCGAGGTTTCGCCGATTCCAGAAAACCAGGTGATAGGCGAGCTGGCCGACGGAGTGATTTCCTTTGCCGTCGGTCCAATTGGCCTGCTCGGCCGTCAAGCCTTTCACGGCCGTATTGGCGGGCACAAACCATTCCGCCTTCGTGTGCGTGGAGCGCAGTTCGGCGAGCAGCACTTCTCGCAGAGTGGCGGGTTTCTTGTCTTGCGCTTGAAGGGCCGATTGGAAGGGCGCAAAAACGGGAGCACCCAAAAGCAACAGCAGAAAGATCGGCATTCGCTTGATCATCGAGGATTTCCTCCCAGCCCTTAGACGTGTCGGGGCCCTTGGATGGCTTCCGGAACCGGAAGCCGGCACCGGGATCCCTCGCTCGCACACGCAGGGGGTCTTCAAGGTTCCCGACAAACCGTCCCAGACATGCCGGACCGTATCATCGGCGCTACCGCTCTTCATCATAGCCTCCCGCTTCTCACACGAGACGCGCGAATCCAAGCCGCAGGCATCAAGACTATTTGGCGATGAGAAACCTCTGTCTAACTTCCGGTTGGGTGCCCAACAGAGGACGCGCCTCGATATTTTCGGGGAATTATAACGCCGGGGAGTGAAGGCTGTGTCTCGATGAAAGAAAAGAAAATGGGCGGCCCTTACAGAGAGCCGCCCTTTTCTTATGCGCGGAACGGATTAGTGGTCGTTGGCGCCGCCAAAGAGGCGGAGGACAATGCCGGTGGAGGCCCAATAGTTATTCTGATGAATGTTGGGGCCGAAGGAGGTCCGGTAGTAGTCGACGTCGAAGAGCCGGATTTCCCAGTGAGAAGAGGGGTGGAGGTCAATGCCGCCGCCGACTTTGTAGGAGAAGCTGTTGCTGGAAATGGTGTAGCCGCCGGGGCCGGTGATGGTGGTATCCGCGCGGGAGGCTCCGAAGAGAGCTTCCACAAACGGTGTGGCGCCCCAACGATTTCGCGAACGATGGAAATAACGCGGGCCGTAATGATTTCCGTAGAGGACATTCTTGGTGGTGCCGGCGGTAACGAAGCTGTAGCTGCTATCGGCAACAATCTGCAGCCACGGCTTGAGATTCAGGCCGAACGAGCCGAGCCCGCCGTTCATGTTCGTCCCATATCCCCCGCCACCGTCGAGACGGGCAAAAGCGTAACCGCCGAAGACTTCGACCCTGGATGAGTGACGAGCGCCTGGGTGAGGGCTCTCCCAACTCGCCCTGGAGTTTGCGGGCCGGATGGCTGGCGGAGCGGCCGCGGGTTCAGGTTGAGCAGCCGGTTGCGGATCCGGCTGGGCGGCTGGAGCCGCTTCCGGGAGATTTGCTGTTGGTGCGGGCGCTGTTGGCGCAGGCGTGGCCGGCGCCGGTGTTGCCGACACGGACGATTCCGGTCCGGACGGCGCGGAAACGGACGCGGTCGCCGGGGAAGATTGGACTGGCGGGGGCTGAGGTTGTGCAGGCGCCGGCGGAGCAAGTGGCGCTACAGGCGCGATGGATGATTCCGAAACACTGGTAACTGGTGCAGGCGTCGTTGCCGAGGGCGTTGTTTGCGGGGACACGGCTTGCCCAGACGATGAAGATGCGGACGAAGCGGTCACACTCGGTGGTGGCGCGGACGCCTGTGCAGGTGCGGATTGAGCCGCGGCAGGCGCTGGCGGATTAGGATTCGCGCTGGCCGCACGGGGAACAGGGACTTTTTCTGAGGCCGTGACCATGCGTGACGAAGCGGACTGCTGAACGGCGGTGGCGTTGCGATCCACGGCAATCAGGTTTGAGTAGATGTAGCCGACCTTACCGTCCCTGGTTTCAATGCGGGAAAAAACGAAGCCGTAGAGCAGGATGGTGAAGCGCTCGCCGCACGGCAAAGCGGCAACTACGTCTGGAGTCCTGCGGGGCTTGCCGAAGACTTGAGTACCTTCCGAGTGATTGGAACAATCAATGTAGCCGACGTCGTCGGCCCAGGCGGCGGAAGCCGCGAGAAATGACACCCCCAAGAGAATCAGAAAACGATTACGTAACATCGCCCCCTCCTCGGCCCGGGGACACACCGAGCCATCCATACCTTTATCGGGGATTCGAACGATTGGGCCAACTGGCCGGAGGGGCAGGGTGTTCCAAAGCGGTACCGGCCGGAAAGACGCAGTGGCGGGACGGTTCTGGCGTAAGAACTTTAGAATGAGAGGCGTTGTGAAAAGACGCTTAGTTCGAGTCGGAATCGGCGTCGGATTCGGATTCGAGGCCGGCGCGACCGATGAGCCTGCGGAGGGCTTCTTCGCCGCCGGCGCCACGCTGGGTGCCGGCGATGTAGCCGTCGCGATCGATGACGACATAGATGGGATAGACGTTGGCCTGGTACATGGCGGCGAGATTGGTGTCTTCCATCAAATTTTGTCGACGAAGGCAGCTTCGTCGGCGCAGAAGCCACACCAGGTAGTCCAGAATTCGAGGAGGACGACTTTGCCTTTGATGGATTCGTTGGTGAATTTTTCGCCCGTCGTGGTCATGGCGTTGAAGCGGGGCGCGGGCTCTTTGTCTTTTGAGGCGGCGAGAGCGCAAAGAGAGGCAAGGAGCAGGACGGAGAAGATTGCAGCCAGCGGGACGATGGTTCTGGGCGACATGGTGAGAGTGTAAACAAATGGGGCTAACCCCTGTCAATTACTTTGTTGGCATTTTTTCAAAGAGTTGGCACGGATGCATAAGAATCAAAATCCCCAAGTCGCGAAAGGGGCGCGATCAATCTTGCAGCTTGTGCCACCACTCGCGGAGGGAATGGCAGCGACCATTTTCGTCGAGGGAGATGAGGAAGATGCCATCGAGCTTGGTCTGGAGGCCGGCAATGACGAACGAAGCCCACCAGCGTGCAATTCCCTGCTCTGGCGTTGCGGAGAGGATCTCGTATCCAAACTGAATGTCCTCTTCGGTCTGAGTTACGTGCGTCCAGTAATCGAGAATGGCTTGCTTGCCGCGCATCGGTTCGACGAACGGCGTGACCTGATAGGTGCCGTCTTCGGCGAACAGGTCCGCAGCGGCGTGCGGGTCGCGGCTTGTCCAAGCGCGACCGTAAGCGTCCAGCCACGATAGGAAGGCGTTTGGCGTCATGCTCATGTCTGGGCCAAAGGGTACACCAAGAATTTCGGTTAGTCCCCGGCCCCTGCAGAGCTCCCAATAGAAGAGTCCCTGCGCGAGTGGTATTCGACGCGGGGGTGTGCTAAAGAGGGCGCGCAAGGACAGGAGGGCTTATGCGCGGCACAAAGAAATTTGGGCTCATCCTACTGTTAGTGGTGTATGTGGCTCCGGCGTTCGGGCAAGGGCAGCCGGTGGACAAGACGATAGCGGTGTTTGGGCAAGCGATTCATTATTTTGACATGGGGTCGGGGCCAGTGGTGGTGCTGCTGCACGGCCTGGGGAGCCGCAAGGAAGATTGGCTGCCGGTGCTGGAGCCGATGGCGCAGAAATACCGGCTGCTCGTGCCCGACCAAATCGGGTTTGGTAAATCGGACAAGCCGTTGCTGGATTACAGCGTTCAAACGTACGTGGATTTCTTGAATGAATTTTTGCGGCAATTGAAAGTGGAGAAGGCGAGTCTGGTGGGCGAGTCGTTGGGCGGATGGATTGCCGGGCTGTACGTGGCGGAGATGGGCGGCGGCGCGCACTTGATTCCAGTGGAGAAACTGGTGCTGGTGGATGCGGCAGGGCTAAAGCAAGACAAGCCGATTCCTGATTTGAATCCGAGTTCACTGGCGGCGATGCGCGGATTGATGGAGGCGGTTTTCTACGATACGAGCTGGTTGAATGAGGATGCACTGCGCAAGATTTTCACCGACAAGCTAGCGACGAAAGACAGCTACACAGTGCGAAGCATCTTGAGCAATCCGGCGCTCGCGACCGAGAGGCTGGACGAGCGGTTGGGCAATATTAAAGTGCCGACGCTTGTGGCTTGGGGGAAGCAGGATAAGCTGCTGCCGATTGGCGCGGGGGAGCGGTACACGGCTGGGATCGTGGGGGCGAAGCTGGTGAGCTTTGAGAAGTGCGGTCATGTGCCGGCGATGGAAAAGACGGAAGAGTTTCTTGCGGCGGTGACTGCGTTTCTTGGGGGCGGCGCAGGGCGCTGAGCAGGATTGAAAGAAAAACCCTTGATGGAGAAAGAGGCGGGTGGGTGGACCAGTTCCGCCAAGAGGATTTTCCGCAACTATTTTTTCTGAAGCGTGGCCTGCGGCAAGCTTTGATTGGCGCGGAAGGTGACATAGGCACGGATGGCAGCGGCATCATCGTGGGAAAGTTCCTTGTCGAAGGAAACCATGCCGCCTTGCTTGAGCTGGCCGTTCAGAACGATCTCAAACCAATGATCGTTATCGAGCATGCGGGAATAGCGCAGATCGGGGAGGACGCCGCCGCTGACGGCGACGTCGCCGTGGCAACTCGAACAAAAGCGCTGGAAGAGGGCTTCGCCTTTGTGGACTGTGGCAGCGGTCGCTGCGGATTTCGGTGGTTTCAGTTGGGGCGGGGAAAACTGCGGAAGCGGAGGAAGGCTGGCTTTGCTGTTTAGTTTGAAGGCGAGCAGGCGGCTGATGTTTTGCGTTCTTCCGCTGGAGAGGGCCACTTCTCCCGTGGCGAGAGGAAAGACGCCGCCCCATCCAGCGAGAACGGCGACGTATTGCTCACCGTTGACGGTGTAAGTGATGGGAGCAGCGACGACGCCGGATTGGGCGTCGGCGGACCAGAGTCTTTGGCCATTGTCGGCGCGGTAGGCTTCGAGATTTCCCTCGGCGGTACCTTCGAAAACAAGATTCCCAGCAGTGGAGAGGAGGCCACCGTTGACAGCGGTCGGCCGATCGATGCGCCAGATTTCTTTTTGCTGGACGGGATCCCAGGCGGAGAGATGGCCCTTGATGGTACCGAGGATGGCCTTCTTGATTTCCGGTTGCTGCGGCAAACCCGCGGCGACTAAGTCGATGCCAGCGTTAAAACCAAGCGCTTTCTGCGCAAAATGATCGTCCGCTTTGTAGACGAGACCTGCATCCTGAACAGGAATGTAAACCAATCCGGTGAGCGGGCTGAACGAGAGAGAGTGCCAACTGTGACCGCCAAGAGGACCGGGAGCAATGGGAGTTCCCTTCCCTTGCTGGTAGCGGGCTTGAGGATTTTCGACGGGGCGGCCGGTTTTCATGTCAATAGCGCTGGCCCACGAGACGGTGGTATAGGGCTTCGCAGAGATGAGTTCGCCGGTGGCGCGATCGAGGACGTAGGAGAAACCGTTCTTCGGTGCGTGAAGCAGAACTTTCCGCGGAGACTTGTTGATCGTGAGGTCAGCGAGGACGATGGATTCGGCGGAATCGAAATCCCACGCATCGCCCGGCGTTTCCTGATAGTGCCAGACGTACTCGCCAGTGTCCGGCTTGAGAGCAACGATCGAGCAAATGAAAAGATTGTCGCCGCCGCGAGGGCTGCGCGCGGAGCGGTCCCAGGGATTTCCGTTGCCGACGCCTATATAAATGAGATCGAGACCAGGGTCGTAGACGATGTTGTCCCAGACAGTACCGCCTCCGCCGACCTTCCACCACTGACCTGACCACGTTTTTGCAGCTTTTTCTAGGGCCGGAGATTCGAATGGTTTGGCAGGATCGCCCGGTACAGTGTAAAAGCGCCAGATCATTTTTCCGGTTTCAGTGTCGTAAGCGGAGACATAGCCACGCACGCCGAATTCCGCGCCACCATTGCCGATTAAGACTTTGCCCTTCACGACGCGGGGCGCGCCGGTGATGGTGTAGCGGTATTTCGGGTCAATGGTGAGAGTTTCCCAGAGTGGGTTTCCAGAGACGGCGTCGAGCGCGACGAGACGGCCATCCAGGGTACCGACGAAAACTTTTCCCTGCCAAACGGCGACGCCGCGATTGACGACGTCACAGCACGAATTGACGGCCCATTCGGGAGGGACTTTGGGATCGTAAGCCCAGAGCTTTTCTCCGCTGGCGGCTTTGACGGCGAAGACTTTGCTCCAGGCGGTGGTGAAATACATCACGCCGTCGACAACAATCGGGGTGGCTTCCTGGCCTCGGCGCGTGTCCAAGTCAACATACCAGGCGAGAGCGAGCTGGCCGACATTTTGATCATTAATTTGCTTGAGCGGGCTGTAGCGCTGCTCACTGTAGGTGCGGCCGTAGGTCATCCAATTGCCGGGTTGTTGATCCGCATTGACCAGGCGGGAAGCATCCACGTTAGCGGGAGAAGCAGCGTTCTGGCCAGTCGTCGAAGAATGCGATCTCGAGCCACAACCGGCAGCACCGAGAAGCGACAAGGTCACTGCAAGGATGGGAAATAATATCCGGCGCATGAATTCTCCTGGGGCGCGAATTGACGGGAAAATTGCGCCGACGGTAGAGTTGCTTCTCTTGCGGCAAACGCCGCCTCTCGCGACGGAGTGTTAGCTGGCAAGGGCACGGTCGATGGAAAATGCGCCTGAGCCCTTGATCATGACGGCCAGGGCGATGGCGAGCGCGAGAAGGTGGTATTCAAAGCCCTCACCCTTCTGGTTGCCAAACCAATTTGCGAAAAAGCCAAAGTGCCAATGGACCATGACCACGGCTACCAGCATGTTGCAAGCGATGCCGAATGCGGCGACGCGGCCGAGCAAGCCGACAATCAAGCCGATGCCGCCGAGGAATTCAGCGCAGATGGCCAAGAAAGCGAGTGGCGCGGGGATGTGCATGGCTTGAGTGAAGAATCCCATGGTGCCAGAGAAACCATAGCCGCCAAACCAGCCAAGCGCCTTTTGCGCGCCGTGGGCAAAAAAGACCGCGCCCAGCACGAGGCGAAGAATGGCGATGACCGAATCGTCCGCGGTGGCGATAAGCTTGCGGAACATGAGCAAGCCTCCTTAATCCTTGGAAGAGAAAATGGGGCCCACGAGACGGAGATGTTACACCGATTTCGCCTGATAGAGGACGCGAAAGCGGCGGACAGGAGGATCGGCGGAGTCTTCGAGCTCGAGAAAATCTTCGAAAGAGAGTTCTTCGAGGTCCGCCATGGTGAAGGCCGAGAGTTCCGCGCGAGTGAGAGGCCAAGGAATCTGGCCTTCGGGATCCGATGGTTCGCGGCCGCGGGCGATGAGAAGCAAGAGCCCGCCTGGTCGGAGAAAGCCCGCAATATTTTCGATCGCCAGGGGGCGAAGTGCGGCAGGGAGAACCTGGAGTGTGTTGGCCTCAAAAACAAAATGGAAAAAGCGGCGCCAGGTGGAAGGCGGCTCGAGCAGGTTTGCGGCGAGATATTCGACGGACGTGCTGGGAAAGCGTTTGCGAGAAAGGCGAATCGCGGTTTCCGAAATATCGAATGCTGTGGTACGGAAACCCCACGCAGCAAGTTGCTCGGCATCATCACCGAAACCGCTGCCGATCGTCAGCGCTGCTTTTCCGGCAGTTAGCTGAGCATGCGTATTCCAGAAATCAAGCAGGCGAGGATTAGGGCAGAGATTGGCCCAAGGAACGGTGCTCTTCCCTGCTTCGCCCTCGCGGTAGAGGTGCTCGAACCAGCCGGTAGGGTCGCCCTTGCGGCTGAATTCGTCGGCCAGTTCTCGCGCGCGTGTCCGGTCCGGCATTTCCGTCAATGATAGCGCGGGCAGCTAGGAATTGGGCGGGCGGCCCGTTGCGGCGGGGTTCGAGGCTGGCGCCGCTTTTACTGTGAAATCAGCGGCTCGGACAATGGTGTCGTTGGTGAGCAGATCGATGGCAGTGACTTCGATGGTGTAACGGCCGGGAACGAGCGATGCAACAGGAATGAGACGTTCGATGGTGAGCTGCTCGCCGCCTTGATGAAGGTGATCGGCGGTTTCAACGGTTCGCCAGATTTCTTGCTGGTCCTTCGTGATGCGATACGCGACAGAGACGTTGGTCTTATGAGAAGCGTCATCCAGTTTCAAGTTGTAGAGTTGAAGGAAGATGCCTAGTTTGTCGGTGCTCAAGAATTCCTGGCCGAGGCGAGGGCGTACCTTGTAGGAGTTGAGCACGAATTGGCCTGTGCCAATCTGAGCGGAGGGGACCGTTTCAATTCGGTCCGCAAGGATTAAGGTGCTTGCGTCAAGCTTGTCGTCCTCAAAGTGCGGGACACGGAGGGCGGTATTGAAGACGCCAAGATTGCCACTCAGGGTGTCTTTGATGACGAGGTCAAGGCGATAGAGGCCGGAACGGAGTGGAACGGGTTTTTGGTAAATAGAAGACAGACTGAGCGAGGACTGGAAGAGGGACTCGGGAAAGTCGCGAGAGATCACATCCTCGAAGGATTGAACGACGACGCCACCGGGAGTGGTGATGCGTCCGTAGAGATTTAGAACTGCGGAATGGACGCCTTGTTTGCTCTGAAAACTGAGGTCGCGATTGGGGACCTGCACGGTGATAGGGACGAGGACGGTGTTGCTGGTCACGCGAAGAAAATCCGCTCGATAGTCCATGTGAATTTCATTGTGGACGATTCGCGAGCTGACTTTTTCTTCGAGATCCCTGAAGCGCTCAGGCGGACGCTGGACGCGAAAGTAGCGATCGACCATATCGAACTGGTTGGTGCTCGCCGTAGTCGTGCCGAGAGGAATGGGGCAGGTTGTTCCATTGGAGTTGGTGAAGCGGCTCGCTTTGGACGACGGACCCATGATTTCGGTCAAACTCGGGCCTGCACCGGGAACATGAGAGAGCGCGTCTTTCTCGCAAGGATCTCGCGTGACGTGATATTCGCCGGAACCGGTGGGATCAACGAATTCGATTTCGATGTTCTCGCCGATCCCTTCGAGATGGCGATAGCGCCACAACTCCCAGGCATACGCGGTCGAGGAGCCGCCGCCTTGCTCGGGAGAGCGGTCGTAAGTGCCGCCGGTGGGGTGAGACTCAATCTCATCGGGCGCACCCCAAATGATGTAAATGTGGCCGCGATCCGTTTTCCGGCCAGGGATCCCGGAGGCGAAGTGTTCGTCGGCGTAGGCGAGGCGGCGGTAGTGCTCCTCCCGCACTGGATTAACGGGAGATTCGGGGTCTGGATTGCGGTCGCGCCAGAAGATCTCCTTGTATTGTTCGCGCTCTTCTTCCGTGCCGAGTTCGAGAAAAGCACGGCGCTCTTCGTCGGTGATGATGTCGGGAACGACATTCCCAAGCCAGTTGTCTCCCTGAGAGCCCAGTTCCTTGGAGAGTTTCCTGTCGCGCTTCTTAATTACCTTGGCGCTCTGCGGCTTTGCCGGACCTTCCTGTGGGATGGGTTGGTCTTGGGCGGAGGACGGTGAAGGGCAAGCCAGGCTCGCTGAAAGAGCAAGTTGGAGGAAACCGACAGACGAAAGTCGCATGAGAGCACCTCGCGCGCAAACAGGGTTGTGGGAGATGACGGGTACGGATCGCACACCCATTGCGAACACCAGAACGAGCGGTTATTACGCCCTGAGTCGGGAGATGGAGCAAAGGTTGCCTGAGTTTTTCGAGGTACTGGGGAAGGTGGGCGCACAGGTCGGAAGTGGGTTATCACTCGCGTGGTACGATGCTTGGTAGTAAAGTGGCCGCGGTGGAGTGGTTCGAGCGGCGGGTTGGGAGGAGGAGGCAATCAATGGCGGGCGATGGGATGGATCGCATCAAGCATCTGGTTGTGGTGATGATGGAGAACCGGTCGTTCGACAATTTGATGGGGTTTCTCTATGCGGATGTGAACAACACGCCGCCGATCAACATTCCGGCGCCGCCACCCGGTGGGCAACCGACATTCGAGGGATTGGTAGCGCCAAATCCGGGCAGCCCGTTCTGGAATCCGTCGAATGCGGACTACTTTACAGGGAAGGACCCCGTAAAGGTCTTCGCCACGCCAGGCACGACGGGCACGCAGCCATTCCTTGCGCCGGACCATGACCCCCACGAGGAGTTCGACCACATTACATTTCAGATTCTGGGGCCGCAGGGCTGGACCGGGCCGAAGATGATGGGATTTCTCCTGGACTACGTCACAACCGATCCTGGGCATCCGGAGAAGGCCAACCAAGTGATGGAGTGCTACAGCCCGGAGCAAGTGAATGTGATCAGCCAGCTCGCCCGGAACTTTGCGGTCTGTGACCGCTGGTTCTGCTCTACGCCGAACCAAACGTTGCCGAACCGGGCGTTTGTGCATGCGGGAACGTCCATGGGGCGGGTGAACAATAAGCCGGAGCCTTTGTACGAAGCGGAAACGATCTTCGAAGTACTGAGAGACACCGGGCACAGTTGGAAGGTCTACAACGATACGGTACTGATGTCGCTGGCTCGCCTGCAGTTTCCGCAGCTGTGGGAACCGTTGTTGCAGCCGCATTTCCATGGGATGGAGGAGTTCGAGGAGGACTGCCGGGACGGAACGTTGCCAGAATACTCGTTCGTGGAGCCGAGTTTTCAGATTGAACCGAACGACGAACATCCACCGCACGACGTGAGCTTAGGGGAACAATTTCTCTTGCGCATTTGGAAGACAGTCAGTGGGGGCAAAGATTGGAACAGCACGCTCCTCGTGATTACGTTTGATGAGCACGGCGGTTGCTACGACCACGTCGAGCCACCGGCGGCGGTTCCGCCAGACGCGGCGAGCAATCCGGGAGAGGAAGGCTTTCACTTTGATCGCTATGGGGTGCGTATCCCCACACTGCTCATCTCTCCGTATATCGAGCCGGGTACGGTGTTTCGATCGCCGACGGCGGTGCCATACGATCACACGTCAATCCTGGCGACAATCCGCGACTGGCTGCAAATTCCAAGCGGAAAGATGCTGAGCAGTGCACGGATTGAAAAGGCTCCAACATTCGGGAACGTCTTGACGCGCACAACGCCGCGCGCGGAATTGCCGGCGATAGCCCAGACGGGCGCGCCGGCGAAAACCACAACGCGATGGATTGCCCGGAACGATTTGCAGTACGCGATGCTCGCTGCACAGAGAAAGCGTCTATTCCACAACATCGGGAATCTGGCGAAGCTGAAGGCATTGCGCACTCCGCCGCCGAAGGGCAAAGCACTCTAGCGGAATGAGGAGGTCCCACAAAAGGTTTCAAATTGGTCAACGCTGTCTCGGAGCAGTCTAGGCGGACGGGCAAAGCGTCGTATCATGTTGGCAGGGTTTCCAGCCGGAGGCAGCCATCACATATCAAGAAAAACGCCGTTCACCGAGATACTCCTTCATCGCGAGCGCTGAACTGATCGAAGAGAAGGCTGATGTGCGGATCGCGTCGCGCGTGAGCGAATTGAGCCTGAACGGGTGCTATTTGGACATGATGAACCCGTTCCCCAAGGGGACGTTGGTGCTGGTGAAAATCGCTGCGGGGGATGAGTTTTTCGAGGCAAAGTCCGAGGTTGTTTACGCGCAACACAATATGGGCGCCGGCGTTGGATTTCTGAAAGTCGGGCCGGATTCGCAGGCCGTGCTGGAGCGCTGGCTGGATGGCGCGGAACAGGAACGGAAGCGGCAGTCCCAATAGACCGGCCTGGGAGTCCCACGACACGCGCAGTCGAGTGTAGATCCTTGTAACACCACAATCGCAACAAACAATCCTTGAAAATCAGAATCTATGCAAGAGATCGCCTGCCGCAAGAGCGGAGAGGCGAAGGCGTGTTCCACCTCTGAGATTGCTGGGCACCGATAAATTCAGATAGCGTCGCGCTTCAGTTCGGACATCAGGTAGTCGCAGGAACGGACGCAAAGAGCCATGATGGTAAGAGTGGGATTCTGACAGGGATTGGAAGTAAAACCAGATGCGTCCATGACGAAAAGATTTTTGACGTCGTGAGTCTGCTGGAACTGATTGAGGACGGAGTTTTTCGGGTCGGCACCCATGCGAGCGATGCCGGCCTCGTGGAGCGCCCAGCGCGGTGCGGAAGGATGGGCGTAAGTGCGAATGTTTCTCGCGCCGGCGGCTTCAAGCATTTCTCCGGCGGAGTCTCCCATGTCCTGGATCATAGCGCGCTCGTTTTCGCCATCGGACATGTGGATTTTGAGCACGGGAATTCCGTAGATGTCCTTCACATGGGGATCGAGTTCGACAAAATTCTCCCATCGCGGCAGAACTTCGCCGAAGCCGGTGATTCCGATACGCGTCCGGGGTTCGAGAAGAGCTTTCTTGTAGGCTTCACCAAAACCGGGCGCTTCCCAGCTGAATTCAGTGGAGGATTCGCCTTCGTAGCCAAAACCGCGGAGGAATTTTTTGTACGGAGGCATGTTCGGCAGGTTGCGGAACCGAGCGATGTAAATGCCAAGAGGCTTTTTCGGGCCGCCGAGAGAAGGCTTTGCGCCGAAAGCGGGAAACTCCCCGCTGCCACCGCCGCTGCGAACATGGGCGGTGAGGTAATGACCGAGGACGCCGCTGGAATTGGCGAGGCCATTCGAATAATGCGGAGTAGCGGAGTTTAGGAGAATGCGAACGGATTCCTGCGATTGGGCGCAGAGGATGACGACCCGGGCATAAATCTCGCGGGCTTGGCGTGTGTTGCGATCGACGTAAAGGACGCCTCGGCTGCGGTTGCGATCCGCGTCCATGAGAACTTTGTAGGCCATGGCGTTCGAAATGAGCGTGCAGTTGCCGGTGGCAACAGCATCGGCCACGGTGGTAAAGGCGGAATTAAAATAGGAGTGGGTCATGCAACCGCGTTCGCAAGGGCCGCAAAAGTGGCAAGGGCCACGGCCGTTGATGGGCTTGGTTAGATTGGCGGAACGCGCGGGCATGATCGTGCGGCCAAGCTTTTCCTTGACGCGATTGCGAAAGAGAGCTTCCTGACAGGTGAGCGGAACCGGCGGCTGAAACTGGCCGTCTGGAAGGTGCTCGAGGCCTTCGGCGCTGCCGGTGATGCCGACATATTTTTCGACGAGGTCGTAATAGGGCTCGATCTCTTTGTAACTGAGCGGCCAGCTTTCGCCGTAGCCGTCGAGTGAGGCGGACTTGAAATCCCAATCGCTGAAGCGGAGGCTGACGCGGCCCCAAACGTTGGTGCGGCCACCGGTCATACGGAGCCGGCCCATCCAATTGAAGGGCTTGTCGGCAGGCGTGGTGTAGGGCTCTTCGAGATCGTTGACGAACCAGTCGTAGGTGTATTCGTTGCAGACGCCGAATTTGATCTGGATGGGGCGAGTCTTGCGGATGAGTTCGGGAGCCTTGTTGCGATACTTCAGTTCGAATTCGGGCTTGTGTTCGGTGAAATTCTTATCGGACTGGGGGCGGCCAGCTTCAAGGAGCGCTACCTTGAGGCCGGCTTCTGCAAGTCGTTTACAAGCCCAACCGCCGGACGCTCCGGAACCGACAACGATGACATCGAAAGAATGGTTTTTGTCTTGGGGCATAGAATAAAAACCCGAGGCGAATGCTAGCAACTGCGCGAACGCGGGTCAATCAAGGAAGAGAAAAGGATTTGTGTTGTTCTTGTGAACGATTGTTGGCGGGTGATACCATCGGCGCGAAATGAGAGGAGAGTTTACGGTGGGAACACGGGACGCATTGGCGGTAATGAATGTAGCGGACAGAGTGCGTGCACGGCTGACACGGCGGGAGATGGTGGCGCGGCTGCTCGCAAGCATAGGAGTAGGGGTGGCCTTGCCGCTGGCGGCGGAGTCGCATCCGATTCATGAATTATTGGGAAATGATGCGGTACTCGACGAGGCAGAGAAACTGGAAGCTGCGGACTGGAAACCTACTTTCCTGAGCGCGGAACAGAATGAGAGTCTGATTGCGGTAGCGGAAAGCATGGTGCCGGGTTCAACGAAGGCGCAGGCGAATCGGTTCACTGATCTGCTTCTGAGCGTGGATACACCTGAGCACAAAAAGAAATTCCTGGATTCCGTTGCGACATTTGAAGCGGAATCGCAGAGGCGATTTGGGAGCGGATTCGCTTCCCTCGAACCACGGCGGAAAAATATGCTCTTGGCGGATGCTTCGAAAGGCGCCCCAAAAGATGCGTCAACCGGCGGCGCTGGAAAAGAAAGTCTCCGCCTACACGAGCACTTTGAAAACCTGAAGGGGTGGATCAGCGGAGCATACTACTCGTCGGAAATGGGAATGCGGGAGTTGGGATGGACGCCGGACCGGGTGTTTGCAAGTTTTCCGGGTTGCGAGCATCCCGATGGACATCATTGAGAGGAATAGCATGAATTCGCTTTCGAATCGCAGGGACTTTCTACGCACGGCGACATTGACGAGCGCGGGGCTGGCACTTTCAAACCGTTTGATGGCGGCATCCGACAAGTCGGTGCTCGTTTTCACAAAATCGTCGGGATTCGAACATACCGTGGTGAAACGAGTCGATGGCAAGCCGAGCATCATGGATGACACCGTGACCGAACTTGGGAACAAGCACGGATTCAAAGTCGGCGTAACGAAGGACGGGCGCATTTTTGAATCGAAAGAATTTCACTCCTACGCTGCCATGGTGTTTTTCACCACGGGTGATCTCACCACTTTAGGGACGGATGGCAAACCGCCGATGTCGCCGAAAGGCAAGCAGGCGCTGCTGGATGCGCTGAAGAACGGAATGGGGTTTGTCGGTGTCCATGCGGCGAGCGACACTTTTCATACGCAGCCCGACCCGGCGGACCTTTCGAATCGCTACATTGCGCACGGGGAGCAGCAAGATCCATATCTAAGGATGCTTGGAGCCGAATTCATAGTTCATGGACGTGAACCGCGGCTGCAGGACGCGAATCTGATCGTGAACGACCCCAAATTCCCGGGACTGGAAGGCGTGACCTGGCCGGTAAGCTTCAACGAGGAGTGGTATTCGTTGAAGGATTTTACGCCCGATCTTCACGTCGTCCTGACTTTGGATACGCAGGGCATGAAAGGAGAGTGCTACCAGCGCGCGCCATATCCAGTAACGTGGACGAGGATGCACGGGAGGGGCCGCGTCTTCTATACGGCGATGGGCGACCGGCCGGAAAACTGGAGAAATGAGTTTTTCTTGAATTTGCTGGCTGGCGGAATTCGCTGGTCCATCGGAGACGCCAGCGCTCAAATAAGCGTGAATCTCAAACAGGCTGCGCCGGGTTACGCTGACATCCCTCCAAAGTTTCCCCAAAAAAGTAATTAGGGTTCAACAACCCAATCATTCGAAGGGAATAGCGGCAATTGGAACGATCACATGGGTATCGGTTGGTTGATCCTCGGCTTGACGTACCAGCAGGGCGAATAGCTGGAGTGGGGGAAGAGCGAGTGGACGCAGGTTACGGTCCGCTCCGGATTCTGGGCGTCCAGTTCATACTCCGTCTTGCCATTCTTTTCCGGGATGGCGAGGACACGAAGCGCCTTCAGGGTTTCGAACGGATCGGCAGGTTTTGGATGAAGCATGCGCAAGTGAAGAAAGAAGTAGTCCCCGCAATAAGTGAGTGCCAGCGCCGCGAGGGTGCCGATCAAGATTCGTTTCAATAGCATGCGGGGCGAAATTGCGATGGCCATTCCCATTTTTCCGGGCCGCTTTTTGCACCGACGCAAAAATAGCAGATGCGCGGAACGATGTCTGCCTTCAGAGTGCCTTCTCCGCTGGACGCTTGGACTGAGCACAGGTCAATTAGACGGCCAGTGATGGTCTGCGGTATGTTTTGAACGATGGACGGCAAAGGTACCAAGCAGAGATGATGCAAAGCAGCGGGATTCACACGATCGAACTTGTCCTGCTTCTGTTGCTGGTGCTTGTGGTGGCTTTTGCAGCGCTGGCGCGGAAGCTGCAAACGCCCTACCCGATCGTACTGGTAATCGCCGGGCTCCTGCTGAGCTTCGTGCCGGGAATACCAAAAATCTCATTGAACCCGGATGTGATTTTTCTGATCGTGCTGCCGCCGCTACTGTACTCGGCCGCGTGGCTGACGTCTTGGCGAGATTTCAAGTTCAACCTCGTGAGCATTCTCATGCTCGCCTTCGGGCTGGTGGGCTTCACGGTGCTCGGGGTTGCGGAGACCGCGCGGCTGGTTTTTGCGAGATTCGATTGGCGGCTGGGTTTCGTCCTTGGCGCGGTCGTAGCAACCACGGATGCTATCGCCGCAACGTCAATAGCGAAGCGTGTCGGATTGCCACAGCGCATTGTGGACATCCTCGAAGGCGAGAGCCTCGTGAACGACGCCACAGGATTGCTCGCGTTGGAATTTGGGGTCGCGATGGTGGTAAGCGAGCAGACGCCGACCGCGGGCGCGGGCTTCTTGCGGCTGGTTTATCTCACGGTGGCGGGACTTGTGCTCGGACTGATTGTCGGCCTAATCGTGGAGCGAATCCATAAACACATCGACGACGGTCCCATCGAGATAACGCTGACCATTCTGGTTCCCTACGTGGCATACCTGGCGGCGGAGGCGATTCATTCTTCGGGAGTGCTCGCCGTGGTGGCCTGCGGACTGTTCTTGAGCCACAAGAGTTCTCATTTTTTCTCCGCGAACGTGCGCATACAGGCCTGGGCGGTGTGGGATGCACTGACATTCGTGTTGAACGGACTGGTGTTTGTATTGATCGGGCTGCAATTGCCGTTCGTGCTTGCGGGAATCCGCGAATACAGCTTCCGGCAACTCCTGTTGTACGGAGCTCTCTTCAGCAGCATCGTGATCGTGCTGCGCATGATTTGGATGTTTCCGGGCGCATACATCGCCAACATGATTCGAACGCGGCTGCTACATCAGACCGTGAGCAGACTGTCGGTGCGGCAGACTTTCGTCTTGGGCTGGACGGGGATGCGCGGAGTGGTGGCGCTGGCGGCCGCGATTTCTCTTCCGGAAGTGCTCGCCGACGGAAGCGCGTTTCCGCAGCGCAACCTGATCATATTCCTGACGTTCAGTGTGATCCTGGTGACGCTGGTGCTGCAGGGATTGACGCTGCCTCCGTTGATCCGAGCGCTGGGGCTGGTAGGTGCAGCAGACGACAAATCGGAAGAGAAAGAGGCGCGAAGCGCGATGGTCGAAGCAGCACTGGCATATCTCGAGGAAGCGCGGACACAAGATGGAGCCGAGTTTCGAAGCATCTACGAAGATTTAGCGAAACACTACAGGCATCGCCTTGCGAAATTGAGGGGCGAGGACCACGAGGAAATTGGAGCGAATCCCGCGGCGTACGCCCGCCACATAACGCTCACGCGCGAGATGCTTCGGGTGGAGCGGCAGGCGGCCATAAAACTACGGAATGAAGGACGCATCAATGATGAGGTGTTGCGAAGGGTCGAACACGAGCTGGACCTGAACGAGACGCGGCTCTCGCTGATGCAGTAAGGCACTACCCACAGCCAAGCCGCAGATAGGTTTGGCCGACATAGACTGACTCTGCAGAATGTATAGATAGAAACACATGCAAAGGATTGTTTAGTGGAGCCGATGGGATTCGAATCCGCCAGCTGTATGGAAACAAAGGAGTTTTGCGGTGCAGCCTGGCCTTCTAAGGTATTGAAAGGAAAGGGAGGGAATTCTTAGTGCCCCCTCATTGCCCCTGAAAAATTCTTCATTTCTCCAGGCAGGGTAGCTTTCCGTTTGAATTAACGCTCGCGAACGATTTTAACTGCTGAGACTCCCGCAATTAGACTTCGAGTCGGTGTTGATCGACCCATTGAGACCGCCCGATTTATCGGGCAGTCTAGACCGCAACTTCCTAGAAGCCCTTAATGGCGATGCTCTTCTGACGATTTGAACTTAAAGGCAACTAATGAGGCATTCTCGCCAGCACCGACGGCGATGACGACGAATTGATGGCCCTCTCGGGTCAAATAGGTCATCGGTGTGCCTTTGGAGGGTCCTGGCAGAACCCCTTGCCACAGATCACTACCGGTCGTCTTATCGATCGCGTGGAGTGCCGCATCTTCACCGCCGATGAAGACAAGACCGCCTTTGGTCACAATCGCACCAGCGTTGCCCGGTATGCCGAGCTTCGCCGGCAGCTTGATATTCGTCAACGCTGGATTCTGCCGGAGTTCCGGCCAATCGCCAAAGGTTTCGGTCCACACAATCTTCGCGTTGTTCAAGTCCAGGGCCGTCAACTGGGCATAAGGAGGATTTGTCAGCGGTATGCCGCCGGAAAATACGGCATCCATATCAAGGACATCGCCGCTCCAATCCGCATCTACTTCAGCTGCGCGTGGATTCGCGGAAGACCAATCAGGCTTAACAATCCGCGCCAGGTGAGGAAGGTTGGTGGTCTTGATATAGAGAATGCCAGTTTCAGGATCGAAAGCTCCCCCGCCCCAGTTCGCGCCGCCGATGATCCCGGGCCGCATAATGGTGCCTTTGTAGGAAGGGGGCGTAAAAATGGGCCCAAGTCGGTACTTTTTCATTTCAGCTTGGGCGGCAGCTTTCAATTCTGGCGTAGCGTCGAACGCGTCGTCGAGTGTTACTCCCTGCGGAGTAAACGACGGA
>WNFF01002507.1_pt1 | contig 20707 bp, 23 predicted proteins | sample 5400441 | NCBI WGS metagenome assembly WNFF01 (sample SAMN13153345, study PRJNA577476) | soil metagenome | isolation source: 120 cm saprolite under Douglas fir tree site 2 hole 3 replicate 1 | place: USA:California | collected 2015-04-18
TACTTGAAACCTTTTACTTGCGGCGCTACTTAACTGATCTTCGGAGCGTTTTTCGGCAATTGCTGGTACACAACGTTTATATCGATCAGCGATTGTTGGATCGCCGTCTGCGGTCCCTGGGGCTTCCTCCGCTTTAAGTCGCCTGGCAGGCAGAGGGCCCCAAAGCCTTGCTTCATCTGCCGCTTCACTTGGCAGAGGGTTTGCCGGCAAAATGAGAGCCACAGGAAGTTCGGCGTGTGCAAAATTGCTCAGCGCAGACCGGCAGCAAAACTTCGGCATGGTTCACGAGTGTTAGTAACCAGCAAGCTCACTCGCAAGACGGTGCCATCTCCAGATGAAGAAAGATCGAGCTTGCCGTCGACTTCGCGCAATCGCTCGCGGATTCCCGCGAGGCCAACTCCAGCACCATTTCCTGAGGTCTTGAAACTTTCCAGGACTTCTTGGGGAATTCCCTGACCGTAGTCCCTTATCTCTAGGCTGACTTCTTCTCCTTCGATACCCGCACGAATCTTTGCGCGGCTGCTGCCTGAGTGGCGATGAATATTCGTCAGAGATTCTTGAAGCACACGGAACAAGAGTATTTCGGTGTCGGCTTGAAGTCGATTAGGCAAGTCCACTGAAATGTCGATTTCAATTCCGCTGCGACGCGCAAATTCTTGAACGTAGTTTGTGGCTGCAGACGCAAAACCAACTTCATCGAGCAGTGGCGGATGCAATAGATGCGACAGCGTGCGAGTCTCGTTCACGCAACCGTCTAGAAGTTGGCGACACTCGCTTAGGGTCTCAGGGAACTTAGAGCCAGTCGCCATTTCGAGCTGCGTCAGGCTCATGCCGAGGGCGCCGAGATATTGTCCGATGCTGTCATGCAATTCGCGGGCAATGCGACGACGCTCCACGTCTTGCGCGTGCATCAGCCGAGAGGAGAGGTTCCTGACAGCGATTGTGCGTTGCTCGACTTTCGTTTCCAGTTCTTCGCGCGCCTCCTGAAGCTGCGCAGAGCGCGTCTCCGCTTGGTGAAGCAAATGCTCACGTTCCGCTTCTTGACGCTTCCGTTCCGTCAAATCGTTGAAGAAATTGACGACGCCGATAATTTGGCCATCCTTTGGATTTCTGATTGGGTCGATGTGGACCGAGACAGGAACGCGGCTACCATCCGGTCTCCCTATAATGACCTCCTGTTCATGCACGGAGGCTCCAGTGCTTAACGCCAGAGCAACAGGAGTGTCACAGTGTGCCATGTGTGAGCCATCCGCGTGGTACAGGGTGTGAGCGCCGCAAAAACGTTCGTCCCTATCACCAATGGTTGGTTCGCGACCCCATAGCTCCGCCGCTCGCGCGTTATACCAGATAACTATGCCATCGGCTTGAACCACGTAGGCTGCCATGGGCAAATGGCTCAAAATGTCGCTTTTCTGATCGAGGGTCTGCAGATACGCCTGTAGTTCACTCATCGGTGCTTCCATTAGTTCCTGAACAGGAGTTTGCGATTCCTTGTATCTCAATTCACCATCGCCCATGGTTTGCGACCTCCGTACGGCGGTTGTCCGAGCTCTCGTCCACGCTGCCGAGCTTGAGGACATGTTTGTTTCCTGTTTCCAGGTCCAGGACCAAGTAATCCCCGGGTGAACGCACCGCTAATTCTTGGGCACGAGCCTGGGCGCTCTCAAGGCTTGTCGCTGATGCAAGCCAGAGCACGCCGCAACTTTCTAGACGGAAAATATCCAACATATGAGTCACGCTTTCCCGCCTTTCCCGTTGGCCCCATTGTCTACCGAGGGCAGTTGTTTCAACCGCATCAACTTTTGCCCCTTAGTTCCTTGATCTTCCGGCTTGACTTGTTTTTCGAGGACTTTCCTCACTACGTCAAGCGGGACCTGCTCGAAATTTGATTTTTTGGCCATTCGAAAATGCTCCTTCACATCACCCCGACGCTAACAGGCTGAGAGTCGTACGGGTCATATCTTTTAGAAAACGAACTTTTCGCTTAGTCGGGGCTTAACTGCCACTTAACGGATACGGGGATTCGCCTAACGCTATAGACCGGGCCGCACCCTTAGGTGGTGTGAATCTTGTTTTCTCTTGTACGGGTTTGTACGGCTCTTCACGACGAGATAGTTTCTCTTGCACCGCTCCTAACGATGAGATACGATAACGTCACGTTTATTTAAGCAGATAAGTTCGCGACGCTGAGGAGGGACGACGTATGCCAGGCCGTCAGACTAAGAACGCTCCATCGCATTTCAAGACCATGGTGCAATCAGATGTCCCGCAAGGTCGTAATGGAAAACACAAACGGATTGTCACAGCAATTCTCAAGGACCTGGACAATTTGCGAGCTGATTCTGCGCTTAAAGTTCCACTGGCAGAATTTGTGGAGTCAAAAGAAAGAGTTCGCTCCGCGTTGAATCGTGCAACTCGCAAGGCTGGGCGCAAAGTTGCGACGGCCAGCGACGCCACTTTTTTGTATGTATGGACCGTGAACGGAGCCTTGAAAAACTACGAAAAGCGAATAAAAAAGGAAGGAGATGGAAAATCTAGCGGTCCGATTTGATCAGAACTTACGATCAAGAAGAGTTTGGAGAGTGATTTGGGTTGATTAGAGGATTGGGGCTTGCTTTGCTGTGTCCGACGGAACGAATCTAGGGCAAACACGTAAAGCGGTACGCGCTTTTGTGAAGCCTCCGTCTCGCAGGTGCCAGCGACTCATCGCACGATTGATCGATAACCCAAAGTTGTTTGTCCCTGAAGTCGACGTCCTTCCCCTTACGCGCGATTCAACAGGCAGCCCCGCCAGATACACCTCTAATCTGTATCCGTTCTGATCACATATAGCGCTGATTAGAAAGCGAAGCGAATTCCAGCCTGAAGCGTCGAGAATTTCGTCACTGCTCCGGGAGTATTCAGCGCGTGGAAGTTGTGCGACCCTTGCAGTCCCCAATTCGGTGTTATGTTGTACAAAATTCCCGCGCCAAAATTCCCGCCGACATACGTCGACCCTGGGCGAAATTTGTAGCCACCTATTCCGGTATTGATGAAAGGCCGAAGCGCACTGCTACTCGTCAAGTAAACTTTCCCGTTCGCCGAAAACTGATAGGCGTCCAAGGCGCTTCCAATTTGCACCGGAAAGTGGTGATACCCGAAAATACCTTCCGCCGAGAAGTGAGTCGTGGCAATATGCACCGGAACTGCGAGGCGTGGACAAACATGGAGGCAGGCTATTGGCCGCCTGCCGCTGGAATTCCGGCTTTCAAAATGGAAGTGGCGGCGGCAAAGATGTGCGCCGCGTTGTGGTTGGGGATTTCTTTTTCGGCTTTCAGCCAGTGCTGGATGTAGCCCCGGCAGAACTCTGCCCCGTCGAGTCCCAGCGTTTCGCAACAGATGAGCGCGACGGATTCCGCTTCCACCTCGCACAGATGGCGGGGAGTGTGTTCGCCGTCCACGAGCTTTTCGGAAGTGGTGTGCCCGAGAACCACATGGGCGATTTCGTGGAACGTGGTTTTGTGCGGGAGCGCGGCTAGCGGACTTACAGCAATTTCCCGGTGCCTTGCAAACCCCTGAATGTTGCCGTTGATTTCGTCAAATGCCGTGCGCGTTATATTCAACCTGCCGAGCGCCGTATCCAAGTCGAAGCCGGGAATCGGCGCAATGTAGGTTTCTTCGCCTTCGGTTTGTGCAAGGACAAACCAATAGGCACGGAAGCGAAAGGCGTTGTGTGTATGGGGTTTTGCTGGTTCTTCCTCCGTCTCGTCGCTGTGAGCGTTTCGCTTGAAGGGCATCGGCATGCAAAGGGTGATTCCGGTCTCCCCTTTGCGGACTTGCCGTTTGCGTTCAAGCCAGCCGCGATAGGTGTTGAGTGGTCCGGGCTGCAAGTTGCGCCGAACGCACTGTTCGAGCGCAAGCAACGCATTGCCAAGGCTGTAGTTATGAAATGCGGTATAGGCTGTGAGCATTCGCCCGGGTTTTTCGACCGCATCACGCAGAAGTTCTCCCCAAGTGGCGTGTTGTTTATCTGGCATTTTTGTTTTTCCTCTTTCCTCCGTTTTTCCAGCGTGGTTTTCGCTTGAAAAAAGAAGAAATGCCCTTTCTAAGTGGTCCCCGGCGCCTGGCCATCCGCGCTGTCAAGGGCGCGTGGTTTTCGCGTTCACGGGAGCGCAGCGGACGCCCTTGACAGGAGAAGCGGGCGGCTAGGTGCAGTCTTCACGCAGGAAGGGCAGTTTGTGCAGAAGATCGGCGTAGCCGCGAGAAGAGGTATGCGAAGCGGCGATGAAATTTCAGCCGCTTTGATCGAGAGATAATTTTTTTGGGTCTTCGGTGGCAAATTCTGGCGCGGTTCCCCGCATAGGAGATATCGGCAGCTTTTCTCGCTGAAATTTGAATCGATTGAGTTCCTCCTTGGAACGTTCGATCTTGGAGATAGTCGTGGTACCGAATAGTTCGTCACAACCAACTTCCGCTCGGACGGAAGTTGGAAAGCAGTCTCATTTCACCAAGGAGGTCAAAGGTTTCCGTCCAAACGGCGGAGGTTTCCGGCGCGCACCGGGCAGACAGCCTGTCCGGTACGGACGCCGGAAGCACCAGGCAGGCCGGCGCCAGCCGGCCCCTCAGCGCGCAGCGCGTCACAACGGATTGCCGAATTCGGGGGACGGAGCGGTCTCAATCGAGTCAACGTAACGGGGCGGCTTGGCCGAGATGCGTCGGTAAGACACCCGAAGAACGGCCGCGTCGCAGCCAACTTCTCGGTCGCTGTAGATGAATCTTACAAAGATCTCCTGGGGGAATGGCACAAGAAGACGGAATGGCATTGCGTGCAGGTGTGGGAAGAACTTGCACAAACGGTTAGTTCGGATTTACGGCGGGGTGTGCGAGTGTACGGCGAGGCGCGACGCGCCATCCGCAATTGGACCGACCGAGAGAATAGGAAGCACACCCACAGGGAAATCGTCGCGAGCGAGGTTCGTTTCCTGGACGCAGCGCCAAAGCGCGAAGCCCGCAACAGCGGCGAATTCATCACGGAATCCAGCGCTGCATTGCAATGAGGTAGGGCACAGGCGGGGTGGAAGTGGGGTTCCCGCCCTGCCTGTACGAGGAAAGCTATGGCTGGAGCCACAGGAGCGAAATGACGCTGCCGTAGGCCGGCAGAGCCTTCGACTGCTCCCAGAGCTTCGCATTTTCGGCGAGATCGCTCGCCGAGACCCAACCATTGGCAGGAACTTCTTGGGGCTGCTTTGGAACTGCTTGTCCGTCAAAAGCGCGGAAGGCGAACGTAGTTTTGTTGAGGGGAGTCCCTTTGCGTAATGAGAGCGCGAAAGTTTCCGAGCCCTTCGACCAATCAATCCGTTCGCCTCGGCTCCATACGATCGCACACTGTTCCTTCGCCAAATCGCAGTAGCGCCAAGCCGCGGCGGAAAGCGAGGTATGAAACTGGCTGGCAATTTTCTCGATGAGTTGCAGGGAAGGCGCGGCGGAGCGGATGATTCGCTGGACCAAAGCGCTTGGCATCAACAGTTCCGCGGCAAATTCATCCGCCTCGCGTTCGATTTCTTTCGAACCATCGCCCCAATTTCCGACATCCGCCTTCGTGCAGATGAGTTCCGTTTGGTCGTGGCCAGGAAGAAGGAAATGGCCGATTTCGTGAGCGAGAGTGAAATTTTTGCGGCCGGCTTCACGGATCGATTCTCGGATCACAATCGCCCCAAGTGGAAGCTCCCGCGCGCGAATCAAGGCTCCATCAAACCCGTCCACATTCACTTCGCGGATCTCCAAGCCGATTCGCGGCGCGATGCGGAAAAGATTTCCGGGCCCACCGCGCAACTCGCGGGCCAGGACACGGGCATAGGCCGCGCCTTTGGTAAGTCCGGTCATACACCAGCCTTCGCCCGCCCGCCGGGCTTGACATTCTTTTTGCGGTTCTCGATATTCCTGGCCACATCGTCGAGAAGTTTCTTGTCGTGCTCCGAGAGTTCCTTTTTGTTTCGATATGCGGCTGCCAAAGTGAGATTGGGGATTTTCGTGAGCAGTTGAGGCAGCTGTTTGGCTTGTTTCAAGAGATGTCGGACCGCGGTTTGCGCCTCGCGCAGCAACTCTCTCTCAGCTCGCGAGTGGGACACGCCGGGGCGCAAATCGGCGAGGGCCTGCTTCAGCAGCGGCGGTACGCGCTGCCCTTTGGCGGCGTACGCCTTGGCTAAATTGTTAAACCGCCGATGAAAACGTGCCTTGAGTTCCGAGACATCAATGTTCGCAGCCAGCAAGAGTCCTTCCGCTTCTGCGGCGTCGATTTCCTTCGGATCACCCAGGATTCGGTCGGAGAGAAGAGCCAGGCGAGCTGCTTCCGTGGTGAAGAGATCGGGTTTTTCGCGCTCGGTCATGGGATCTTCCGTTGCACCAAATTGAATTCCATAAATCGCCGCCGCAACCTTTTCTTGCGATTTTGGACCTCGGTTACGGAAATGCCCAAAGCTGCGGCGATCTCTCGCGGCCTGTAGAGGTTGAGATCCAGAATGGCCCTCACGACCTTAGCGAGTTCGGGTTCCCCGGCGAGCGAGGCCCAGACGCGCTTCCGATAGTTTTCCTCGTCGAGCATTGCCGGAACGTCGACAGCGGCACTGGGCAGTTCGTCTAGCGACGGTGGATCAATTGTGGAATGGGGCCCGCGAGGCAACGTTGACCGCGTCTCCTCGTGCAGATGCGCGGCTTTGCGGAGGGAATCGATGATGTCATTTCGCATCGCCGTGGCCAGCAAGGAGAACAGATCGCCTCGGGACGCCTCGTATTCGAGCCTGCCCTCCACATATTCCTCCAGAACTGCCCACACGAAATCTTCCATGGATAAGCCGACGCCACTGACTGTCGCGTCGTGGCTAGGAAGTCCAAAGTCGGCAAACGTCCGCCGGGCAAAAGCTGCCAGGCGGAGAGCCAATTCGCCGAGGTCCACGTTCTGCTGCTCCGCCAAGGGCGGTCTCCGGGCCGTCTAAACAGCTGACCCGTAAACTTTTAGCATGAAGCGGTTGGCAGGGCTACAGAGATCCACCAGATGGTATGCGAGGCAGGAGCACGGTTTTAGCCACTCGGGAGAAAGAAATTTCTTGCGATGAGGACGGCGAAATTTGGACGGTTACTTCGCTCTTTATAAGGTAGGCGCTCAGAAGTGGCACCTCAGTTTGGAGACAAGTCGTGGTCGTGAATAAGCCGTTTGAAATAGCCCTTTCCATTTTTCCAGACCCTGATTCGAGAGGCTCGATTCGGCTCCACCTGACCCGACCGGGCGCGCGGGTTTCGGGCCCTGAGGGTAGCGCGCAAGCCGGCGGGAACGAGCGGCCAGCGACAAGAGAGCTGGCACCGACGGAGGCCTTTGCTGGTGACCCGAAGACGTGGATTTTCCAGGCCAGCCCGAGATTTTCCAACGTGAAAGGCGCTGTGCTTTCGATCGAAGAGCCCGTGTGTCTCGTCCATCAGTTCAGCAAAGAAATCGGGCCTAGCGACCGAGTCTATCTGTGGGAATGCGGGCCGCGCGCCGGAATCATCGCCTTGGCAGAGGTGGCCGAAGCGCCACGAAGTCAGCCGGAGCCAGCGGAGCAGCTTCCGTTCATTCGCGAGAGTGAAAAGTTCGCAGGTGACCGGCTCCGCGTCAAGCTCCGAATCGTCAAGCGCGTTGCGCCTGCGATTTCGCGGACGTACTTGATGTCGCGGCCCGAATTGGCCGGTCTCAGCATTTTGCGGTGTGCGCGGGGCACGAATTTTCGCGTGACACCAGAGCAGGCGGAAGTTCTCGACAAAGTTGTCAAGGAGTTTGAGGCGTTCTTCCCGAATTGGAATGCTTCGCGTGAAAAGCGGATTGTGTTCGCCGAGGGCTGAAGCTCGAAAGAAGAAGGGCCGCAGCTAGTTGAGACTCTCGAGAAGGCGGGCCGGTTAACCAGCCGAACGGAGACCTCATCCGCATCCACAACCATGCCACCTGTTTGGGCTGGATTGAAGGTTTCCGAGATGGCTTCAGCGTGCATGATGAACCGCTAGGCGTACCGGAAAAGGACAGAATGGTTTGCGTGCCCCGCGGGATAACCACTAGTCAAATCTTTCGCGTGATGAAGAAATACATCGCGGAGAATCCCGATAAAGCGCATCGGGCGACTGGTTTCATCGCCTCAGTAGCGTTAGCGGGTGCGTTTTCGTGCAAAGCAGGGAAGTAGGACGACGACTTTCCTTACCTCTAGTATTTTGCCTCGGCACTTAGGATGGATTTCGATCGGAGGATTCAAAAAATACTTGCCGCAATAAAGCGCGAAGAACAGTTGGGAACTCTTAGAAGAGAGGCGTTGTTTTCTAAGCGGCGGTAAGCACATTAATTTCTAAAATGAAGGCACAAAGCGCACAATTGCGGGCATGGTTTCGTGAATTGCAATAGGCCTTGGCATACTTCGCCTGCCGTTTCCGCAACTCGTCGTCCCGCTTTCTCCCGCCAATATTTGGTGTGAGAACTCCAGCCAGATGCTCGTTGAATTCGGCTAGCACTTAAGGGGATTCCTTGAGAAGTTTTTCGTGTTCAATGCAAACCGCAGTTCTAATGTCTGCATCCATCGCCGTCTCCTTCCGGCAATAGAGGCAGATTTGTTGCGACGCTCATAAGTTGCTTGATCAAGAAGAGTTGGCGACAAAATGACGAAGTGTCCAGTACTCGAATTGTGCTTACTTTTTTCATATGGCCCGAATAATTTGCACGGATACCTTCTTCCAATTGCCACTGAAAAGGGTTCGCCGTATTAACCACGGATTGCGCAGCTCCTTTCCGCACAGATTTTCCGGACTGAAGTCGGTCGATGTGACGGCGTCCGGGATACTTGCATGATCCTGAAGTTTACCCTGACCGCCATTTTGAGCGAAGAGTACAGACGAAGCCGCAACCACAACCAAATCCGCCAGGCAACAGCTGAGCGATGCCACGCTCTAGACGTCCACTATCCAGTAAAGACAACGAGTCACGGAAGACCGCTGCGCATTACGCAACGCGGTTTCCTCGTCGCAACTGTCTTTGAACCTCGAGCTCTTCGCCTTTCACATCTTAATTACTCTGCGCTGATGCAGCGCTGGAATCGTCGATAACCAGCAAATTCAAGAAGCGAATGATTTGTTTCTGCTCGCGTTCCTGTTCGGGAGTGGCGTCTGTGTTTTGCGCGAGCTCCGCGAGCCGGGCCGACAAGACTTGCAAAGCAACTTCACGCTTGACGTAAGCAGCTTCCTGGATGGGACTCAACACCCAGCCTCTTTTCGTCTTCTCGAATTCCAGAGACTGTTCCTTCCAGCGACGCTGTGAGTCCGTTTGCATATTCGGAGGAGCGCCTAACGATTCGATCCGAACGAGGGCAGTTCCGCGCTTGCCCTTGATTTGTATTGCTGAGACGCGTACCTCGCGGTAAACGATTATGGGTTTGCCGAGACTATTCAGCCCGCGCGTGCAGAGGGCTTCACCGGAATCCCGATTCATTTCGACAAACGCGGCTAAGAGTTCGTCTGGCGAAGGATTTTTTCGGGCTACTTGCAGAACGATCTCTTGAGGAGTTTCGACTGTTGTTGAACTGGAGGTTTCAGACGCGGGGGTAGAGTTCGACTCGCACGTAGGTGCCGGCTTCGCCATTCTGGAGGGTGGTCGATTCTCCGAACTGCGGCTGGCGGTCTGAAGAGGTTGCTGGTCCGCGTGACGCGTAGCCTCAAGCGTTCGGCCGGAAGGGAGCGGCTTCCCGGTCGTAAAGCGGAAGAAACGCGCGCTACCACGCGACCGCCAATAGGGCGAGTCATAAAACTGCGTGTCGGGACCGGAACGCACGGAGCTGAAGAAGGAGTGTTCCTTGGGATCGATGACGATGCCGACATGGCCGCGCCAAACAACTAGGTCGCCAGCTTGGGGCGCGTGCACGCGCGTGAAATTCGTGTTGCCGATGTAGAGTTCGCGCGAACTGACGTAGTCGTACGGAAAGCCGGCTTGTGCGTAAACGTCGTGAACTAGGTGAGAACAGTCCGTTTCGGATTCGGACTCGGTGTCTACCGTGGGAATGGTAGCCAGAATCTTGCGACCCTCTTTTCTGGCGATCGGACGCGATCCGGACGTTTCCGCAGAGGCTGGCCGGACAGTCTGGCCGAGCGCCGCCGAGGCCGTCACGAGGCACAACGCCACGAAGATGAATCTACGCGTCATTTTGTAAGTCTCGCAGACCGCGGCGAAAGCCGAACTGGCCATGCCGCGAAGACAACACCGTCCGAGAGTACAGGTCACCTTTTTTGGCGTTAGGCTGGAAAACAAAAAACGTGCGAGAAGTTTTAAGGCTGGAAACTAAACAACGCGGCTGCGGACTGCTGTTACTAAGATGCGTGGGCGATTTCCCAGGTTGCGGAGCGGGTGTCTCAGTTCGCCACGGAATCACTCCTAGCCCTAGCCCTTTTATTTGCGACTCTCCGTTCACAGAGCCAAAGTCACATTCGCACAATCTTCGAGGAAGTCCTTGTCGCGCGGGCTGAAGGCATTTGGCCGATCGCTCTCGACGTCGATGGCCTACGCTGAGCGTTGAATTAACCGAAGGACAAATGCGTCCTCGGCTGATACGGACTGACTTCGCTGCGCGTTTGCAATGAGGTCCAGCCTGGTCCCGTCAAGCCGGTCATTGCCCGCTTCTATAGAGATTCTGCAGCGCAGCCGAACGCGGGTGAAACGCCGCCTTTCGCGCTCGATCGGACCTTCCGTAACACGGATCAGCTTTAGTGGAAGAGGAAGAACTCAACGCCGGCCTCAAAGGCCCGCCTCATAACGGTCCGATCTTCTTCTCCAGTAATCATCACCATGACTGCGGAGCTGTTAACGCGCGAGACGCGAATCTGCCGGGCGAGTGCGGCACCATCCGGAGTCGGCATGCGCATGTCCAAGAAGACGGTATGGTATTTTTCTCGCTTCAGACGCGCGGCGGATTCGGTACTGCTGGTTAGAAAGCTGGCGTCTATGCCGGCCGAGCGAAGGATTTTACAGATAAGTTCAGCATTGAGCGGGTCATCGTCGACAACAAGAATCCGTGCAGGCAAGCTATCGCTCCTCTGGCAAGCGCGATTCCTGGAGGTGTATGCCAGGTCAGCAACATCTAAGAATCCATCTGCGGCGTTTTTTAGTCTTGCAGCGTGCGGTCTAGTTCCACTCGAAGCAGTTTTCTTCGCATTACTTGTAAGTCCTTGAAATTCCTAACGTTGTTGTTTTCGATCCCCACCGTCCCTACCAAACTCCGTTAACTCAACGTCTCCAGCGTTCGAGTCTCTTCCAATCAATATATTTGTTTCGATTTGCCGCTGCGCGCATGATAGTGCACCCGGGCCAGGCGGAGTGCCAGCGATTTTGCGTGCCAGCGGGAATTCACGAATTTGTATCGGTCGGCCCGGAGTGGCGAATTTACCCTTCAGGACTTTCATGAAAACGCCATGCGATGAAATATCGATGACATCCGGCACCGCCGGCGCGCCATGTACGGCGAAGGCCGGCCCGTGGATACTGGCGGCAACTATTTTGGCTTCGAGTATGGCGTTTATTGACGGCACGATCGTCAATGTTGCAGCTCCCAGATTTCAAAGTGCATTCCATGCGACCGTCGTTGATGTGCAGTGGATGATCGAGTCTTACGGACTTTTTCTTTCATCTTTGATCCTCGTGGGCGGTGCGCTGGGTGATTGGTTGGGTCGCCGGGCGGTGTTTCTTGCTGGTGTGGTGGTGTTCGCGGTGGCTTCAGTTGTCTGCGGCTTGACTCCGGGCATTCCTCTGCTGGTGATTGCGCGCTGCGTTCAGGGAGTCGGTGCGGCGTTGCTGGTTCCCGGAAGCCTTGCAATCATCAGCGCGTCATTTGACGAAAAAGCACGCGGACGGGCCATTGGTACCTGGTCCGGCTTTACAGCTATAACCACAGCGCTCGGTCCGGTGCTTGGCGGATGGCTCATCGAACATGCGTCCTGGCGGTGGGCTTTCTTCGTTAACGTTCCGCTGGCTGCCGCCGTGGTGATTCTCGCTCTTCGTCATGTGCCGGAGAGTCGCAACTCACAGAGTGACAGTCTTGACTGGCTGGGTGCGGTACTTGCGACGGCGAGTCTTGGAGCTGTAGTCGCCGGCCTGCTCGAGTCCTCATCGCTGGGCTGGCGAAATCCTTTTGTGATTGCAAGCGTGCTGGGTGGACTATTTCTCGCAGTTCTTTTTCTACGTGTGGAAGCTCGCAGATCGTCACCTATGGTTTCACTTTCATTATTTAAATCGCGCGCTTTTCTTGGCGCCAACCTTTTGACGCTTTTTCTCTACGCTGCAATTGGCATTTTCTTTTTTCTGTTTCCGCTGACCTTGATGCAGGTGCACGGATATTCAGCGACCGCTGCGGGCGCAGCAAGTCTGCCCATAATCCTGCTGCTGTTTGTTCTGTCGCGCTGGTCAGGTGGCCTGGTCGCCAAATATGGCGGGGAAATTCCCTTGGTAGCTGGGCCGCTGATAGTTGCGTTCGGTTTTGTTTTGTTCGCTGTTTTTTCTCGTGGCGCCAGCTACTGGACGACGTTTTTTCCGGCTTCGGTGGTGTTGGGTTTGGGAATGGCGATAACCGTGGCGCCGCTGACCACTGTAGTCATGGGTTCCGTGGACAGCAATCATGCAGGTGCTGCGTCCGGAATCAATAATGCAGTCGCGCGCGTGGCCGGAGTGCTGGCGATCGCGATATTTGGAATTGTGATGGTAAAAGTATTCGGGACGAACTTGGATCGAGACCTTGCGACACTTTCTCTTCCAGCCGAGACTGTACGCGAACTTCGGTCGAAGGAAATCGAACTCGCCGGCATGGAGCTGCCGAGGGACCTAGAAACTGACGCTCGCGCGCAGGTTCGAACTGCTGTTTCGCAAGCGTTCCTCTCCGGCTTTCGCGTAGTTTTATTGTGCTGCAGCGGTCTATCGATCGGAAGCGCATTCACCGCGTGGCGGCTAGTCCCGAAAAAATAGTAAGTTGGTGTCGCTGCGCGTGCTGAAAGAATTCCTCAAGACCGGCGTGGGAATGGCGGTCGAGCTGTTCGCAGTTCTACTTACTTTATTCTGAAAATCGCGAGGAGGCATCCGTGGCGTCCGTCACGAAAAAAGGCATCATCGACAAGCCCAGCAATCATTCCGTTGATCAAACAGTTGAGAACCTCAAGGATATTCTGCAATCCAAGGGAATTAAATTGTTTGCCTTGGTCGACCACAGTGGAGAAGCGGAAAAAGTGGGAATAAAAATGCGCCCCACCAAGCTGCTGATCTTCGGCAGTCCTAAGGCAGGAACGCCGCTTATGCTCGCCGCTCCCAGCGTTGCCATTGACCTTCCGCTAAAAATATTGGTTTGGCAAGATGATCAGGGGAAGGTATGGGTTTCGTTTAACAGTCCGGAGTATCTAAAAGAACGGCACGGCCTGCAACAGGATGTGCTGCAAAACATATCCGTTATCGAAACGTTGGCAATGAAGGCGGCGGCGTAGGTCGGAAAAAGTTTGCCGAGTTTTTCCTCGGTTAGCAATTTTGTTATCGGAGGTGATCGTGCCATCGCGCTGTTCGATCATTTTCCATTCCTGGCGGCGTTCCACGGCCGCGCAGTCCGCCAGAAGACTGATGGCTTCTTGGGCGCTGCTGAAAACGTCCCGGTTCGGTCGAGCGAACAGGCATCCCAAGAAGCTGACTCGGAGATTTTTCCGTCGCGCCACAGTTTAAGCGACGCCAGAGCGCTGGAGGCCTGACCGCCATCAGCGGAATCAAAGAGCACCACGACGCCAGCGATGGTCGCCTCCGGAGTGGATTGTTCTTGCATCGCTCGCAGGAAAAGTTCTTTCGCAAAAGTACGTTTGTCCCGGGCCAGAGTTTCTTGCGACGGTGACTGCGCGGGCTGCACCGAATACAGCTTTACGCTTTTGCCGCGCAGCGGTTCCCAGTGTCCTGGGAATGTCGCAATTTCTTCGCGGGTAACCCGAAATAATTCCGTTGATTTTGCAATTGCATCGACGCCGGTTCTCTTGGCGCCAGCGCCGTCATCGAGGAATTCCACTTGCATTTTTCTGATCCAGCCTCGCGACTCACCGGAAATATTCACATGGATCCACTCGCCGCGCAGTTCGACCATCTCGAATTGGTCTTTAGCGGTCGCAGAGAACAGCGGTTTGCCGCTCTCTTCCGGATGCGCATACACCGGTGTTCCAGTTTTCTTGATGGCGACAAGATTGTTTGGTTTGCTCCGACTGTCGTAAAGTTGCTGCAGATTTTGCATTGCGTTGTTCAATTGCTGAACGCGTTTCTCAGCCGCGACTCGCTTGCTTCGTAATTCCTGGATGTCCGCTTCGTTTACCGCAGACGACATCGTAACTACTGGCGCGGGTCGCGTTTCTCTGCGCGCCCGGCCAGCTACTCCCGGCACAGTTCCACGCGGCATTACCGATCCTAATGACAGGTCGTATTTCTTGTTCGGCAGTTTTTCCGCGTCTGTGGAAGCGTCCGGCTCCAGAATTTGTTCCACACGGTCCAAGGCGTCGTTCTCAAGCCGACCGTTCGAGGGGAGCACTTCATAGCCCGATTTCTGCCGGTCCGGATCGTCATACCAGGCGGTGATTTTTGCCGTGACCCGCACGGAAGTTTCGCCGGTAACCGACGGTATCACCTGAAAAATGCACTGATAGTACGCCTTCTCGTAACGCTCAACGGGCCGCAGCATCTGGCCTACAAAGCCTTCGAGTGCTGGAAGCTTTCCGCTTGAATTTGACTTGGCGGCAGAGACGGCGCGTTCGACGTCGGCTCGCGGCTCGGTGAAGGTACGCTCGATGGGATCGTTTCCGGCGAGAAGACAAGATCCCGACAGCAGTAAGACCCCAGAAAACAAGATAAAGAGTATTGTCCTTATATTTATTAGAGGCGTTAGATTCAAGGCAGGGGCACCAGTTCTTCTTTCCGGAGCCAGCCGCGGTGTCCATCATTGGTTTCAATACCAAACCAGTATGGCGTGAGAACGAGCACCACCACGTCGGTTGATTGTTTCAGGGTTTCAAGTACTCCTGCACGCGCTTAACGAGATCCTGCGCTGACGAATCGGCATCCGCCAATTTGCTAGCTTCTTCCTGGCGGCGACGCAACATGTCTTGCTTCGCGACAATTTCAGCATCAATTCGTGCTTTGGAGTCGGCATCCCTCTGTTGCTGCAGCTGGATGGCTTTCAAGCGTTCAGCAATTTCCTTGAATTCGCTGGATTCGACCAGTCCCTCGGATGGATGCACCGATTTGCGTTCGGTCTCTACGAATATGGCGTCAATCTGAATTCGGAATCGTTCCGGGCCTTCGCTTTTCAGAACATACCGCACCGTGATCGTGCCCTGGTCCTCGCTGCCCTTGAAGTTTCTTGGAGCCAGGGCGTCGTGCGCGACCTTGTAATAGACTTTGCCTCCGCCGGTCCACTGGCCAAAAGCCTTGGATGACTTTTCGTCCTCCGCTCCTCCGAAAGTTTTTTCTTTGTCGTAAACAAAAGTGCCGTGAATGACTGTGTCTTTCACAACGTCCTCAACCGCCTCAACGATGTCGGTTTCTTTTCCTTCGAGAACCGCGCTGAACGAAGACGGCTGTGACTTGTCGGCCGAGAAAAGTACCGGCCCGGACAGGAGCAAGATTGCGCATGGACCTAGCGCGAACACCCTACGAATTCGCAGGGACCGCGATGTGAAGTGAGATCTGACGGTTCGGGACATATTCGATGGGGCCCTATGCTGTTCCGATTCGACGCAAACACCGGAAGTATTACCCACCATGCCGAAGTTGGCAACCACCGCAACGCAATACGCGGGATAGTCACGCGTCACCATGAGTTGCGTATAGCTGGAATTTGGTGATAGGAAGTGATGATGATTGAATAGTACTAGAACTTAACCTGCTTAAATTTCCGTTTCCCGAGTCCAGGTTTTTTCATTATTCTCTTGCATTCGGTTTTCCCTCCCTCTATCATCTCCGCGTTTTGCAGTTGTAAATGTTTTGTAAAGTATTTGTCCACAGTTTGTAACCGAGAAGGTGCCTTTCGAGACGAACCGGGGCACCGGCTCTCACTGGGGGGTCCTCTTTTCAATTTCCGGATCGTTCGTCCGGGCGGAAGGTTGTCGCCTGCCGCACGCCTGGAGTTTTTCCTTCCCAAGACGCGTTTTGGGGAATTTTCGTGCGAACGTTCCGCTTTACGCTTTTCCAGCTTTGTTTTCTATTTCCGGTTAGGAGGCAGCATGTCTGATCACGTACGCGACCAGCGCTACGCGAAAAAGAGGAGAGGCGTCCTGGGGTCGATCGCCTCGCTTCTTATCTTGATCGCTCCGTTGTTCTTTGTTGCTCTCATGTGTAGTCCGACGGCTCAGGCAGCTCCACTAACAGGAATCCGGGCCATTCCGGCGTTCGCGAGAAAGTACGGCTTGCCATGCTCGGCTTGTCACGAGGCCTGGCCAAAACTGAACGCGTTCGGTCAGACTTTTAAGGACAACGGCTATCAGTTGGGAAATGACCGCGATGCGCCGATCTGGCAGCAGCCCACGTATTGGCCGATAGCTATGCGTATCACTCCGCACTGGCATCGCGAGAGCGTGGACCGCAACTCGGTGGATGATGCAAGCAATCCAAGCGGTATCTTGGAGCAAAAAACCACCACCCACGGTTTTGATCTGACCGGCCTTGACATTCTTACGGGCGGCACGTTGGCGAACAATATCTCGTTCTTGATGGTCCCGTCCGCGGATAACACTGGCGCATTCCACTTCGAATGAAAATTCGAGCTCGATAATCTATTGTCGGAAAAACGCATCCTCACGCTGTCGGGTAACGGTGGACTTTACCAGCTCTATCACTTCGTTCCGGTTGGCGATTCCAACATTTTCGGTTTGGGCGACAACCAACTTGGCATGGAACTGATGGGGCATTCCAAAAATGACCGCACTCGCTATTCCGCGGCCCTGCTGAGTAGTAACGACGGCAACGTAAGTGTTCCCAACGGCCACGGTTATGACGCCTACCTGACGGCCAGCCAGGCATTTCAGGCTGGCGGCCTCGGCTTGCAACGCGTGGGAGCGTTTGCCTATTTCGGCCGTTCGCCGACGTATTACCTGACGCAAGGCGGGGGCTCAACTCAACTTGATGGTCTCGGCCAGAAATCGTTCTACCGCGCTGGCTTCATCGGCATGTGGTACATCAAGAAGTTCGACGTCACCACGCTCTTCATGCACGGCGGCGAGAATGCTTTCCTCGGCACAGGAACAGCTGCCAACGATCCTAACGGGTTGCCTCCTGGTGCCCGCTCTCCGCAATGGAACGGCGCACTGATCGAGTCGCATTACACCGTCAATCCGCAATTCATTCTTATCAACCGCTACGAATTTATCCGCATGTCGCAGCAGGCGATGTCCAGCAATCCGGGTGATCTGGGCGACCTGGACTCCCTCACCTTCGGCTATCGCTACTATCCCTTTATGCATAGTCGGGCAGGCTTCGCGTTCCACAACGAATACGCAATCGTGCGTCAGAAAAAGGTCGCGCCAGTTACAGGGCTCGACGTAACCAGTAGCAGTCTCTTCCTGGGCTTCGACTTTATTTACTGAGGATGCCGACGATGAAAACCAACTTCTACAAATCGCTTTTCGCAGTCGCATTCTTGGCCTGTTTCGCCAACTTTCCGGCGGCTCGCGCACAAGAAGCGCAGGTCGGCAAGCTGAGCGGCCACCCCGACCAGGGCAAGCAGCTCTACCGCCGCTATTGCATTGGCTGCCATGGGCCACGCGGCGATGGCGCTGGAGAGAATGCTCCGTACATTGATCCCAAGCCGCGGAATTTCACGCAAGCAACTTTCAAATGCCGGTCTACGCCGACGGGCATGCTTCCCCTTGATTCGGATTTGTACAATTCGATCGGGCGCGGATTCGACAATTCAAATATGCCATCATGGGCGCCGTTGACGGATCAAGATCGCATTAACCTGGTGGCGTTCATCAAGACCTTCTCTCCTCGTTGGAAGAATGACAAGGCCGGCACACCCATCAACATCCCGAGCGAAACGCCTGTGACCGTGCAGAGTATCCAGCACGGTCATGACCTCTTTCAGAAGCTGGAGTGTTGGAAGTGCCACGGCCCCGAAGGCCGCGGCGACGGACCTTCGGCTTCCACGCTCACCGATTCGAATGACCAGCCCATTCGGCCCTACAATTTCGCTGAAGGATCACGCTTCAAGTGTGGCACCACAAACCAGGACATCTATCGCATTTTTATGACCGGCGTCGACGGCACTCCCATGCCGTCCTTCGCTGATGTCATTCAGCCCAACGATGCATGGGATCTGGTTCACTTTCTACGCACGCTGCAAATTAACCGCGAAGGCCCGGAGCGTGCTCTCCTGAAGTCTTCCGGAACGAAGTTGCAGCCCATCCAGGCTTCCTCTGGTGGCGGTCGCTAATTGAAGTTCTTACAATGTTGCTGAGAAATGATTTCAGTCCGCAAAGGAGTTATTCAATGCAAGCTTTACGAGCGTGTAGCGCAATTCTTGCGGTGCTCTCGGTGTCGGCGATCGTCACGGCCGCCCCCGGCGCGGGCACCGTGACCGGCAAGTTGACTTATACGGGGACACCGGCGAAGGCCAAGCCTATAGATATGTCCAAGGAACCGACCTGCGCAAAGCAGCACGCCACGCCTGAAATGACAGAAAGCGCCGTGACCGGTCCCGGAAACAGCCTTGAATACGTCGTGGTTTATATTTCCGCGGGAGCTCCGGCAGAGTCCAGCGCACCGTCCACGCCCGCAACTTTTGATCAGAAAGGTTGCCACTACACGCCGCATGTTCTGGCGTTTGAAGTGAACCAGGAACTAAAGGTAGTGAACAGCGATCAGACTTCCCACAACATTCATCCGCTGGCGAAAATTAATCGCGAATGGAACAAGTCACAGCCACCCGGAACGCCTCCGCTGAGCGAAAAGTATGACAAGCCCGAATTCATTTCCGTGAAGTGCAACATTCATCCCTGGATGCATGGCTACTTCGCGGTGCTCAGTACGTCTCATTATGCCGTTTCCGACGCTTCCGGAGATTTCAAGCTGCCGAATCTTCCGCCGGGGAAGTACACGTTGACGGCGTGGCAGGAAAGCTATGGCACGCAAACCCAGGAAGTTACGATTGCCGGGAGCGAAACTAAGACCGTTAATTTTTCGTTTGTCGCAAAACTCTATTAAGCCCGGCCTTGCAACGCCCTGCCGGCCTGTTTAGGGCAAGCCGACGGACGCCGTATCTAAATTAGTTTTTCCGCGAGGAGTCGCCGCATGGGCAAGCTTCTAGCTGTTGTCTTGGTGCTGATCGCAATCGGTTCGGCTGTCCCCATTCTGATGCACACCTGGTGGATGCCCGAAGATATTTCGACCCACGGTCACATGATCGACCATCAAATGTCAGAAACCATGGCCGAATCGGGGATTGCTTTCGTCGCAGCGCAATTGGTGTTGGCCGCTTTTGTGGGGATGTTCGGCGACAAGAAAGACGGACGCAAGGCTAAGCATTTGCCCGGTGGCGCGAGACTCGTGGTTATCGCTGCGATCGTGCTGGTCGGAACGGAAGTCCTGGCGTTGGGAGTTTTCGGTAAAGATGCCTGGGCTGAGGTCTATTTCAAGAAGCCCCCAGCGGACGCGCTTCCCATTCAGGTACAAGCCGAGCAGTTTGGTTTCTATTTCCGCTACGCGGGTCCAGATGGAAAATTTGGTCCGATGCATCCGGACAAGATTGACGAAGGAAACCAGAATTTCTTCGGTCTCGATCCAGCCAACGATGTGGATTCGCGCGATGACCTCGTTGCCGCGTCCCTGGTAATACCCGTGAACAAGCCAATTCTGTTGATGATGCATGCGAAAGATGTGGGCCATTCCTTCTACGTTCGCGAACTGCGCATTCAGCAAGACTTCGTGCCCGGTCTGGATATTCCCATGCATTTTACGGCCACCAAGGCCGGCAAGTATGAAATCGTTTGCACGCAATTGTGCGGACTAGGGCACTTCAACATGCGTGCGTTTCTGGAGGTGAAGTCGCAGGATGATTTTGAGCAATGGTTAAAGCAGCAGTCGCAGTAATGCCATAGCGCGGTTTTTCGTACGCACCGAACTCGGGTACCTCAACGATTTCCGCCCGCGTCGGTTTTTTCGGAGAAGCCATCAAATGTCGGATGCCTCTGCCCCAGTCGTTCACCAACACGCTGCCCCTACCAAATTTATTTGGAAGTATGTTTTCAGCACGGATCATAAGGTCATCGGCAAACAATATTATGGCCTGGCACTGGTCTCGGTGTTTATCGGCATGATGCTCTCGTGGTTGATGCGGTTTCACCTGGTCTGGACTAACGCCGCCATCCCCGGGCTGCAACTGCTTTCGAAGAATGGTGCTCCCGGCGGAGTCATGACTCCGGAATACTACCTTTCGTTGCTGACCATGCATGGCACGCTGATGGTGTTCTTTGTTTTGACTAACGCGCCTTTCGCCGGCTTTGGTAACTACTTTCTTCCAATTCAGATTGGCGCGGAAGATATGGCGTTTCCACGCTTTAACATGATGTCGTTCTGGGTGACGTTCGTCGGGTTTCTGGTTCTGATTGCGGCGTTCTTCATTCCCGATGGGCCGCCAATTTCGGGTTGGACCGCTTATGCTCCGTTGAGTGCGGTCGG
>WNFF01001214.1_pt1 | contig 20703 bp, 14 predicted proteins | sample 5400441 | NCBI WGS metagenome assembly WNFF01 (sample SAMN13153345, study PRJNA577476) | soil metagenome | isolation source: 120 cm saprolite under Douglas fir tree site 2 hole 3 replicate 1 | place: USA:California | collected 2015-04-18
GCTAAAAGCGGTGCCGACCGGCCACTTTGGCGAAACATTCTTTCCGACCTTGGCTCGGAATTCTGGGCTGACTTTGGAAAGGAAATCGGAAAAAATGTAGTTCGACCCTTTTCCGTCCGTGCGGTGCAGCACCTTGATCGGCAAAGCAGGAAGCTTGCCGTCGGGATTCAGCCTGGCAATCTCTGGGTCGCTCCACAAGGTTGTTTTTCCAAGGTAGATATTCGCAAGCACTGGCCCCGAAAGGCGAATGCTCGTCGCGCTGCCTGGCATATTGTAGAAGACCGCAATGCCAACGAGCACCGTGGGCAATTCCACGGCCGCGTGCGCCGCCTCTTTCAACTGCTTTTCGGGAATCGGCGCATCACCGCCGCCAAGATCTCCTCCGGTTCCTGAAAGAACACGGTTGGCACTTTCGCTGGTTCCCACCGCGAGATAGCGGAGCTGCGTTTCAGGGTGCAACTTGTGGCACTCGTCTCCCCACAACACGTATAGCGGCTCCAGCATGGTCGAGCCGGTGGTAACCAGAACCATCTGCGTTTGCGCAAAGCCGTGCGGGGATAAAATTGTTAAAGAGATAGCCAGCAGTGTGGCGGTCAGGGAGAAAGCAGACTCGGCGCAATTTTTCAGGGAACCTTCCTCCTCATGATTAGCGACAAAGACAAGCAATCCGGAATTTCCGATTTCAACTCTATTTTTGCGCAAAACCACATGCCCGCTGCCCTCTCTCATCCAATCTCGCGAGAAAACCATGGTCGCGGCCGGCACGCGGTGTCGCCATCAGCGAATTTCCCCATAATCGGCCTCCGAAACAGTGAGAGATTGATCGCTGTTTTAAAGAGCCCGTTAATCAGCGGCTGGGCGGGGTTTCCGTTCATCCAGCTCATGGTGCCCGTGATTGGGCGATCCAGCCCGCGGGAGAAGAACTCTCCCTTGCCAGGAATGCGGACCCACATCTCCACAAAAGGCCTTTCCATCCAGGTTCTCCGAGAGCAAGCTGGCTCCGTAATAATCAGGACTTGTTTGCCCGACTGAAGCATACCCAGACCCAGGCCAGGGGAATATCGCCGAATCCGGCCTTGTTGCGTACCAGGTCCCGCGCGTGAGGCATGCTGTCGTCAATTGATTTCGGCCTCTTCAAATAGGAAGCCCAGCGGGGGCCGGGTAAGCATCGGGCTTTGCGGTCGATTCTTTCCCCTGAACTTGTGCGCCCGTGTTGGCCATTACGATCATTAGCATTGCGATGGATAGCAGACACAAAACCTTCTTATACGAAGACCTCATAAGCCTCGCCCATAGGATCAAAAATTGTGGTTACAGCACGTCTGTAGCGTTCCTTTCCTCTTTAGCGGCGAAAGAAAAAACGCCTTAACTGTGCGGAAGACACTACCCACACATCCCCATGGTCTCGTGGGATGCCTACGACGTTTGCGGAACTAGAAGATCACTTTGACTGCGAACTGAATTTCCCTCGCCGTGGTGGTTGTCTTGGACAGCAAACCTGACACGCCCGTCGATGCTCCCGTCCCATCAAAGATGTCCGAGTTGTCGGGCGTGGTGGGTGGAGCAAAGTTGGCATGGTTGAGAATGTTAAATATCTCTGCGCGGAACTGCACGTTGAACCGCTCCGAGATTCTCCTGATGTAATTGTTCTTGAACACCGAGAAGTCGAGGTTCGTGAGACCAGGGCCGATCAGAATATTTCGACCGGCATTACCTCGAAGATTGAAGCAGTCTGGAAAAACAGCTGGGACTGCGGGCCCGGTTGGCGACTGGAGGCTGGGGGGGAACTGGTCGCAGTTTGCAGTCCAAAAGGACATGCTAGGCGCAGCTGGGACCGAAAAACACTCAGTCTTAATGTATTTGTTGGGATTTCCGGGGTTCGTGAGCGTCTTGCACCCTGGGCCGCCAAGCCGGTTGGGGACGTCCCAATCGTCGCTGCTGAGCGAACCTAGCGGGTCCGACCCCGTCCCCCACGTGGCAGTGAACGGTACGCCGTCACTAGCCGTAAAGATAAGCCCGAGTTCCCATCCACCCAAAGCCCAGCGCGCGGTCGGAGAGAGCAATTTAGGTGATCGAACCTCCCATGTGCCATTCAGAACGAACGTGCGCCCTACATTGAAATCGGAAAGCCCGCGGTTCAGCCTCAAGTCGAACCAAGGCAGGCTGGAGATCGAGTTCCCAAAGGTATCCCCCGCCACCGACGCCGAGCTAGTATCAATGCTCTTACTCCAGGTATAGGTGCCCTGTACCTGAAAGCCGTGGCTCATTCGCTTCGCCAACTGTGCTTCAAAGGCATTGTAGTAAGAGTGTCCCTCATAAAACATTCCCCGAACTGAGCCAAAGTTCGGGTTGATGGGGTTTGGGGGATTCCCCGCATTCGGGCCTGTGGTGAGATTCCCGCCGGCATCTACTTGCGGCCACAGATATCCGGCTGAGGTCTTAGTCGGTAGAACAAGATTCGCCTCATCGACCCGGAAGGGTTGATGCACACCACGTGAGGCCACATAGGCAACCATTGCGGCAAAGCTCGGCGTAATCTGCTGTTGCACATTGAGGTTCCACTGAATGACATAGTTGCGCTCGGGATTTGGTTCAATATATGTCGAGCGCAGCGTGTTCGCCGGAAACGAGCTGAGGCCGGAGAAGAATGTACCCTGACCGGGACTGTTAACCGCGGTATATTGAAAAAAGGGAGCCGCTTGGGTGGTCAGAAGTACGAACTGATAAGGCAGAGGTAGCACATCGAACATCCCAACCCCTCCGCGAACCGCAGTTTTTGAATTGCGGAATGGGTCCCATGCAAAACCGACGCGCGGCTCCAGATTTTTCAGCGTGGGATTGCTGAAGAAGGGGTCGCCAAGATGAGGGGTGGCGTCGGAGAGGTTTCGTAAGTTAGCAAGCTTCCCGCGAGTCTCAGTCGGCACCGTCGACATCTCGTAACGCAGGCCCAGATTCAAAGTTAGATTCTGCCGCCAGCGCCAGTCGTCCTGCACATACAAGCCGAGAATAGTCTGGCGGAGATTGCGAGGCGAAAGCGTGCTCGCGATTCCGCCCTGAAATTTACTGGGATTGTTGGTTAGAAAATCGCGCACCGTGTTGAACTTCCAAATTCCGTTCGGATCAGTATCGGCAACTACATTAAGCGCCATGCGCTCCACGGCGAGGCCGAATTTAATGGAATGTGTGCCTTTGCTGATCAACGCGTCGTCGTACCCCTGGAATGAGTTCCAGTGGTAAAAATAAGTTGGGCTGCCCCCGATTCCGCCTGTAAACGGAGTTACCCCAGACATAAAAACTTGTGCCGCGTCCCGCCCCGCAAACGCGGAGCCCCCGACGCCCAGATCCGTCCTGGCTGCGTCCGGATTGATCGCTTTTAGGCTCTGGTTATTGTTGACGGCTTCGTGGTTATACCCAAAACGGACTGAATTCGCTATCGTAGGTCCAAACATGTGAGTCTCTTCAGCCGCAAAGATCTGCCTCGAGGTTAGGGTGTCGAACACGACATTGTTCAGTCCGTCCGGAGAAGAGTAAGGCGTTTTGTCAAACATGTACGTGCCGAAGAGGCTGTCGTTGTCAGAGAGCTTGTGATCAACACGGGTCGTGACGAAGTTTTCGCTCACGGCCTGCTGGCCAGGAAAAGTGAATACTCCAATATCTCCATTACCAAGCATGGATCCGTTGGGCAGATGCCAGAAAGTGAAGTACGCCTGCGCGTTAGGATCGACAGTGACAGCAGTAGGCGTGCAGGGGTTACTTGGGTCGCCTAGCGGGATCGAGCACAACTGCCCGTTGCGCGCAGCCTGGGACGGCACCGTTGTAAACGAGGTGATACCCTTCGACTGTCGAATGCCTTCGTAGTCGCCGAAGAAAAATGTCCGGTTCTTCATGAGCGGTCCGCCGAGTGTCCCCCCAAACTGGTTGCGTTTGAATGGCGGAATCTTATCGGCATCGAAAAAGTTCCTGGCGTCTAGTGCACTATTCCGGAGGAACTCGTAAGCGCTTCCGTGAAACTGATTTGTTCCCGAACGCGTAATCGCGTTGACCACTCCGCCTGATGTCTTGCCGTACTCCGCCGAGTAGTTGCTCGTCAGGACCGAAAACTCCTGGATGGCGTCCACGCCAAGGCTCCCTCCCAGAACGCTGCCGGGAGCCCCGTTTGAATAATCGTTGAGGCTGACGCCATCCAAACGATAGTTGTTCTGCTGCGGCCGGGCTCCAGATATTGTCAATTGTTGTCCGAAACCGCGATTTCCTCGATCGGTGCCAGCCGCGAAGGTTGGCTGCGTCTGGATCGCATTAACACCAGGCTGTAGCGTGGCCAGGTCTGTCCAACTGCGGCCGTTTAGAGGCAACTCGCGGACAGTAGTCGCATTAACAACGGCGCTGATGTCCGAGGTGGAAAGCTGCACGGCGGGAGCTTCGCCGGTCACCTGGATTGTCTCAATAGCTCTGCCAACCTGCAGCGTCAGATCCAAAACCGCTGCTGATCCTACAGTTACTGCGACGCCACGCCTCACTTCCGTCTTGAATCCGGCAGCCGAAAGCGTTAGCTCATAGTTTCCCGGCAGCAGGTTTGGCGCGCTGTAGGTACCGTCTTCGTTTGTGCTAGTGGTCCGGCTAACGCCTGTGTCGACTTTCGTGATGGAGACTTGAGCGCCGGCAATGACTCTGCCGCTAGTATCTGAAACTGTCCCTGAAATCGCTCCGCCCGCCACTTGGGCCTGAACGTTTACAGATGATGAGACAATGAAAGCGAGCACCAAAGCGAGAAGACTTGCACCGAACGTTCTGTTCGAATGGCAAACCATGGAGGCCTCCTTTTGTGCGGGTTGGTGCGGGGAAGCTTACCTCAACCAAAACAAGTCAAAACACATTAATTTCCGTTCATCTAAAATCTCCCTCGCGGTACACAGCCGCCAGGTTGATTACGAACAGCACCACGACCAGCGCAAGGACGGCTCCGAAGCTCAGATAAAGTTTCGTGCCGATCGTCATGCTATTCTCCCGCTCTCTGCTGCCGCGCTTCTGGGCCGCGGGACGAACCGCAATTTCCGGCTAGTTTTGAGGCTGAAACTTGAATTCCACAATTCCGCTGCTTTCTGTCGGGGCGGATTCGAATCGCCACTGCTTGATCGCGTCCATAGCCGCATTCACCAAGACCGGGTGCCCGCCTACTGCCTTCGAACTCTTCACTGTGCCGTTCGGCGTCACCACCACGGACAGCTTCACGGTGCCCGTGATGCTCATGCGGCGTGCAATCTCGGGATATACAGGCGCAACCTTGGTCTTAACTTTACGCGACAGCTCCTCCATCTTCGCTTCTTCCCCCTGAGCCACCGCCGCCGGAGGACAAACGATCGCCGATCCTCCCGAGACCACACAAAGTCCCAAGACCCCATCTACTGCCCATTGCCGTATCGTCGATAAAGACACAGGTCTCTCTCCGAGCCAGACTATTCCAATCACGCAAGTGCAATGCCAGCCATGGCGGAGAGGCACAAACAATCGCCATCCGAAGGTAAGCGCCTTATTTTGAATGGAGTTATCTCTCAGATCGCGGCGCTAGAAAAGAGTGATCATAGCTAAAAATCCGTCTCATCAACCGGTTGATCTCTCAGTTTGAGACAACAAGAGTCCATCCGGTTGCGATTTCACAACTCGGCAATCCGGCGACCACCGCGATGGGTCGAGAGGACACCGCGCCAACCATCGCGAAGTACAGGGCGGTGCCCGATGGCACGACAGCGCTGGAGAAGAAGCTACCCCAAGGGGAATCCGGCGCCGAAAGGGGGTAGGTCGAAAAGGAGGCAAATGATTCGGATCTTCGATTTTCCGCTGATTGTTCCCAATGCGGTCCGAGCGGGCTTCGTTCCGCTATTCTTGGATGAAGTGCACCTACCGCGCAAATAGCTAGACCGTCCCGCCGGGGATCGCCGACCTCATGTCGACATGGAACGTGTCTACCGGAGAATTTCTCGCGACCAGGGAGGCTATAAGGCCGCACGCGGCTGCAAAGGACAACCATAGTCCGGGGATCGCTCGATTTCCAGTGAGGTGAATCAGGTACGTGCTGACTGCCGGCGTAAATCCTCCGAACACCGCCGTCGCCAAGCTGTATGCGAGCGCAAAGCCGGACGTCCTGACGGTTGTGGGCATGATTTCAGTCAGGAAGACCACCATCGCGCCGTTGTAGCTGCCATAGATGAAAGAGAGCCATAGTTCCACTAACAGTAGTTTAGAGAAAGATGGCCCATGGACCAGCCACAACATGGCGGGATAAGCCGTGACCAACATGAGCGTTGTGCAAATAATCAGTAGGGGGCGGCGCCCGACCCTATCGGACAACGATCCCATTACCGGAAGCCAGAAAAGGTTAGAGGCTCCAACGCACAGGGTGACGATCAGGCTGTCAATCACCGCAAGCTTAAGCACTGAGTTGCCGAAAGTGGGTGTGTAGGCCGTTATCATATAGAAGGAAACCGTGGTCATGGTCGCCATCATGGTTCCGATCAGCACTATCTTCCAGCTAGCGGTGAGTGAATGGAGAATCTGCTTGATATTTAGTGGGTGCTTGCGTGCGAGGAACTCGTCTGTCTCTTGAAGGGAGTGTCTCAGCCGAAAGAGAAACGGGAGGATCACACAACCGAGAAGTAGTGGAACCCGCCATCCCCAATCAGTCATCTCCTCGGGCGTCAGAACCGAACTTAGAATGACCCCAACCAGCGCCGCAAACATGACCGCCACCTGCTGACTTGCTGATTGCCAACTGACATAGAAGCCCTTATGTCCGGGAGTTGCGATCTCTGCAAGGTAAACGGAAACCCCACCCAATTCCATGCCGGCGGAAAAGCCTTGGAGCAAGCGCCCACTCAAAACCAGGAATGGCGCCAGGAGTCCGATGGAAGCGTATCCGGGCGTAACCGCGATGGACACGATACCGACCGACATCAGGCTCAGCGTCAGAATTAGGCCCGCTCGGCGCCCATGCACATCGGTGTAGGAGCCGAGTACGATCGCACCCAGAGGCCGCATGAGAAAGCCGGCGCCAAACGTCATTAACGACAGCATTAACGAAACGAACTGGCTGCCGTTTGGGAAGAAAACGTGGCCAATGGCCGCGGCGTAGTAGCCGAAGACCATAAAGTCGTACATCTCCAGAAAATTACCGCTGGAAACGCGCACCACGGACCAGAACCTAGATTTGGGGTCAGCAGCCGTGAAAGAGCGTGGAATAGCGTCGATGATAACGTCCTCTTGTCTCTAAGCGATCAAGAGTAGGGCGGAGAAGAGGAGGCAATCCGTCCAATACGGCGAATGGGCGTTACTGGGCTTCTTCGCTGCTGGTTCCGTCGTGGAAATAGGTCAGCCTCTTCCTCTTAGCCACTCGTTAGAAAACGTCTTCTGTTCGTCAGGTCGCTTTAGTGTCCCATCAGCTCCGTTGCAGCGCGGGCCGAATCTCGCGAATATCCTTTAGTTTCTCCAAGGCGAATATTTTGTCGACCAAAGTCGAGCAATTGGCGTCTCCGAGGACCGGCGTGATGAGGGACCGCGCCTTCGCCACTACCTCTTCGCGCGTCATCGGATTCGCCGATGTTCCGCGGACGTCCTTGACCCACTCGTTCAGTAGAGTGCCGTCAGTAAGCGTCAGCTCGACTATCGCCTCGCGCCTCGGACGACGAGCCTCAATCCGCGGATCGGCAACGACTTCCACCTTTGAACGCTGCCGCAACACGGAAGGATCTTTCATCCGTGCTTTATCGTGAGCCGATTGGAATGTTGCAGTCTTGTCCAGCAGCATTATCGCGAGCATGTGCTGCATGCAGATGTCAGGCATGTCACGATTGCTCACGGTGTTGGCCTCGTCACTGGCGATCCGCACTACCACCTTCTTTACGTCGTCGGCACTAAATGACCGCTGTTTGAAGAAACCTGCGAGTGCGTCGAGCGGAGCTTGGATGGGAGAGCCTACTGTCCATTTTTTAATGTTGGTCTGCGTTATCTCGTAGCGCTCGCCGAGCTTGTCCGCTAGCTGGGTCGGATCGGCCTTGATGACGCCATTCTCCCTCGGTGCCAGAGCTTCAAAGAAATTGTCCGGACCAGAAAAAATGTCATCAACGCCTGTCCAACCCGAGCGGATCAGCATGGCGGCAGTCACTCCGCCGGCCGCGGGTTTCCCGCCGAAGAGAAAAGCTTTCTCCATGTGTTCGGTGTCGCGGCTCCACGCTCCAATCCCAGATGTTTGTTGAGCGCTGTAATCCAGCAGTAAACGCATCTGCTGCGTATCAAGGCCGGCCGCGCAACCAGCCGCTGCGCCTGCCCCGAAGGTCGCGACCGTGCCATGCGTGCTTCTGTGCGTCGCAACCTGGTAGCTCGGGCCACCCATGCTCATCGTCACACGCGTCCCGACATCGTAGCCGAGTGTCACCGCGCGCAAGAAACGTGTCCCACTTATGCCAAACTGCTCGCCGGCAGCCAATGCCGCAGGAACGACAGAGACACCGGGATGCGAGCGAGACGGCCCGTGCGAATCATCGGTCTCGTCAGCGTGAGCCATCACTCCATTGGCTAAGGCAGCTTCGATGGGTCCACATAGGATGTTCGAAGAGACCACGGTCGCAACTTCCTTCCCACCATAGGAGCGCACAAACTCCATCGCTGCGCGACCCGGACGTATCTCGGAACCAGAAATCATCGCAGCCAGCGTGTCCAGAATGTGATGTTTTGCCTTCTCAACCACTTCGTCCGGCAGCGCTCGTTCACTCGCTTCACTCATGTACCGGCTGAGTTTGTCCATGGTTGGACTCACGCCTTCTACCGGTGCCTCATCCTGACTGGCTGGTGCGCCTGCGGCCCTTATCTGAGGCGGAATGGCGTTGCTTGCGAATGCGAGCGCTACCAGTTCGAACCAGCTGCGCCGTGTCAAGCTTGATTCTCTCTTGCTTGTCAGCTTGTCGCTATGAACGTCATTGTCGTGTTCCATTGCGATCCTCTTCTCTGGGAGTCTGCGTGAATTGTCGATTTGGTTAAGAGGTGAGTGAGGCGTAACGAATCCCGATCACCCAAGCTAAACCATCTCTTGCGCTGCATCCGACAAACGAGAGATTAACAAGTTTGTAAGTTCCAACCGGCGCCGGTGGTTCTGCCTGGGTAATATCCCTAGCTGTCGGTCAGTGCTTGCATGACCCGGAACAACTCGTTCTTAGCCTCGAACCCCACACCGGGAATTTCCGGCAGCCTGACATAGCTGTCTTCGACCGGCATGCCGTCTGCAAATCCGCCGAATGGTTGAAAGATTCCAGGGTAAGACTCATTGCCCCCCAGACCCAATCCCGCGGCGATGTTCAACGACATCTGATGGCCCCCGTGCGGGATGCAGCGAACTGGCGACCATCCGTATTCCTTCAACATTTCCAATATTCGCAAATATTCCACCAGTCCGTAGCTCAACGCGCAATCGAACTGCAAAACGTCGCGATCCGGACGCATTTGCCCGTAGCGAATCAGATTTCGTGCATCTTGCATAGAGAACAGGTTTTCCCCCGTCGCCATTGCCCCAGGATAGTGATTGGCGAGCTCAGCTTGCAGCTGATAATCCAGGGGATCACCTGGTTCCTCATACCAGCGCAACCCGTACGGGGCGAGTGCTTTGGCATAGGCCACGGCATCCGCTAAGTCAAAGCGGCCATTTGCGTCCACCGCCAACTGATCCGGACTCTTTAAGATCTTGAGCACGGTTTCTATGCGCCGCAGATCGTCCCGAAGGGGCGCTCCACCTATTTTCATTTTCACCACGGAATATCCGAGGTCAAGGTACCCTTGCATTTCATTCTGCAGCGCGGACAAGTCTTTGTCTGGGTAGTAGTAACCTCCAGCGGCGTACACGAAGACTTTGTCCTCGAAGCGTCCTCCGCGAAAACGATCGGCGAGTAGCCGGAAAAGCGGAAGCCCTTCAATCTTCGCCACGGCGTCCCACACCGCCATGTCCAGCACTCCTACCGCCACTGATCTTTCGCCGTGCCCTCCAGGTTTCTCGTTCCTCATGACGACGGACCACACTCTGCCCGGATCCAAGTTTTCTCCGCTTTCATCGACGAGCAAGTTAGGTTCCGCGGCCTTGAGCCGTGGAATAAATCGATCGCGCAAGAGTCCACTCGGGCCATACCGTCCATTTGAGTTGAATCCGAAGCCGACCACCGGCTTGCCCCGGCGCACTACGTCCGTGATCAGTGCGAGAACACTCACGGTCATCTGACTGAAGTCGATGTAGGCGTTACGAATTCCCGATTTGATGGGCACGATGGTCTCGCGGATATCTACAATCCTCACTATCGAACCTTCCTTCTGGAAAAACTATTGTTGGGCCAGCTGAAGTAGCGGCCTCAGTTCTCGGATATTCTTCACACGATCCACGTTAAGCACTTTCTCAATTAGGTTCGCACATTGTGCTGTGCCCAGGATCGGGACTATCAAGTCGTGGGCTTTAGCAACGATTTCGTCACGGGCCATGGGATTCTTGGGAGTGCCCCGCACATCGTCAACTCGCTGTGTCAGATGTGTGCCGTCTGTCAGGTTGACATCCACTATCGCCACGCGCAAAGGCATGAGGCGCTCTAACAGTTCATCGGGAACTAATGTCACTTTTCCGCGTTCCCGGAGCGTGGCTGAATCCTTCATACGGGCTTTGTCGTGGGCCGAGCTGAACGTAACCGTTCTGTCCATCAACATCACCGCGACCATGTGCTGCAGGCAAATGTCCGCGATCTCGCGATTGTTCACGATCGCAGCTTCGTCGGTTGCAAGCTTGACGGTAACCTGCTGCACGTCAGTTGCTTCGAAGGGACGCTGCTTCCGCAGGATGTCAAGGGCATCTAGGGCCGCCTGGATCGGTGAACCTACTGGCCATTTCTTGATGTTCGTTCGCGTGACTTCAAAACGCTCGCCAAGCTCTTCGGCGAGTCCAGCAGGATTGGCGTGTGGGTTGTAAGCCGCAAAAAAATTATCCTTCCCCGAAAAGATGTCGTCCACACCGGTCCACCCCGCCTTAACGAGCAAGGCTGAAGTGACGCCACTACGCGCCGTCATACCGGCAAAGTGGAAGGCTTTCTGGATGTGGTCAGTGTCGCGGTTCCAGGCGCCAAGACCAGAGGATTGATGGGCCGCGTAGCCCAAAAGAAACCGCATTTGGGCAACATTCAGGCTCGCCGCGCAGCCGGCCGCCGCGGTCGCGCCAAATAGTGAAGAGATGCTGTGCGTGCTCCAATGACTATCCGCTTCAAAGTGCTGCCCGCCCAAGGTCATTGTGACGCGAGGCCCGACGTCGTACCCAAGCGCCACCGCGCGCAGGAAGTGTGCTCCGCTGATTTCGAACCGCTCCCCGACCGCCAGGGCAGCGGGCACCACGGCACACCCGGGATGCGATTGCGACGGCGAATGCGAGTCGTCGGTTTCGTCGGCATGAGCCAACATCCCATTCGTCAATGCCGCCTCAATCGGTCCGCATACAAGTTTTGAGGCAACTACCGTTGCGACCTCTTTCCCACCGTAGCCTTCGGCGAATTGCAGCGCTGCGCGGCCGGGGGTTAATTCCGAACCCGAAATCATCGCTGCCAGCGTGTCTAGAATGTGTTGTGTTGTTTTCTCCGTCACCTCGTCAGGCAGGGGGCGCTCGCTGGCCTCGCTCATATATGCGCTGAGCTTGTCCATAGCAGGACTTACTCCCTGGCCCATAGTGCTACCGCTCGAAGAGGGTTTGGTCGTCTGCGCCACCAAAGGAACGACTGCGGCCGCAACAGCTAAACCGGCGATTCCAAACAGGCTGCGCCGGGAAAGAGTTGCCTGGGCGTTTTGTGCGGGCTCGCCGTTGTTTCGATCATCTTTCATTGGAGTCCCCTTCCTCGCTCAGCCACAAACGCCAATAAGTGTTTCTGACAAAATCCTTGCCATTCTTTTCAGGGTCTATTCGGCAGCAATCAAAGTAGTGACAGGGTCTTCAAAGTGGTTAATACCCACTGACATCTATTTTTATCTCTCAACGTGTGCTCAGCAATGAGCACTGGAGAATTTGCACTCAGGTGAAAAGCACCTTAACACATGGCGAACGTTCTCGAAGCCTTCAAGTTATCGCTCTAGAAGTCACCGCGAGGAATTCCCTAGACATGATCGCATGGATGGCTTGGGCGCAACCTCACACATAGATGAACAAAAATTAATGTGTTTCAATTCTCATCTCCCGCGCTAAGCTGTCGCCGCAAATCAACACAGTGGGAGGCCCTGTGGTTTTCCATGCCACCAGAGCGTTTCGTGCAAGCCTGCTCGCGCTAGTGCTTCTTCAATTCCTCGCGTTGCAGCAAAACGCGCTCGCACAGGTTGCCGGCGGTACGATCTCACGAACTGTCACTGATGCAAACGGTAACGTCATTCCGAATGCTGAGATCACTATCACCAACGTGGAAACTGGTATTGGCCGCAACGCAATCACAAATGAAGTGGAGATTTACATAACCCCGAATCTCCTCCCTGAGCGTTACGACGTCAAGTTCTCGGCGGCTGGGTTCAAAACACAAGTAAGGACAAGCATTGCTTTAAACGTCGGAGAGGAGGAGGTCGTCGATTTAGCCATGCAGGTTGGCGCATCCACAGAAACGGTGGAGGTGACAACCGAAGCGCCCGAGATACACCTTTCGACTTCTGATATCAGCGCAGTAGTCAATGCGACCACAGTCCGCGAACTTCCGCTCAACGGCCCGCAGTTGGACAGACCTCGCTACTCTGCAGCCAGGTGTGAATGCCATTCAGACCCAGCCCACACGCAGGAACTGCTGCATGGCAACGATGGGCCACCCATGATTGCTGTCGAGGCTATAAGGAAAGTCGAGAGCGATGCCTATTTCTTCCGCCTGATCAGGCAACACTCCTCCCCCAGTTGACTTTAAGGCGAAGGTATAGAGGTTGAATGAACTTGATTACCTTTTTTTTGATAGCTGCTCTCGGTCGCGTCAACCTGGCGACTACGGTTCTTGCCTATCAAGCAGGTAACACAGAGCAGATGAAATCATCCGTTGATTTCGAAACATACCGGGACCGTATCGAGCCCATCTTCCTCAAGACCCGGGAAGGCGGTGTGCGGTGCTACGACTGTCATTCGGTGATGGCTACGCGTCTTCGCTTGGAGCCGCTATCGCCAGAAAGTTCGTCCTGGACTCCGGAACAATCACGCTTGAATTTCAAGATTGTCTCCGACCTGGTAACTCCCGGGAATCCAATGAAGAGTCGTCTGCTGCTTCATCCCCTCTCGCCAGAGGAAGGCGGTGATCCGACACACACGGGAGGCAAGTTCTGGAAGTCGAAAGGTGATCCCGAATGGAGAATGTTAGCCGATTGGGTCCGAGCCGCCTGCCAGATCGCACAACCGAGTCCTAACTCCGAGACGGTTGGGGTCGACTTCAACTATTACAAAACCGCGGTCGAACCACTCTTCTTAAAGGAGCGTCCGGGACACGCTCGCTGCTATGGTTGCCATGTTCTCGCTGGCAGGAGCTTTCATCTCGAGCCTTTGTCAGCGGGCACCATGAACTGGACCGACGAACAATCTCGTCGAAACTTCCAGAGTGCTCTGCAGCAGATCATTCCTGGCGATCCAACTTCGAGCCGACTCCTAATGCACCCACTCGCACCCGAAGCAGGCGGAGAAGCGTTCCATTCCGGGGGAAGGCAGTTTGCATCGCAAAACGATCCCGATTGGCTCGCAATCGCCCAATGGGTGCGCGGCGATGGTCTTCCCGCGCCGGCTGCGTCGGCTAAAGATGTCACTCGAATTTATGTCACCAATAGCGCTGCCGATACGATTGACGTCGTTGATTCCCGTTCAAACAAGGTAGTGCAAGTGATACGAGGTATCGAGTTGCCCCACGGCATCACATTTTCACCAGATGGAAACAGAGTGTACATCAGTAACGAGTCGGAGAACGTACTCGACGTTGTCGACCGGATGAGTGGCGGTATTCTGCAGAGGATTCCTCTCAGCGGTCACCCTAACAATATCGCAATCACGAAAGATGGAGGCCGGGTGCTGGTTGGGATCCGTGCGAACCCGGGTGTCGTTGATGTTATTGACACAAGACTGCTCCGGCGAACGAAGAGCATACCGGTCGATGGCAGCGTACATAACGTCTACGTTACGCCGGATGGCAAGTACGCAATCAGCGGTTCGATAGAAAATAAAACGGCCACCGTCGTTGACCTGCAAATCGACAAAGCCGTATGGAAAGTTCAATTTGATGCCGGAGTACGGCCCATGGCTTTCGACACGAATCCAGATGGCTCGACTGCTCGCATTTTCGTCCAACTGTCGGGCTTCAACGGATTCGCCATTGTAGACTTTGCAAAGCGCTCTGAGGTCGCAAGAATTAAGTTTCCGGATCCAGCAGGAGGCTTCGGAGTTAACGAAGGACGGCTGGAGACGCCGGCCCACGGCATCGGAGTGGCGCCAGATGGAAAGTCGCTCTGGGTCAACAGCACCGCAGCCAATGCCGTCTTCAAATATTCACTACCCGAGCTCAACCTGAGTGGCCATGCAGACTTGCCGCTAGTCCACCCATTGGGGCATGAGCCGACAGGGTCTGTGCCGGAGTGGATCACTTTCGTGCCTGACGGTAAATTTGTCTACGTGTCGAATTCAGGAGCCGCCTCTGTTTCCGTAATTGATACGGCAACCCTGAAGATCGTGGCGCTAATCCCCGTAGGGGAAGTACCTAAGCGAATAAATTCCTTGACGATTCACTGATCTTCACAATGCATTCCTGCCATTCGGCAGAAAGGAGAAACATCAGTCATTGTTTAGACGCGTTCGCCGCACTCCTTCTGAACTGCGTAAACATGCTAGCAATAACGATAGATTCATCGTAAATCGGGTCGCGCCTTGGCCTGTCTAAATGCTGTTTTATGTTCATGCATTGGATTGATACATCTACCACCTGTCCTGTTTCTGTTGCTAAGTTCTGTTCCGGTTCGTGTGGGCTCAATTGAATATTGGAGGCGAAATGACAAGAGTGAGAGCAATTCTTATGTTCGCGGCGTTTATGGCGTTTGCATTTACCGCCTTGAGTGAAGACAAGCCATTACTCGAACTGATGGGTTCAACACCGCTGCCACAGCTCCACGACGGGGATTTCGATCACTTCGCTTTGGATGAGGGTGGGAGCCGGTTGTTTTCCACGGCAGAGGAAAACTCGCAAGTGTTGGTCTTCGACTTGAAGACGAACAAGTTGGTTCACAGCATTACTGACTTAAAGGCGCCGCATTCGATGCTTTTTCGCGCCGATCTAAAAAAGCTTTTCGTGGTTGATGGAGACCTGGGCGAGGTCAAGATTTACGACACCGACTCTTACAAGGCTGTCGGCTCCATAAAGGTAAGGGAGGGTGCGGACGCCAGTGGCTACGACCGCGCAACCAAATTCCTGTATGTGGTGAACGGTGGAAAAGACGGTCATCTCGCCAACGCCTATATTACCGTCATTGATACCAGCACGGAAACAAAGAAGGGCGAAATCAAAATCGATTCGGATGACGTCGAGGGAATGGTTATGGAAAAATCAAGCCCGAGAATGTTTGTCGTTATCCGGGGGAACAATTCGATAGAGGTGTTTGACCGGACAAAACGAACGCTCCTGGCAACATGGCTGGTTGGAAAAGAGGGCAAGAAGCCCACGGCGATCGCGTTTGATGAGGACGGGCAGCGTTTATTCGTCGGCACTCGAGACCCTGGCAAACTGCTCGTTCTGAATTCTAAATCCGGCAAAATAGTGAGCACTGCGCCAGCCGCCGCTATGGTTGATGACATGACTTACGATGCGGGGCGGAAACGCATCTATTTCGCCGGAACCGAGTTTCTTGATATTTTTCAGCAACGCGACGCCGACCACTACCTGCAAGCCGGGCATATTCCTACGGCATTTCGTGCAAAAACTGGGATCTTAGCTCCGGACCTAAATCGATATTATCTTGGTGTTCCGCACCATGAAAAGCATGCAGCGGAACTACGTGTGTATAAGCTCGAACCTTAACCGACCTGGGGCGTCGAGAGATTGCATGGGCGATGAATTGCTACAGCGCCAAGTTGGCTCGATGCGAGCTATACCGCCTGCCGACATTTCGAAGCCGTATACATCTCAGAGTTCCGCTCCCTAGTGAGGGCGAAAGGTAAATACAACAATCTGTGATTTCTTATTGCCGTTATTCTTAACTAATAGAGGGGCCTTTTCACCCCCAACCCACAGAAACTCGCCGGAATCAAATGACTTTCGCAGGTGTTCTGTCCCGGCCCCTGTTGTTAAGTCGGGGTCGAGCGCGACCACCAGTTCCGGATACGTAGGATGACCGATCGCGATTGTTTGGTGAGGAAGAACGGGAATGAGATTCACGGAGGTCTGATCGCTTTCAAACTGGAATTGGTCGTTGCTCGTCCGGGGCCATGTAGCCTGTTCGGCGGGACAATTTAGTGGCTTGTCCGGAATCACTTCAGAACATAAATTGTGTTCTCGTTCTTGGGGAAGAAGAAGTTCCACGGTAACGTTTCGGTACGTGGTGTCTCCATCGACGTTAGTCGCATGCACGTAGCCGCGGGACTGAAGCCGGATCTGACCGGCCGTAAGTTTGCGGTGGACCCCCGGTCTGCCTGGCGTGTTCACAGTAACTTGAGCATCGCTCAGCATTACGCTAATCGCATCGAAGTCGTGGCGGTGCAACAAAACAGAATCGTGTGGCGCAACCTGTACTTGATAAACGTTTACATATTCGTTGTGAAGGGACAGACGGTGATGGGGTTCGGATGCTAGTGGCATAACGGTGACCGTCTGTGCCGCAAACGTCAGCGAATAGGAAAGGATTAAGGTCAGTGTCGCTTTCAAGTGAGTGCTCCTGAACAACTGCGGGTTGAACGCTCAATTGGGTCTTCATCATACAACCTGCTTGTGTGAGCGATGTAGCTGTCGAGTGTGATGGACCGGATCTTATGCGGCGGTTATTGACCGGCGCTGTACGAGGATGGCTGGAGACAAGAACTGATGAACTATCTAGGGGTGTTGAGCACTTTGTTGATTTGCCTGGTTTCTGGAGCGCAGGCCCAAACAATCGTACCTCTACAGCTGATCCAGACCATACCATTGCCAGGTGTTGAAGGTTACCTCGACCACATGGCGATCGATCTAGAGGGGCAACGTCTGTTTATTCCCGCGGAACACCAAAAGACGATTGAGGTTGTGGATCTGCGCGCTGGAAAACTGGTGCATACGGTCACCGGACTGGAGGGCAATCCCCGCAAGATCATCTATCTGGCCAAGCCCAACCAAATCTGGGTGGACCTTGGGAACGGCACGTGTAAAGCCTTCAGCGGCAACACTTACGAGGTTCTGAAGAGTATTCAGCTAAATCCTGATTCTTCTCCGGAAGCGAATAGAGAACCCGATAACGGAATTTACGATCCTGCCAGCCACCTGTTTTTTGTTGGAGACAGAGGAGATCGCTCCAGGGCAGGAACGAAAGGTTCAGTCGAGATCGTTGATACGAACGCTGGCAAATACGTTGGAAACATAGAATTGGATGACAATGATCCGGCGGGCCTCGCTCTCGATCTGGTGTCAGGCAGGATGTACGTTATTCTTGGTGCAACCAGCCGGGTAGCGGTCATTGACCGCAACAAACGTGAAGTCATTGCCACTTGGCCCATCACTGATGGGGCAGTGCCTCATGCCCTCGGCTTCGATGCGACCCATCGGCGCCTGTTTATCGGTAGCAGGGTTAAGCCAGGACACTTGTACAAGCCTGGCAAAATGGTAGTGATGGATGCGGATACAGGCAAAGTGATTGCGTCGCTGGACACTGAGGGTGGTGCTGATGAGGTCGAATACGACGCCTCGAGTAAAAGAGTTTATTTGACCGGAACAACCGGGGGTGTCGATGTGTTCAAACAGATCGATCCCGATCACTATGAGCGATTAGGTTTGGTTCCTTCGGGCGCAATCGCTAAAACCTCGCTTCTCGTACGTGAAATGAATCGGTTCTATGTGGCCGTCCCGAAACACGTCATTCTGACTCCCCCGATTCCGGAGTCGAAAGAAGCGACCATCGCAGACGCTAAGATACTGGTTTACGAGGTCACGCCATAATCGACTGTTTCGCCGCAGAGCATCGCTCAATGCCGGGTCCAAGAGGGCACTCGATGTTTTCGATCGCGAACGATCATGGATGAGATCAACGGCACAGATCACAATGGATCCCGCTCTGCCTCAGTAGTAGCTGAGCGAACCCTGTAACGACCGGCACTATCCATTTCCCCGCAACGGCGCTCGGCTGCCTCTCAGGAACTCATGATGCTGACTACAGCTCACGATGCGCCGGATGTCCAGAAGCAACCCAAACCGCCCTTCTACGCCACGTTGTGGGTACAAGTATTGGCTGCAATTTTTGTCGCCGTTGTGTTCGGCTATTTCAGTCCTGTTCAAGCCATAAAAATGAAACCATTGGGCGACGGTTTCATCCGTTTGATCACTATGGTCATTACGCTGGTGGTTTTCTGTACCGTGGTGTCCGGCATCGCCGGCATGCAGGACATTAAGAAAATCGGTAGGGTAGGCGGCAAGGCACTTTTATATTTCGAAATTGTTTCGACGCTGGCCCTGTTGCTCGGACTCATAGTGGGCAATTTGGTGCATCCAGGCTCCGGGCTCAATGTTGATGTGGCGACACTTGATGCCAAAGCGGTATCCGCCTACGCTGGCCAGGCGCAAGCGCAGAACGCAACCGAGTTTTTCTTACATATCATACCCACGACGGCCGTCGATGCATTCGCCAAAGGAGACATCCTCCAGGTCCTGCTTGTCGCTCTGCTATTTGGTTTCGCAATATCGGCGATGGGACCGCGTTGCCAGACATTGGTAAAACTCATTGAAGCCTTGACCCAGGCAGTATTCGGAGTCGTAAACATCGTGATGCGTTTTGCGCCCATCGGTGCGTTCGGAGCCATGGCTTTCACAGTTGGCAAGTACGGAATTGTGTCACTTCGGCCTCTGGCAAGCCTTATTGCGACTTTTTATGCCACATCGATTCTCTTCGTCTTAGTGATCTTGGGTTGTATCGCTTGGGCAGCTGGATTCAACATCCTCAGATTCCTTCTGTACATAAAGGATGAGATATTCGTAGTTCTGGCTACCAGCTCTTCAGAGACAGCGCTTGCCACCCTTATGGAGAAGCTGGAGAATCTCGGCTGCTCAAAGTCTCTGGTAGGCTTGGTGGTTCCAACCGGATACACTTTTAATACGGACGGTAGCAGTCTCTACATGACATTGGCAGCTTTGTTTGTCGCCCAAGCCACCAACACTCATCTGACACTTACTCAGCAGTTGACACTTTTCGGCGTAGCGATCTTGACGTCGAAAGGAGCCAGCGGTGTGCAAGGCGCCGCATTTATTGCATTAGTGGGAACCTTGATCGTTGTTCCGACAATTCCAGTTGCAGGAATGGCCTTGATCCTTGGCATCGATCGTTTCATGAGCATGTTCAGAGCGATAGTGAACATGATCGGAAATGGTGTAGCGACGATAGTCGTAGCAAGATGGGAAAACGAATTGGATCGAGACGTTTTAAAGCGGAGACTGGCAGGGTAAACGGCCGGGAAATAAGTGCTAAGATCGCCCCTTCTGATTGATCTACAGCCACCTCAAATCGTGGAATCGACAGGAGAGGTGCGCACACGTCCCCGGTTCCATACCTTCTACCATCAATGAACTTGTTAAGATCATTGAACTTCGTAAATTCGCAGCTCCAGTTTTGCGTCCGGCTTGCCTTTACCTGAAACGGCGACATAGAGCCGATTCAGTTCGGGTACAAAAATTGACGATTTGGCACGGTACGCCGTCGGCACCTCGGCGATGTGCTTGTAGTGATCAGCATCTTCCTGTTCAAAAACAGAAGCCGTCTCACTTCCAGTCACGTAGATTCGTTTATGCACGACATCGAACGACATGTCGCTATTGCCACCTACGCAGGGGAGAGACGCCACTACTTTACCCGTGTCAGTATTAAATACGATGAACAGCGCAGGCTTGCGGGTGGCGATAAAAAGTCGGTGGTTAGGCTCATCAAGCGCCATTGGGTGGGCTGTGTGTGCGTCCGGCAAGGGCCAGCGGGCAACCAAATGGCGAGTCTTCAGGTCAACAACCCCCACCTCGTCTGTGCCCGTGAGATTTACGTACAGTCTTTTGCCCTCCCGGTCGACGGCCATTGCTTCATTGGAACTTCCTGGAAGTCCTGCCACATCGCCAACGTGTTTAAACGACTTCGCGTCAATTATGCTGAGCGCATGCGTGGGCCCATTGGAGCCGCCTCCGCTCTCCACATAGTAGTATTGTTTCCCGGGATCAAGCACGCCGTGATCTACTCCTGGGCTCAATTTAATAGTTTTAATAATTTTGTATTGCTTGCAATCAACGAGTCGAACCGCACCGTCATCATCTCCGTCCGTGACGACTAATTGATTTGGCCCCGGCAGATAAACCATCATAAGAGGATGGCCGAAGCCTTCAATGCTATGGGTGCGTGCACCGGTCCGAAGGTCGAACACCTCGACAGTTTTGTGTTCCTCAGCCGCTAGAAATAGACGGTTACCTCCGAGGTCCAAGCCAAAATGGTCGAAATCACCTGTGAAACCCG
>WNFF01006010.1_pt1 | contig 20696 bp, 20 predicted proteins | sample 5400441 | NCBI WGS metagenome assembly WNFF01 (sample SAMN13153345, study PRJNA577476) | soil metagenome | isolation source: 120 cm saprolite under Douglas fir tree site 2 hole 3 replicate 1 | place: USA:California | collected 2015-04-18
CGATGCCGCCGCCGAGGCCTCTTCGCAGCGCGCTTCGCGCGCCGCAGCCCTCGAAGAGCGCCATCGTTCTGCTACCACGCTGCTCGAGCGTATCGAAACACTCGTCAACGAAATGCGTGAACGCGCCCACACACTCCAAGCCCAGATGGAAGCCGCAGTCGCCGAGAGCTCGCAGCGCCATAGCGAGAATCAGCAACTGGCCGAGCAATTGGTCGAGTTCGAGTCGGAATGCAATGCCGGGGAAGCGCGGGACGGCCTGTTGCAATTCGAATCGGAGCAAGTGCGCGCGCGACTGGCTGAGATCGAAGACCTCCTGCGCAGTACGCGCCAACAGCTGGATCAGGCTCGCGACCGTCGCGGAGAACTTGCGGCAACCGCCGCCAAGCTTCAGTCCGATTTGCAGCATCTGGCTGATACTTGCCTCAACGAATTGGGCATCGAGCGCCCGGTGCTGATGGCCGACACCACGATTGCGCTCGTCACCGGCGAAGAACTTGCAGTCGAAGACCAGGCCCACCGCGAGATGCGGACGCGCCTCGATGCCATGGGCCCGGTCAACATGATGGCCCTCGAAGAGTACAAAGAAACCGCGGAGCGCCATCAGTTCCTGGAAACGCAACGCAAGGACCTACTCGATTCCATCGAGAACACGACCGCCACCATCCGTGAGATCGACCAGGTTTCGCGGCAGAAGTTCGAAGAGGCCTTCCGCAGAATCAACGAAAACTTCGGGGCGACCTTCCGCAAACTGTTCGGCGGCGGACACGCATTCATGCGGCTTACCGACGAAGAAAACAGCGCCGAGAGCGGGATTGACGTGGTGGCCTCGCCTCCCGGCAAGAAGCTGCAGAACGTCCTGCTGCTCTCGGGCGGCGAAAAGGCGCTTACTGCACTGTCGTTGCTGGTGGGCATATTCCAGTATCAGCCGAGCCCATTCTGCATTCTCGACGAGGTCGACGCGCCGCTCGATGAAGCCAACATCGGACGCTTCACCGACCTGGTGAAGGAAATGGCCGTGAAAACACAGTTCGTCCTCATCACCCACAGCAAGAAAACCATGAGCATCGCGCCCGTGATGTATGGCGTGACTATGCAGGAACCGGGCGTGTCGAAATTGGTCTCGGTACGCTTCGGGGCGGCATAAAAGGGTCTGCGATCAGGAGAGGAACTGATATGGATGAATCTCCCTCCCCGCCTGGGTGCACAAATCCATTGAACGAGTGGCAGATCCTGGAAATCCGGATGGGGATCGAGGAAGCTGATCGGGGTGAGTTCGCCACTGATGAGGAAGTACGCCAGTTGCTGAAGTACTGGACGTTTCGTGCGCGTCAACGGAACGCGTGACAAGTATGCGGTTTATGCTCGGACCGTTTATCCTCTGCCATCCTCAGCTTTTCCACATTACCCTCACGTCAAAACCCTTGCGGAATAAGGCTTCTCACAGTCCTGTGAACTGTCAATCTTTTTCGCTTCGACGGCGCTCTACACCCTTCCCCGCCCGCCACAGAAAGCGTTGACAAATTTCTCCCGGCAGTTAGAATACGCGGAGTTTTTTGCAACTAGAATTACATCATGAGCCCCGAACTCCTCGACTCCGTCCTTTTGCAAACCGACTATCCCGAATTGGAGCTGCACGCGAGCGGTAAGGTCCGTGATGTTTACCGTCTCGATAACGAGCATCTGCTGTTCGTTGCTACCGACCGCATTTCCGCATTCGACTATGTGCTGGCCACTGGCATTCCCCATAAGGGCCGGGTGCTGACGCAGATTTCTCTGTTCTGGTTCGACTTGCTCAAAGACATCGTGCCCAACCACGTTGTCACCGCCGATGTGGATCGCTATCCGGCCACCATCCTGGAGTATGCGGACGAACTCCGCGGCCGCTCGATGATGGTAATGCGCGCGGAAATGTTCCCTGTTGAGTGCGTGGTGCGCGGTTATCTTTCCGGTTCGGGATGGAAAGAGTACAAGACCACCGGCAAAGTGTGCGGCATCCAGCTGCCGGCAGGATTAAAGGAGTCCGAGGCACTGCCGGAGCCTATCTTTACTCCCGCGACCAAGGCGACGACCGGCCACGACATCAATATCTCGTTTGAGGAGATGTGCAAGCTGGTCGATCCCGGACTGAGCCGGCAACTGCGCGATATCAGCCTGAAAATCTACAAGAAAGCTGCCGACTACGCGCGGCAGCGCGGTATTATCATCGCCGATACCAAGTTTGAATTTGGTCAAACCGGCCAGGGAATCACCTTGGCCGATGAAGTTCTCACCCCGGATTCTTCGCGCTTCTGGCCGGCCGACAAGTATCAACCGGGCAAGGCGCAGGAGTCCTACGACAAGCAGTATGTAAGGGATTACCTCGAAGAAATTCGCTGGAACAAGCTGCCGCCCGCGCCTGCCCTCCCCCAAGAGGTTGCGCGGCGTACCAGCGAGAAGTATCTCGAGGCGTATCGTCAGCTGACGGGACGCGAGTTGGAGATTTAGCCACCGCGCGCTCGGAGCACTGGGCATGGGCGTTGCGGACTGGATCATCCTCGCATTTCTGCTGTTCTCGGTGGTCACGGCCGCCTGGGAAGGCTTCTTTCACGAAGCCTTCGGACTGGCGGGCTTGATTGTGGGATATCTCCTGGCGGCGTGGCAGTATCGGCGGCTGGCGGACTGGTTTGAGCCCATTTTGAAGCAGCCGTGGTTGGGCGAGATTGGCGCGTTCCTCATCATTTTTTTCGCGGTCATGATCGTAGCCTTTCTTGCCGGACGGTTGGCACGCTGGCTGATGAAAGAAGCGGGCCTGACCGCGCTGGACCGGACTCTGGGTGGGCTGCTGGGTCTCTTAAAGGGCAGTCTGGTAGTGGCGATTGTGCTGGTGGCCTTAGCCGCCTTCGCGCCCGCCGCAAGGTGGCTGCCGGGATCGCAGTTGGCTCCCTACTTCCTGGTCGTGGGAAGAGCTGCAGTCTGGCTGGCGCCGCCGGAGTTGCGCCACCGGTTCGACGAGGGGCTGGAGTATTTGCGGAAGGCTCAAGCCGCGACTCAGCAGCCCTCTGCCCCGGCCAAGTAGAGTTCGCGGGTAGCTGTTCAAGATTTCAGTGTTGCGGAAACGAGAGGACGCCGTGAAAGATCAACTGGAAGCGCTCATTTTTCAAATGTATCGTAGCAATATTCTCTATTCGGAAGCGGTCCGCGAATTCAAGAAACGGTTCATCGTCACCGTGCTCGAGGAGAACCGAGGCAACCAGTGCAAGGCGGCGCGGGAATTGGGCATGCACCGCAATACGCTCAGCCGCACCATGCAGGAACTGAAGATTGATGTGCGGCAGTTGCGCGAAGGAACGAAGCGACCGCCGCGCAGCGCGAGGCCCGCCGGTCTGGAGCGGAAAGTCGCGCGTTAATCCAATCCGAGTTCTCGTAAAAAAGGCGGTCCCGTTCGGGACCGCCTTTCTGTTGTAGTTCCGCTGACTGGTTTTATTGTGCCGCCGGTTTCTTGTGAAGGGGTGCCTTCCTCTTGGCCGGAGCGGGGGCCGCCTTCACAATCAAATGGCCGTCTTTCATCGTCATCACGAACGGTTTGGGCTCATACGAAACGGGCGTCCCTTCAAACTGCAGGTCGGCGTCCACCTTAGGCATCTGACGGGCGGGGACCGCAGCTGCCATGGTTAGATTAATGTCCGCACGCTTGGCATCAATGTCATCCTGGCTACCCGCAAGTTTCAGTTCGCTCGGCGAGTCGATGCTAAGTACCCGGGCGACCATCTGGAGCGGTTTACCTTTCAATACGCTCCACACCTTCTCAGCGTCTTCGGGCTTGCCTTCGGAGAGGATCAGTTGCCACTCGGCAAAGCTCATGTCCTGCACTTTTTTGGTCTTCACCAGGTCGGCAGCCTGGTCCGCCGGTGTCGGAGGTATGTATTGCTTGATGGTGAAACCCGCAGGCGGCAAAGTCGTGGTGGCGGTTTGCGTCAGCAATTCGTTCCAGCCATCCTCGGCGCCGTGGTACTTGACGTACTTGCTCTTTCCGAACTTGATCACGTCCGCCTTGCCCTTGGGATCGGCGATCAGGTTGGCAGCCCGTGCGATGAAAAACAACCCATCCAGCGGCTTCTCGGCCGGACCGGGAGTCAGGTATGCCAGCGCCAGCGGATAGATGTTGTTCACGTCGGTTGGATCAGCCTCCACCGCCGCCCGCAAGTACTGCTCCGCTTTGGCGTAGTCCTTGTTCTGATAGGCGCTCATACCCACCGCGCCGTTGAAAATCACGCTCGTCTGCGTCTTGAACTTCTGAAAGTCGGCGTCCGGCATGCCCTCGGGCTTAGGCCATGTCGGCAGTACCTGCAGACCCTTCTCCCCGTACTGGGCTCCGTCCGCCAGGTCCTGCGGCGTTTTCGCTGTCATTCGCTTGCCGACCACCAGCAGCGCCAGAGCTTTCAGATTGTTCGGATTCGCTTGCAGAACCTTCTGCGCGGTCTCGACCATTTTTGGGACATTGCTGGTCGCCTGGTAGGCGCCCATCAGTTGTTCCAGCGCCTCTTCCTTCATCACGGTGTTGGGGTACTGCGTGATAAAGGCCTCGAAGCCGCTGATCTTGGCCGCGGGATCCTGCTGTCCGAGCGCGCCAATGTAGGCGTTGTACTCGGCGGGGTCTTTGATCTCTTTCTTCTGCTGCGGCGCCGCTGCTGGCTGTGACGGGCTCGGCTGCGGCTGTTGTGCCGGAGCGGGAGCGGTTTGAGCGACGGCGGTAACAGCGGCTACCAGCAACATCGCGAGAAAGATCTTCTTCATTCCTGTGGCTCCTTAACTCTTCGGGGGAAGCTGGAATCGACACCTTGCCCGGCGCACCCAAGCTTCGTGCCGGGCTTCGTCTTGGACAACGACCAAGCGAAGATCCCGTGAATCCTGGCCCGCTTGTAAAGTGTAGGGCGGCCAGCGATTAAACCGGTGAGCGGATTATAAGGATGTCATCCTGCTAAGGCAAGCCGTTTGCTGGCCTTAGCTAAACAGGCAGAGGGGGATGGATTCGGCTGCGCCGCTGCTTACCCGAAAGCGCTACCATCTACCCTAGAGGAGCTATCTGGATGAAAGATGCATCAAACTCAGCCTTGGCTGGGCAAGTCGCGGTCGTCACCGGGGCCGGACGCGGCATTGGCGCTGCCATTGCCACGACCCTTGCCCAGTTGGGAGCCCACGCCGTCTTGTGCGGACGCACGCGCGGAGCCCTCGAAGCGACCTCGTCGGCGATCCATAACCAAGGCGGGCAAGGTACCGTCATGGAATGCGACGTAGCCGATCTGCGCTCAGTGGAATCAGTGGCGGCATCCGTCCAGAAAACATTTGGCAGGCTCGACATTCTCGTCAACAACGCGGGCATCGGCGGCGGCGCTGTACCGTTGCATCAGCTCTCACCTGATGTCTGGGATAGTGTGATGAACACCAATCTGCGCGGCGTCTACTACTGCATCCGAAGCTTTGCGCCGATGATGATCCGCGCTCGCGGTGGCCACATCATCAACATCTCGTCCCTCGCCGGCAAGAACGCACTGCCGAATGGAGCCGCATACTCTACGTCAAAGTGGGGACTTAATGGATTGACTTATTCCGTCGCCGAGGAGCTGCGTGCGCACAATATTCGCGTCTCCGTCATCTGTCCGGGCTCGGTGCATACGGAGTTCAGCCCGCACGCAGGGAAAAGCGCCGAGAAGATGTTGCAACCCCGCGACGTCGCGCACGTTGTCACTATGATCGTGACCCAGGCGCCGCAGTCGTTCGCTAGTGAGATCCTGCTGCGGCCGACGCAGAAACCGTGAAGAAGTCTATTCGCCAGCGGACCTGTGCACTCATTCCTGATACTCGTGCTGCTGAGCAACGCAATCGGCTGGTGCTTCCCTAAGCGCTACTTCTTGAACAGATTCTCAAACGCCTGCCGCGCATCATTGGGACGAGCCATGCCTTTGCTGGACGTCTCTTTCTCGAGCGCCACACGCATGGAATAAAACGAGCAGTCGTTTCGTTTGTCTTTAGGAGAGATCCGCTCGGGAATCGGCTGGTTGCATTCGAAGCGGCTGGACGGGTCGAAGTATTCGCACTGCTTGCAGGAGTGGAGTTCGAATCCACATTTCGGACACTGTCCGACCGGCTCGGTAATCGACTGCAAGAGCGTCCCGCACTGAGAACAGCGAGAGACAGTGCGCGTCCCCGGCATGTTCAGCGGGCGAGGACCAAATGTATTGTCTTTACGCGGAGCAGCCGGCTGCTCCAGCTTTTTCTGCGGTTCGCGGCCGGAGTCCTGGTATCCGCGCTGACGGTACTTGCGGTCCGACAAGGAAAGCCTCCCGACGAGGCCTCATTCTCCGCCTTTCGACCGCCGCGTACAAGGGCTTCTTCGCAGACGCGGTCCTGTCGATGAGGGGTACCATGAGTAGTCGCCTCACGGCTTACTAGTAAGATGCCCGTTCGTCTAAATTACGGGCGAAGCGGACGACAGCGTGCTCGCGAAAAAATACCTCCGATGGTTCCGGCTGGCGCTGGTGTGCGCCGCCCTGCCACTTTACGCGGAAGACTCCCCTTTTGGCAGTATTCGCCTCCCCCGGGTCAACACCCCTCCCCGCATCGAAGAGTTCCTCAACATGGAGCCGAGTCCCGCCTGGAAAGACAAGTTGGCAAGGGCGGAACAGTTCCACCAACGAATCCCCAGCGATGGCGCGCCGGTTTCAGAGCGAACCGAGGTCTATCTCGGATACGACGCCAAGAACCTATACGCGATCTTCATCTGCTTCGACAGTGAGCCGCAGCGGCTCCGCGCCCGCCTGTCGCGTCGCGAGGATATTTTCGACGATGACTTTATCGAGCTCATGCTGGATACATTTAACGACCACAGGCATTCCTATGCTTTTTTCGCAAATCCGCTGGGCGTGCAAGCCGATGCTCTCTGGGCGGAAGGGCCCGGGACGGGCGACCAGAACTTCGACATGTCATTCGACACAGTCTGGAATTCGTCGGGACGAGTCACCGATCGTGGATACGTGATCTGGATGGCGATTCCCTTTCGCAGCCTGCGCTTTTCATCGAGTGATCCGCAGACCTGGGGTCTGATGCTGGCGCGGAACATCCCGCGCAAGAACGAGCAATCGTTCTGGCCGCAGTACTCGAGTCGCATCCTGGGACGTCTGAATCAGGAGGGCCGCGCCAGCGGTTTGGAAAAAATCTCTCCGGGACGAAACCTGCAGCTCATCCCCTACGGAGTGTTTCGCTCGTTCAAAGAGCTCGACCTGCGCGATCCTAACGACCCCAAATACACTCAGCGCGCAGTGTTTGGACAGTTTGGCCTGGATGCGAAGGCGGTATTGAAAGACAAGTTCGTTCTCGATGTGACCGCGAACCCGGACTTCAGCCAGGTGGAATCGGACGACCCTCAGGTCACGGTGAATCAGCGCTTCGAAGTGCAGTTTCCGGAGAAGCGGCCATTTTTTCTTGAAAACTCGAATTATTTCCAAACGCCGATTCAGTTGCTGTTCACGCGACGGATCGCAGACCCCAAATGGGGCGTTCGTTTAACCGGCAAAGACGGCCCTTGGGCAGTGGGCACGCTGGTTGCGGGGACCGATTCGCCGGGTGAAGCAGTGACGCCGCCATCTCCCGGCGAGCCTGGCAATCCTCTGTTTGGCAAGCATGCGCTGTTTGCTATCGGGCGGGTCAGCCGGGATATTGGAAGCCAATCTTCGATCGGCCTGCTTTACGCCGATCGAGAGGCGGGCGGATTCTTTAATCGCGTGGGAAGCGTCGACGGACGCTTCAAGCTGAACGAGAACTGGGCTGCAAACGTTCAGGCAGTGGTCAGCGCGACCATCAATCCAGACGACCCGAACTTTAACCTCTTCAACACCCATGGCCAGTATCAGGCCGGTTCGGCTGCGGAGGTGATCCTCCAGCGCGATGGTCGCAAGTTGAATTACTTCCTGGACTATGCCGATCGCAGCCCGGAATTTCGGACGCTGACTGGCTTTGACCCCCAACCCGATATTCACAACCTGTATGAGCGGCTCCAATACACCTTTCGCCCTGAAGGCAAGCGCTTGATTTCCTGGGGTCCGATGTTTGAGCACTACCTCACCTACGACCACGAAGGCAATGAAATTGGCTCCGGCTACTTCCCTTCGCTGCGCGTCGAACTGATGGGGCAAACGTTTCTGACCGCTTTTTACGCTAAGGAAATGGAACAATTGCGCCACCAGGATTTCGATGCCATCGACCATATTCAGAAGTACACGCGTCACACCACGGAATTCGCGTTGGATACGAATTATTTTCGGATGTTTTCCCTACATCTCGACTATCGATGGGGCGAACGAGTGAATTACGATCCGCCGAGGGACCCCGACGATCCGACACACACCCTCTTCCTACCGCCGTTCCTGGCGAGCCGCACGAGCGCCTACGCGCAGGCGACCGTGCGACCGAGCCGGTCGCTGAAGATCGACAATACATACATCCTCTTCCGCCTGCACAGCTGCGCAAACTGCGGACCGCCTTTGGGAAGTATGAACAATCATATTTTCCGAACCAAGGTGAATTACCAGTTCAACAAAGAGCTTTCCTTCCGGTTCATTGGACAGTACAGCTCGGTGCTGGCGAATCCAGGTTTCACTTCTGTTCCGACCGCGAAGAATTTCAATGCCGATTTTCTCATCACCTACCTCGTCCACCCCAGCACCGCCATTTATGTGGGATACAACAGCAACCTGGAGAACATTGTGAATCCGCCGCATCTGGATATGGACGGCAACCTGGCGCGAGACGGGCGGTTGGTCAACGACGGGCGCAACTTCTTTGTGAAGGCGTCGTATTTGTTCCGGTTCTAGGGAGACGCGGCACGTCGCGTCTCTACCTCTGATTTCGGGTTGTCAACGTATCGCAGCAGTTGCGCAGTGCTGATCGAAGGCGGCTTTCAGATCGGCGGCTATGGCTTGCGCATCGCGGGATTCGATCTGCCGGCGCTCCATCATGTAGACGAGTTTGCCGTCATGAAGAATGCCGATCGACGGCGAAGAGGGCGGATAGCCCGTGAAATAAGAGCGCGCACGTTCGGTCGCTTCCTGGTCCTGGCCCGCGAATACTGATACCACCTTGGCGGGCTTGGTCGCGTTCTGGAGAGCGAGGCGGACCGCGGGACGCATGCGTCCGGCCGCGCATCCGCAGATCGAATTGACCACGACCATGGTGGTGCCGGGGCCTTGCAAGGTCTGATCCACATCGGCTGCAGTGCGAAGCTCTTCAACTCCCAGACGCGTCAGCTCTTCCCGCATCGGAACCACCATAATTTCCGGATACATTGAGTCTCCTCTTTTCTTTCCCTTTTCCTGCGATTCGGTAACTCCATTCTAATATGCCTGACAGTACAAGCATGAGATGCTCAGAGCCATATAGAGTGGAATCCGCGTAATGACGATTCAGGAACACGTTCCTCTAGCGCCGTTAACCACTTTGCAGGTTGGCGGAAAAGCGCGCTATCTGGTGGAGGCGGCGAGCGAAGACGACGTCCGGGAAGCGGTGGGCTTTGCGCGCGTAAAGGCCGTGCCGCTGTTTGTGCTGGGCGGTGGGAGCAACGTGTTGGTTGCGGATTCGGGTTGGCCAGGACTGGTCCTGAAGATTGCGATCGGCGGATTTACGCAGCAAGAGGAAGACGGCACCGTCCTGTTCGAAGCGGGCGCGGGAGTGGACTGGGATCAGTTCGTCGCGCAAGCGGTGGCCAGCGACTGCGCAGGAGTGGAGTGTTTGAGCGGCATTCCGGGCAGCGTCGGCGGCACGCCGGTGCAGAACGTGGGCGCTTACGGACAGGAAGTCTCGGAGACCATCGAATCCGTCCGCGCATACGACCTCAAGACGAATCGTGTTGTCGTTCTACCGGAGGCGGCGTGCGGCTTTCACTATCGCACCAGTATCTTCAACACCACGGAGCGCGGACGATACATCATTCTGCGGGTCGCCTACCGGCTCGCGCAGGATGGCACTCCCAGCCTGAAATATGCGGACGTGCAAAAACATTTCGCAGCCAGCGGCAGCCCCCCGTCGGTGGCGCAAGTGCGAGAGGCGGTGCGACACATTCGTCAAAGCAAAGGCATGCTTATCGTGCCCGGAGATCCGGACAGCCGCAGCGCCGGCTCGTTCTTCAAGAATCCTGTGCTGAGCGAGGCGCAGTTTCACGACCTGGCCAGCCGGGCTGAGTTAAAAGGTTTGAGAATCCCGAGCTATCCCGCTCTGGATGCGCAACGCAAAGTCTCGGCGGCATGGCTAGTGGAACATTCTGGATTCGCGAAGGGATTCATGCTGGGCGCGGCAGGAATTTCGCGCAAGCACGCGCTCGCATTGATCAACACCGGGAGCGCCAGTGCGGCGGACGTTGTGCGGCTAAAAGAAAAGATTCGGCGGGGCGTCGAGGAAGCGTGGGGGGTTGTGCTGGAGCCGGAGCCTGTCTTCGTAGGGTTCTGAAGTCACCTCGGTCTGGTGATCCATCCGTGCTTCACTTGTCCAATCTCTCGAATGGGTGCTCGAAACTCAAGTAAAGGAAGAAGCCCTTCTCACCGGCGCTGGGACCGACTCCCAGGGGCATGGCTACACCGGGGACAATCTGCAGCCCGTTCTTGAAACTGTAGGCCCAGCGGACACCAGGGCTGAGCAGGAGCAAGTTCTCCCAGGTTGTCCTATCGCGAGCCACGACCACCTGCGAACTGGCAAACACCGTCTCTAACATGAAGTTCACACGTGGCCGTACCAGCCAGATGAAGCTTTGTCCGAAATTGTAACCGGCGGTTGAGGCGTGATTGCCGACGGTATCCTGGGCACTGGGTATGAAGGTTGCTCCCGCGTTCCAGTGAGTCACTAGCTTGCGATTCACTACGACGCTAAGAGGTAGGCTGGTCTGCACTCCGGTTCCGCCAAAACCGCGGCCCTGACGCGAGTCGCCGGTCGGAAGAATCAGAGACAGGCGGGGCGCGAACGCAACCCGAGTACCGCCGTTCCCCACGAGTTGGTAGCGATAGTTCAGGAGCGCATCACCAAACCCCGCTCCGTTCGAGGAGCCCCCTGGGCGTATGACCATCAGTGTGTAACTGAGCTGGTGGCGTGCATCTCCAGGCACGGGCCACTCCTGCGTAAACGTGTAGAACCAGTCATGGCTGTCCGCAAAATACGAAAAGGTGTTGATGTGCTGGACGACTCCTCGTTCCTGGTTGTAGGCCTCTTCGACCAGAAAGCTGTTGTCCTGGATGGTCTTGGGATCGGTCTGAGTTTGGGCGGTGGCGAACCCGCAAGGTACTAGAAGCACAAGTGCAAGCCGAAGGGTCCGCAACATAGTGTCGAGCGAATTCCGTTTATCTAATTTCATTTTACAGGTCGAAACGCATCGAACCGCGAGCGGACGATAACTGACAATCCGTCACATCACGCTATGTCCTGCTTGGAACAGGCGCAAAGTGCCCTCGCCGGTTCGTGTGGGGCGGGCGCCTTCGCCCGCCGGCCCATTGCGACAAAACTGCCAGCAGGATTACCGGCACACAGGTTTGGCGGGCGAGGGCGCCCGCCCCACACGAACCGTGGCGTTACTAGTGATCCGCCAGGCGCCGCGCTTCCTGAAAAATCTTCAAAAACATCTGACGGTTGAGCTTGCCGGTATTAGTGTTTTGATTTGAGGGGTGGTAAGAGGCCAGCAGGATCTTGCCATTCGGCATCTGGTAATGCGCCCCGTGCCGAAAAACATATGCCGTCTTGGTGGCGATCACACTGCGGCGTTTCAAATAGTTCAGGTAGGCGTCAAAGCCGATCTTCCCCAGCGCCACAATCACTTTCAGTTTTTTCAATCCATCCAATTCACGGTCGAGGAAGGACGCGCAGTTAGCTAGCTCCTGCGGCAGCGGCTTGTTGTCTGGCGGCGCACATCGCGCTGCAGCGGTGATGTAGACGTCGGTGAGAGCCAGGCCATCATTGCGATCGGTCGCCGTCGACTGATTGGCAAATCCGGTTTCATGCAACACCGGATACATGAAGTTTCCGGAAGAATCACCGGTAAACGGACGGCCGGTGCGGTTCGACCCGTGGGCCCCGGGAGCGAGACCCAAAACAAGCACGCGGGCATTCGGGTCGCCGAAGCCGGGCACGGGCTTTCCCCAGTAGTCCCAGTCGCGGTAGGCGCGGCGCTTTTCCTGGGCAATCTTTTCTCGATAGACCACCAGGCGCGGACAGCGAGTGCAAGCTACCACCTCGGCATTCAAAATGTTGAGCCACTGGGGAGGGGGCATTCATTTCCATTGTAATGAAGACCTCAGCGGCTGAAGCCGACGTCAATTCTGCCGGCTTGCGTCACAACTGAAGTCGTGCCCTCCCGAGCTTTTCCTAGCCAAACCCATTACTTTAGTGGGTATCACCGAGCCTTCTTGCGTTTGACGTTGCCTTTGGCGAGTCTTTACACTCAAGTTTAGGGATTAAGGTAATCGAACAGAGCGGAGCGAGTTTGACTCTGCCGATGATGTGCGCACCATTTGAAAGGCGATTGTGAGCCCCACCGAAACCAAAGAGAGCACCACCAAGCGAGAGATCGAGGTCGAGGTTCCGGCGCAAGAAGTATCCCGCCAGACCGAGGCGCTGATTCAGAAATATCAGAAGGTGGCGCGCCTGCCGGGCTTTCGAGCCGGCCACGTGCCTCCGTCGATCATCAAGCAGCGTTTTTCTGAAGAGATCAAGACGGACGTGGTGGAAGCTCTGATCCCGCGGTATTTCCGGCAGGAGACGGAGCGGCTAGGCATGCATCCGGTGTCGCAGCCGCGTGTAACCGACCTGCACCTGCACGACGGAGAACCGCTGCGCTTCAAGGCGGCGTTCGAAGTCTTGCCGGAGGTCAAAGCGGAAGGCTACAAGGACTTGCGTGCCGAGAAGCCCGAGATCACAGTAACCGATGCCGATGTCGAGCAGGCGATCGCCGATCTGCGCGAACAAGCAGCCAGCTTCAATCCGGTCGAAGGACGGGCGTTGGCCGAGGGCGATTTTGCCCAGGTTTCGCTCGACGGCACACCCAAATCCGAAGAGGGACAACCCGTCCATATGGACGAGGTTCTGGTGCAAATCGGCGGCAAGAATACGATGCCGGAATTCACCGAGAACCTGAGCGGAACGAACGTCGGTGATGAGCGCACTTTCGACGTGAAGTATCCGGAAGATGCTGAAGATCAGCGGCTGGCCGGCAAGACCCTCACCTACACCGTGAAGGTGCAGGCGATCAAACAGAAGAGTCTCCCGGAACTGAACGAAGAATTCGCCAAAGGGCTGGGCGAGTTTGCGACCATGGATGACGCGCGGAAGCGCATCCGCGAACAGATCGACTCCGAGCGCACGCATCAGGCGGAGCGCGAAGCGAAAGACAAACTGATTTCGGAATTGGTCAGGCGGAATGATTTCGAAGTTCCAGATGCTTTGATCGAGCGTCAGATTGACATTCGCCTGGAGCGCGGGTTGCGCGCGCTAGCCGCCCAGGGGCTGACGTCCGAGCAGATGAAGAAGATGGATTTTCAGCGCTTGCGTTTGGGACAACGCGAGCAAGCCATTCAGGACTTGAAAGCTTCGTTGCTGCTCGAAAAGGTAGCCGACGAAGAGAAGGTCGAGGTCAGCAACGAGGAAGTGGATCAGGAAGTGGAAGCGCTAGCCAAACAGGCAAAACAGACAACCGAAGCAGTGCGCGCACGTTTGACACGCGATGGTGGCCTCGATAGAATCCGGACAAGAATCCGCAACGAGAAAACCATCGATTTTCTGTATCGCCAGTCCGCCTGAGACGGACATTTTCGATCCTCCCCTAGAAGCAACCAAACAGTTTTGCGGGGCGGAGTGTGGAAGAGTGAGCGTCAACGAGGAGCGAATGATGCTGGTACCAATGGTCATCGAGCAGACCGGGCGAGGCGAACGCGCCTACGACATTTACTCCCGGCTGCTGCGCGACAACATCATCTTCATAGGCACGCCGATTGACGACAATATCGCCAACCTGGTGATCGCCCAAATGTTGTTCCTGGCACAGGAAGATCCCGAGAAGGATATTCAGCTGTACGTCAATTCGCCGGGCGGATCGATCACGGCCGGCATGGCGATTTATGACACCATGCAGTATGTGAAAAACGATGTGACTACCATTTGTATCGGGCAAGCGGCTTCGATGGCAGCTCTGCTGCTCTCGGCGGGCGAGCCCAAGAAGCGGCTGGCGCTGCCGAACTCGCGCATTCTCATCCACCAACCTTCGATGGGTGGACTTTCCGGACAGGCGACCGATATTGATATCCATGCGCGTGAAATCCTGCGTATGCGGGAGATTACTAATCAGTTACTGGCCAAGCACAGCGGACAGAAGCTGGATAAAGTAGAAAAGGACGTAGAGCGCGACTTCATCATGAACGCGCAGCAGGCGAAAGAGTACGGAATCATAGACGATATCATCTACAAAACGAGATGAGGGTATGATCGGCTTTCCGCGCCGGTCAGTTCCTCCGAGGTCTGGCGATGCAAGATCAGCCAACCCCGGAGCGGTGGTGGGAAAATTTAAGGAGTAGGGCCGAGTGAAAAACAGATCGGGTTCGGAAGAGATTTTGCGATGTTCGTTCTGCCATAAATCGCAGGACGCAGTTGCTAAGCTGATCTCTTCCCCCAGCGACTATCCCCGGGCTTATATTTGCGACGAATGCGTTGCCGTCTGCAACTCGATCCTCGAGGATGACCGGACCGCCACCCCTCCTTCCACCGTTCCCAATCAGCTTCCCAAACCGCTGGAAGTAAAGACGTTCCTGGATGAGTACGTCATCGGGCAGGAACAGACGAAAAAGAAGCTGGCGGTGGCCGTCTACAACCACTACAAGCGCATTTACATGAATCGCCAGCGCACCAATGCTCGACGTCCCCTTCGCCATTGTGGATGCCACCACCCTTACCGAGGCGGGTTACGTCGGCGAAGACGTTGAGAACATTATTCTCAAGCTCCTGCAGTCGGCCGAAGGCGACGTGAGTCGAACGCAGACGGGGATCATCTATATAGACGAGATTGACAAGATCGGCCGCAAGGACGAAAATCCGTCCATCACCCGCGATGTTTCAGGCGAAGGGGTACAGCAGGCCCTGCTGAAGATTCTCGAGGGCACAATCGCCAACGTTCCGCCGCAGGGTGGCCGCAAACATCCGCACCAGGAATTCACACCGGTAGACACGACCAACATTCTGTTTATCTGCGGTGGCGCTTTCGTGGGCCTGGAGAAGATGATCGCGCGGCGCATGGGGAAGAAGGCTTTAGGCTTCAAGTCTGGAGAGGAGTCTGACAAGGAACAGGCGGCAGCGGCGATTCCTAACCGGCGCAACTATGAGATGGTTTCCGACGTGCAGCCGGAAGATCTGATCAAGTTTGGGCTGATTCCCGAGTTTGTCGGACGCCTGCCGGTAGTCGGAGTTCTGCAGGACCTGGATGAGAACGCTCTGGTGGAAATCCTGACCCGGCCTAAGAACGCGATTGTGAAACAGTACCAGCGGTTATTCGAGTTCGAGAATGTGCGGCTGAAGTTCAGCGAAGACGCCCTGCGGGCGATTGCCCGCCAGGCCATGGCCCGAAAGGTCGGGGCGCGCGGTTTGCGCATGATTCTGGAAGAACTTATGCTGGAACTGATGTATAGTCTGCCGAGCCAGAAGAAAGTCAAGGAATTCGAAGTGACGCGGGAAATGGTCGAGAAGCGGGATATCTCGCTGGCAGTGATTGAGAAGGCAGCCAGCTAACGGAGAAACGGGAGACTGAGTTTGTCGAGCCCAAAGGAAAAGTTCGAAAGCAAGAAAATGCCCATGATGCCTATCCGGGACGTGGTCATCTTCCCTTACATGATGACGCCGTTCGTGGTGGGCCGGGAGTCCAGCGTGCGCGCGCTGGAAGAGGCGCTGGCCGCCGACAAGAAGATCTTCCTGGCCACCCAGCACGATGCCAGCATTGACGAACCGAAGCCGGGAGACATTTTCCAGGTGGGCACGATCGTCAACATCGTGCAGAGCCTGAAGCTGCCCGACGGGAACATCAAGGTGCTCGTCGAAGGCATCGAGCGCGGCAAGATTTTGCAGATTACCGACACCGAAGGTTTCATGCAAGCCACGGTGCGGGTCGCCCGTTACGCCACCGAGACCAATGCCCAGATTGAAGCGGGCATGCAGCGCGTCACCGCCCTGTTTGAACAATACGTCAAGCTCTGCCAGTCGCTGAATTACGAAACCATGATCGCGGCTGTGCGCATGGAAGATCCGGCCAAGCTGACGGATACGATCGCTGCCAATCTCCAACTTTCCATCGAAGAGAAGCAGGCGTTGCTCGAGATTTTCGATCCCGCAGAGCGCCTGAGCCGCATCGGCGACGTATTGGACGTCGAGATCGAAAAGCTCAACATGGACCGTACCATCCAATCGCGTGTTAAGCGGCAGATGGAGAAGGCGCAAAAAGAGTACTACCTCAACGAAAAGATCAAGGCGATCCAGAAAGAGCTGGGCCGCGGCGAGAAGAACGAATTCGACGAACTAAAGAAAAAGATCGAAGGCGCCGGCATGACGAAAGACGTTCGCGACAAAGCGCTCCAGGAACTCAAAAAACTGGAAGCCATGCCGCCCATGTCCGCCGAGTCCACGGTCTCGCGAAACTATCTAGACTGGCTGCTGGCGGTGCCGTGGAAGAAGCGATCGAAGGAAATCCGAAATATCTCGCGCGCCGAAAAAGTTCTGAACGAAGATCACTATGGGCTGGAGAAAATCAAGGAGCGTATTCTCGAATTCCTCGCGGTCCGCCAGCTGGTGAAAAATCCCAAGGGCTCTATCCTCTGCTTTGTGGGCCCTCCTGGCGTCGGCAAGACCTCGCTGGGAATGTCGATCGCCAAGGCGACCGGCCGTAAGTTTGTGCGGATGTCCCTCGGCGGAGTGCGCGATGAAGCCGAAATTCGCGGCCACCGCCGTACTTACATCGGCGCGCTGCCGGGCCAGATCATCCAGATGATGAAGAAAGCCGGCACCAAGAACCCGGTTTTCATGCTCGACGAAGTCGACAAGATGTCCATGGACTTTCGCGGCGACCCGTCGGCGGCTCTGCTCGAAGTGCTCGACCCCGAACAGAACTTCATGTTCGTGGACCACTATCTCGACGTGGAGTACGACCTCTCACAGGTGTTCTTCATCGCCACCGCCAACGTGATGCATACCATTCCGCCCGCGCTGCAGGATCGCATGGAAGTGCTGCGACTGCATGGCTACACCGAGCAGGAAAAGGTCGAGATCGCCAAGCAGTTCCTGGTGAAGAAACAGATGCTGCAAGCCGGCCTGACCGGCAAGAATTTGCAGTTCTTGGACGAGGCGGTCCAGGACATCATTCGGTCCTACACTCGCGAGGCGGGCGTGCGCAACCTGGAGCGCGAGATTGGCAACGTCTGTCGCAAAGTTGCCCGCAAGGTTGTTAAGGAAGGCGCGGGGTACTCCGTTACGCTCAGCGATCATAACGTCAACGATTTTCTCGGTGTGCTGAAGTTCCGCGACACGCTGGCACACGAAAAGAGTGAAGTAGGACTGGTCACAGGCTTAGCCTGGACCGAGGTGGGCGGCTCTATCCTAAGCACGGAAGCCACCGTCGTCGACGGCAAAGGCAAATTGACCCTCACCGGCAAACTGGGCGACGTAATGCAGGAATCAGCCCAGGCCGCCATGTCGTACATTCGTTCGCGGGCGGTGCGGCTGGGGCTGCCGCGCGACTTCTATCGGAATATCGATGTCCACATCCACGTGCCCGAGGGAGCAATCCCGAAAGATGGACCTTCGGCGGGGATCACGATCGCGACCGCCATCGCCAGTGCACTGAGCCGCATTCCGGTCCGACGCGATCTCGCCATGACCGGAGAGATCACGCTCCGCGGAAAGGTTCTCCCAATCGGGGGATTGAAAGAGAAGCTGCTGGCGGCGCATCGCGCGGGATTATTCGAAGCCATTCTGCCCAAAGAAAACGAAAAAGATGTTGCCGAGGTGCCAGAAAATCTGCGCACCGCGATGAAGCTGCACTTCGTCGAGAACATGGATCAGGTGCTGGCACTGGCGCTGGAATCGCCCCTGCCGCAGATCTCTACCGAAACCGAGACGATTGCTTCGATTACCGCTCCGACTCCGTCGGCAGGAGATATTCCGACGGCAAGGCAGTAGAAATCAGTGGTTAGAAAAGGCTCGCTTCCGCGGGCCTTTTTCCTTGTCGGCGATGATTGGCTAAAATAGAAGCATGGGAATACGACTGAAAGGGACGGCTGGTCTGGTGATTGCCGTGGCCGTGGTCGTGCTTCTACTCATCGAATTTCCCGCCTACCGGCTGTTTTTTGGGATCAGCGTGCTTATTGGTCTCGTCATCGCTGGCGGACTCGCGCTGTGGTACAGGCTGCACCCCATTGAAGACGTGGCAGTGGAAAACAAACGGCCGCTGAGCCTAGATTGATTGGGCTCAATCTCACTTCCTCCCGCCAGCTTTTGGCTTGCACTTGCAAGACAAGCGCGCCCCACGCGACACTGAAGTCATGCGCGTCCTATCGCGATTCATGCTCTCGGCTTCCGACGCCGCCCACTTCCCTCCGCCATCCTTGCCGGAGGTTGCCTTCCTGGGCCGGTCGAACGTCGGGAAATCGAGTGTGATCAACGCACTGGTGGGGACCAAACTGGCGCGCACCAGCAACACTCCCGGACGCACCCGCAGCATTAACTTCTTCGAAATCCGCCGGGCCGGTCAGCCGAAGCCCGAGTTGCTGTTCACCGATCTGCCCGGATACGGCTATGCGAAGGTCTCTCGGGAAATCTCGGAGGACTGGGCTCGGTTCGTGGACCCGTACCTGCACCAACGCTCCAGCCTTACGCTCTGCCTCGCCCTGGTGGATGCGAACGTCCCTCCCCAGCCATCCGACCGTCAGCTGCTGGAGTTCCTGGAGGCGGCCAAGCGGCCCCATGCTATCGTCGCCACCAAATGCGACCGGCTTTCGGGCAATGAACTCCCGCGCGCGCTGAAGACGCTGGGGCAGGAATATGCCGGTGCTACCATCATTCCATTTTCGGCGAAGACCGGAGCCGGCAAAGACGATCTTTGGAACCTGATCCAGCACTCCTTGTCGAAGACTCCAGCGCTCTAAAGTTCCTCCCGAAACTGCCGATCAGATCAAAGCAGGACACGGTTTGGAGGCAGCATACAGGTGGATCCCTACGTCTCTGCTGAACAGCCGGACTTAGCACCGGACTCCCAGACAACCGATGGTGCCAGCTACCTTCGGCGGCTGAAGGCGCAACCAGGCGAGGAACTATCCAACACGCCCGCGAGTGCGAGTCCCACAGCGGCAGCACCGCAGAACTCGCTCCCTGGCAATGAGCGGCGTCGCAGTCCGCGCTTCAAGTGTGCCGGCGGCGCAGAGTTCACAGCTGAGGACAGCAACGTTCGCATGTGGGGAACTCTGACTGACATCAGCTTGCGTGGGTGTTATGTCGAGATGAGCACAACGTTTCCCGTCGATACCAAGGTCGAGCTAGTCCTTGATGCTTTGGGGATCCGGTTTCGTGCCCGGGGCACAGTTCGCATCTCGTACCCGTTTCTGGGCATGGGAATTCTCATGACCGAAATCGAACCCGACCAAAAATTGCTTCTGGAGCAACTCCTGTCCGCGCTGGCCAAGACCACCAACCCTTCGCAGCCAGAAGCTACGCCGCACAACAGCGCCAATGACCTTTTTGTAGGCGCGGATCCGATCGCCTTTCTCAATGAACTCAAGCGATTCTTCGACAGCAAGGCGCTTCTCTCCCGCGAGGAGTTCTTCCGAATCGCCAAACTCTGCCCGCGATCCTGAGTCCTCTGAATTGGGAGTAAAATTGCGCCGGAGGCCATTATGCGTACCTTCGGCCTGGCCAGCCTGCTCTGCCTGACTCTGCTGCTTTCCGGATGTGGCAATGTATTCGTCCGCGCCAACTGGAACGGGGGTAACCAAACCGTTAGCGGCGTTGTCAGCGTCGTGCAGCTGACCGTGGTGATCGATGGCAACAACGTCTCGACCCAGGTCACGGTCGTCACTCTTCTGGACAATCTGGGCGCTTCGAACTTCACTTTCTGCGGCGATCAGCGTACCCAGTTCCCGCCCAACCGGTTCGCCCAGGCGACGTTCACGCCCGGCCAGCCTTGCTCAACCTTGCTCGCGGTCGTCATCAAGGTCTGAGTGAGAACAGCCCGTTACTCAGGTGACGCCATCCAGCGCGCCGGAGTTCGGGGCATCGCCTTTCATCCGCTATGATGAAAAGGTATGGCTAAATATCTCGTGACCGGCGCCGCCGGCTTCATTGGATCATCCCTGGTACGCGCGCTCCTGGACCGCGGCGACGAAGTACGGGGTATTGATAACCTTTCCACCGGCAAGCGCGAAAACCTGAGCGAAGTTCTGAAGCGGATTGATTTCCGCCCTGTAGACATCCTAGACCTCGATGCCACTCGTCAGGCCTGCGAAGGCGTGGACTACGTTTTGCATCAAGCGGCGATCCCATCAGTGCCCAAGTCGGTGCTCGACCCCTTGGGCAGCAACCGCGCCAACGCGGACGGCACGCTCAACGTGCTGGTGGCGGCGCGCGACGCCAAAGTAAAGCGCGTGGTATATGCCGCTTCGTCGTCCGCA
>WNFF01001217.1_pt1 | contig 20691 bp, 26 predicted proteins | sample 5400441 | NCBI WGS metagenome assembly WNFF01 (sample SAMN13153345, study PRJNA577476) | soil metagenome | isolation source: 120 cm saprolite under Douglas fir tree site 2 hole 3 replicate 1 | place: USA:California | collected 2015-04-18
GAGGGGGCCGTCTGAGCCGGATCACTTAAGATAGGGTCATGTTCGCCAGACTGAGCAGGGCGGCCGCCCTCGCCGGCCTGCTCTGCCTGCCCCTGCCCGCCGAGGCGGCCGACGCCCCGTCGGCAGACGAGAGCCAAGCCCTCGACGTCCGCCGCCTCTCCTCGGAGCAGCGCCGCCGCCTTCTGGCCGGCGAGACCATCGGCTACCAGGTGGCCGAGTCCAACGAGACCGAGCTGGGCGCGGGCGTCGCCATGTACCTCCCCGTCCCGCTCTCCCGTGTGGCCGAGGCGCTGACGAGCCCGGACATCGTGCTGAAGGAGCCGAGCATCACCGCGTGGGGACCGCTGACCCCCGGCACGACGGTGGCCGCGCTCGCGGGCTACAAGCTCGCGGCCGGCGAGGTCGCGGAGGCGCAGGACGCCTTCGACGCGGTGGCCGGCGGACGCCTCAATCTCTCGGCGCCCGAGATCGAGGCCTTCCGCGGGGCCAGGCCCGCGCGCGGCGCCGACCGGGCGGCGGTGGCCGAGGGCGGCGCCGTCCAGTGGCGGGCGCTGCTCCTCCAGCGCGCGCAGGCGTTCCAGGCGCGCGGGCTCGACGGCATGGCGCCCTACGCGCGGCGCGGCGGCGTGAGCGATCCGGCCGCGGTGCTGCGGGTGGCCGCGGGGGACGCGCGGATCGTCGGCCACCTGATGCCGCGCCTCGCCGAGGCGTTGCTGCGCTTCCCGGCCGAGCAGAGCTCCACCGCGATCAGCCAGTTCTACTGGGTGAGGCGCCAGGTCCAGGGCCGGCCCGACCCGATCCTGATCCATCATCTGGTTGACGTGACGCCCCAGCTCGCGCTCTACGTCGAGCGGCACGTCTACGTGGGCCACTCCTACAACGCGAGCCAGATCCTCTCCGGCGCGGTGCCCTACGAGGACGGCGTGCTCGTCTTCTCGAGCAACCGCGTCTCCACCGACCAGGTCGCGGGCCTCGGCGGGGAGCTGAAGCGCGTGATCGGCCGGCGCCAGCTCCGCGGCGAGATCGTCAAGCGCTTCGATCGGATCCGCGCCGCGCTGGTGAAGCCGACGGCGCCGCCCGAGCGCATGGAGAGCCCGTAGCTAGTCGCCGAGCACCCGCCGCCGCAGGAGGCGGAGATCTAGCGGCACCAGAATCCCGAGCAGCAGGGCCGAGAGGATCAGCACGCCGGCCAGGTGCCCCGCGACCGGGCCCCCGAGCAGGATGCCGCGGAAGGCCTGGGCCAGGTGATGGAGCGGGTTCACCACGTTCAGCGCGACCAGCACGGGGTGCTCGAGCGGGAAGTAGGTCGACGAGAGCAGCCCCATCGGCAGCACGAGCAGGAACACGGGCAGGTTCATGTGGTCGATCGTCGGCACGATCGCGGTGAAGCAGAGCCCGAGCGCGGCGAAGGCGCAGCCCGCCACGAACACGATGGGCAGCAGCGCGGGCAGGAGCGCGATCTGGATGTGGAGGAAGCCCGCCGCGTGGAGAACCGTGAGCACCGCCGACACGATCACGACGTACATGGTGGAGAGCAGCCCCGCCCACAGCACCTCGCCCCAGACCACGTGGGGCAGCGCGACCTGGGTGGTGAGCTGCCCCTCCCACGTGCGCTGGTAGCGCATGCGGATGAACGCGGCGAAGAGCGACTGGAAGATCGCGGTCATGAAGGTCGCGTAGGCGAGCAGCCCCGGGGCCACGTAGGTCATGTACTCGATCGGGCGGCCCTGCCAGGTGAGGGTCGCCACGTAACCGCCGAGCCCCACCCCGAAGGCCACCAGCATGGTCACCGGCTCCACCGCGGGCGGCAGGAACGCGGTGTGCCAGTTGCGCATGTACACGCGCAGGTGCCGCGCCACCACCGCGCGGCTCTGCCACTCGAGTGCCGCGGCCAGCCAGCTCATGGCTTGAGCGCCAGCTTCAGGAAGAGATCGTCGAGCGTGGGGCCGCGCACCTCGTAGCGCAGCGCGGGGAAAGCGCGCGCGAATAGGGCCAGCTCGTCCCCCGACACCGGCACGTGCCAGGCCCCCAGCACGCTCGCCGGCTCGCCCCGGCCCCGCGCGGTGAGCCAGGCCGCGACCGCCGCGCCGAGGCCCACGTCCACCACGATGACGTGCTCGCCCACCAGGTCGCCGAGCACGGTCTTGGCGGTGCCGCGCGCCACCACGCGCCCGTGGGCCAGCACGGTCAGCGCGTCGCTCAACCGCTCCGCCTCGTCCATGTAGTGCGTGGTGAGAATGATGCCCAGGCCCTCGGCGCGCAGGCCGTCCACGAGGTCCCACACCCCCATGCGCGCCTGGGGATCGAGGCCGGTCGTCGGCTCGTCGAGGAAGAGCAGCCGCGGCCGGTGCACGAGCGCGCGCGCGATCATCAGCCGCCGCCGGTAGCCGCCCGAGAGCGTCTCCGGCTTCTGGCCCGCGTAGGGGCCCAGTTCGAAGCGCTCGAGCAGCTCGGCCACGCGCCGGTCCAGATCCGTGGGCCTCGGGCGGAAGTAGGTCGCCGCGATCGTGAGGTTCTGCTCCACCGTGAAGTCGCCGTCGAAGGTGTCGTCCTGGGTGCACACGCCGATCGAGCGCTTGGCCCGTACCAGGTCGCGGCCCAGCTCCACGCCGTCCACGTGGATGCGGCCCTCGTCGGGGTGCAGGAACCCGTACAGCATCCGGAGGGTCGTGGTCTTACCCGCCCCGTTGGGTCCGAGCAGGCCCACAATCTGCGAGGACTCGCAGGCGAGGTCCACCCCATCCACCACCCGGCGGCCGCCGAGATGCTTGACCAGATTGCGCGCGTCGAGCAGCACGGACATGACTCCCGATTGTACCCGGGCTTGACAAGCCTCGCGCGGGGAGTCAGTGTCTCGACGATCCAAGACCGCGCCAGGAGGAGTCAGCCAATGAAGCTCAAGCGCCCGCGGAAGTCAGCCCGCTCCAAGCGCCCCGCTTCGAAGCGCCCCCGTCCCGCGCCGGCGCGCGCCGCGCGCGATCCGCTGCTGGCCCGCATGGCGGGCGCCGACCATCGCGAGGTGGGCGGCGTGTCCATCGACACTACCCGCACCGCCAACGGCCGCGTGAAGCGGGTGTGCTACCCGCCCGGCTTCCGCTGGTCCACCCACATGAAGCCGCTGGTGAACACGCCGCTCTGCATGCACGCCCACGTCGGGTTCCTGGCCCGCGGCCGCGTGCGCGGCACCTACGCCGACGGCTGCACCTTCGATCTCGCCGCGCCGCGCGCGGTGGTGATCGAGCCCGGCCACGACGCGTGGGTGGTCGGCAAGCAGGCGGCCGTGCTCATCGAGTTCGACACCGAGAGCAGCACCGCGGCCCGCTTCGGGCTGCCCGACAGCCACCGCCACGCGTGAATCGATCCCGACCGAGAGAGACCCCATGACCTCCGAGCTCGAAGACAAGTTCCAGACGCTGCACGAGATCGTGCGCGCCGCCCGCATGAACCTGGCCCCCGGCCCGTGGGACTACCTGATGGGCGGCACCGAGACCGAGACCACGCTGCGCCGCAACCGCCTCGGCATCGACAGCCTGGCCTTCCGGCCGCGCGTGCTGCGCGACGTTTCGCGCATCGACACGGGATCAACCTTCTTTGGTCGGAAAGTCCGCATCCCGGTGATGCTGGCGCCCATCGGCTCCATCGAGTCCTTCACCCCGGGCGGCGGCGCCACCGCCGCGAAGGCCTCGGCCGCCTTCGGGGTGCCGCAGATGCTCAGTTCCGCCTGCAATCCCGGGCTCGAGGCCACCGCGGCCGCGGCCGACAACTTCCGTATCTTCCAGCTCTACGTGCGCGGCGACGACGCCTTCGTGGACGACCACGTCAAGCGCGCGAAGGATCACGGCTACGCGGTCTTCTGCATGACGGTGGACACCGCGATGTATAGCCGGCGCGAGCGGGACCTCGCCCGGCGCTTCGTCAAGCCGTGGCGCTTGCGCGCGACCGGTCAGGAGTTCCAGGCCGCGCTCTCGTGGGACCAGGTCAAGCGCTTCAAGGACCGCCACGACATCCCGCTCGTCCTGAAGGGCATCGCCACCGGCGAGGACGCGTCGATCGCCTGCGACCTGGGCGTGGACGCGGTCTACGTCTCCAACCACGGCGGCCGCCAGCTCGATCACGGTCGCGGCTCCATCGAGGTGCTGCCCGAGGTCGTCAAGGCCGTCGCGGGGCGTAGCGTCGTCATGGTAGACGGCGGCTTCATGCGCGGCACCGACGTGGTGAAGGCCATCGCGCTCGGCGCCCAGGTCGTGGGGATCGGACGCCTCTCCTGCCTCGGGCTGGCCGCCGCGGGCGAGCCGGGGCTGGTGCGCGCGCTCGAGCTGCTGGAGGAGGAGATCCGCATCGCGATGGGCCTGCTCGGCGTGCACAGCCTGGCCCAGCTCGATCCGTCGTATCTCCATCCGGCTGCGCCGGTCACCCTGCCCCACGTCACGAGCGCCTTCCCGCTGCTCGACCTGGACGACCGCCGCTACTAGCTCCGTGCGCGACATCAAGATCACGGGCGGGCAGGTCATCGACGGCACCGGCGCGCCCGCGCGCCGTGCCGACGTGGGCCTCACCGGCGACCGGATCACCACGGTGGGCGATCTCTCCGCCGAGCCCGCGGGGCGCACGATCGATGCCGCGGGCCGCACCGTCACCCCCGGCTTCATCGACATGCACTCGCACTCGGACTGGCGGCTCTGGGACAACCGGCGCGCCGAGTCGAAGATCCGCCAGGGCGTGACCACCGAGGTGGTCGGCAACTGCGGCTTCTCCCCCGCCCCGGTCTCCGACGCCTTCCGCCACGAGATGAAGGGCTTCGCCCTCTACCTTCCCGCCGGCATGGACTTCTCCTGGCGCACGGTCGGGGACTATCTCGCGCGCTACGAAGATGACGGCGTCGCGGTCAACGTCGTCCAGCTCATCGGCCACGGGACGCTGCGCCTGGCCGCGATGGGCTTCGCGCGCCGGCCGCCCACCGCGGCCGAGCAGGCCGCGATGGAGCGCATGATGGACGAGGCGATGGCCGACGGCGCCTACGGCCTCGCGACCGGCCTGATCTACGCACCCGGCTCCTACGCGGCCACCGAGGAGATCATCGGCATCGCCCGGCGCGCCGGCGGGGGCCGCGGCTTCTACGCGAGCCACATCCGCGGCGAGGGCGCCACGCTCCTCGACGCGGTGGCCGAGGCCATCCGGGTGGGGCGCGAGGGCGGGCTGCCCACCCAGGTGAGCCACGTCAAGGCGGCGGGGCGGCCGAACTGGGGCCGGGTGGCCGACGCGCTCGCGCTGATCGACGCCGCGCGGAGCGAGGGCCTCGACGTGATGGGCGACGTGTACCCCTACACCGCGTCCAGCACCTCGCTGCGCACACTCCTGCCCGACTGGGTGCTCGAGGGAGGCATCGACGCGATGGTGAAGCGCCTGGCCGACCCCTCCGTGGTCGCGCGGGTCCGCCGCGAGCTGATGGGCGGCGGCGAGACGCTGCTGCGGGGACTCGAGTGGTCGGACATCATGGTGTCGTATGCGCCCTCACGCCCGGACGCCCAGGGCCGGCGCATCGCGGAGATCGCGGCGGCGTGGAAGCGCGATCCGCTCGACGCGGTGATCGATCTGATCGTGGCCGAGCACGGCAAGGGCTCCATGATCCTCTTCCAGCTCGACGAGGCCGATCTGCGCCGCGCCCTCACCCACCCGCATGTGATGGTGGGCTCGGACGGCTCCTCGCTGGTCGCGGACGGCCCGCTCGCCACCGGCAAGCCGCACCCGCGCAGCTACGGCACCTTCCCGCGGGTGCTCGGCCGCTACGGGCGCGACGAGCGCGTGCTGTCGCTCCCGGACGCGGTGTGGAAGATGACCGGGCTGCCCGCGCGGCGGCTCGGCCTGGCGGACCGCGGCGTGCTGGCGCCGGGAGCGAAGGCCGACGTGGTGGTGTTCGACGCGGCGACGGTGGCCGACCGCGCGACCTACGAGGACCCGCACCGGTACGCGACCGGCATCGGCCACGTGCTGGTCAACGGGCGCGTGGTCATCGCCGACGACGAGCACACCGGCGCCCTGCCCGGCCGCGTGCTCCGCCCCGCGTAGCCCACCCCTCACCCCAACCCTCTCCCCAGAGGGGAGAGGGAGCCCCGCTCGCCACCCTCACCCTTGAGGGGAGAGGGAGTCGACACCCTCTCCACTCCGGGGGGAGGGATTCGACACCAGCTCCCCTTCTCCCCTCCGGGGAGAGGGCAGGGTGAGGGGGCCGGGTCCGGGGCGTGCCGCCAGACGGCGCTCCGGGTTACACTGGCGCCCACGGCCCCGAGCCAGGAGGAACCCATGAGCCAGACAGTCAGTCAGGTCGACCAGGTCCGCGGACGCGCCGTCGTGATGCAGCCCGAGGACGGGCCTTCGTACTGGCAGCCCGTCCCCGCCAACGGCCATGCCGATCCCAAGCTCTACCCCGCCCGCACCGGCTTCGCCGGGCATTCGATGGGCTTCCAGACCATCGCCCCCAGCAGCCGCGTGCGCGAGCACTCGCACGGCGATCAGGTCGAGCTGCAGATCTGCTTCCGCGGCAAGGGCCGCGTGGTGGTGGACGGCCAGAGCCATCCGCTGGTGCCCGGCACCGCCTGCTTCCTGGGCTACGACGTCCGGCACGAGCTCATCAACGAGAGCGCCCAGGACGACCTGGTGATGCTGTGGGTCATCACCCCGCCCGGCCTCGAGACCTTCTTCGAGGCCATCGGCCGCCCCCGCGAGGCCGGCGCTCCCGCGCCCGCGCCGTTCGAGCGGCCCACCGACGTGATCGCCATCGAGCGCCGCTTGGGGATGAACGACACGAAGTAACCGCCGCCATGCCGCACGTCTCCATCGGCGACGCCGAGATCTACTACGAGGAGGAGGGCCGGGGCCCCACCCTCATGCTGGTGCCCGGCCTCGGCGGCCAGGGCGCCTTCTGGGGCCCCCAGGTCCGCGACTTCGCCCGGGACTTCCGCGTCATCGTGCACGACCACCGCGGCGCGGGCCGGAGCACCCACTCGCGCATCCAGTACTCGGTGGACCAGATGGCCGCCGACACCGTCGCCCTGATGGATCGCCTGGGCGTGGATCGCGCCCACTACGTCGGCCACTCGACCGGCGGCGCCATCGGCCAGAGCATTGCACAGGATCATCCAGAGCGCGTTGCGAGCCTGGTGCTGAGCGCCACGTGGGCCGGGCAGGACGCCTATTTCCGCCGCTGCTTCGAGACCCGCAAGGAGCTGCTGCTCCACCGCGGCTTCGAGAGCTACTGGCGCGCGTCGGTCGTCATGCTGCGGCCGCCCCAGTGGATCAGCGAGAACGACGCGCTCCTCCAGGAGGAGATGAAGCGCCTGGCCGCGGCCCCGCCCCCGGTGGAGGTGCTGGCCAGCCGCATCGACGCCATCGTGCGCTTCGACCGGCGCGCGCGCCTCGGCGAGATCCGTTGCCCCACCCTGGTGGTCGTGGCGGGCGACGACGCGCTGACCCCGCCGTTCTACTCCAGAGAGCTCGCGGCCAAGATCCCCGGCGCCAAGCTCGCGGTGCTCCCGACCGGCGGCCACTTCGCGCCGACGCTCGTCCCCGAGGAATACAACGCGGCGGTGGGCGGCTTCCTGCGCGCCCAGCTCCGCCCGTGACCTCGAGCGGAACATAACAGGAGATGGACTCTCCCCAGGAGCAAGCCGGGCTGGCGTGGCAGACCGGCGTGTGGAACCGCATCGCGGACGTCTACCTGCGCGAGATCGACCGCCGGTTCGAGCCGGTCGTGGACCACGTGATCGCGCGGGCCCAGCTCGCGGCGGGCGACCGCGTCCTCGACCTCGGGACCGGGACCGGAGCGGTCGCCGCGCGCGCCGCGCAGCTCGTGGGCCCGGAGGGCCTGGTCGTCGGGGTGGACATCAGCGCGGATATGCTGCGGGCCGCCCGGCAGCGCGTGGCCGCGCAAGGGCTCACGCGGGTCAGCTTCCGCGAGGGACGCGCCGAGGCCTTGCCCGCCGAGAACGAGAGCTTCGACGTGGTGCTGGCCTCGCTGAGCCTCATGTACGTCATCGATCGGGCCGCCGCGGCCCGCGAGCTGGCCCGCGTGCTGCGCCCGCGGGGGCGGCTGATCGCCGCCGTCTGGGCGGAACCGGAGGCGTGTGACATCGTCCTGTTCCAGCAGACGGCGGGGCGTTTCGCAGGTCCTCCTCCCGTCCCGGGCGTCGGTCCCGGCGCTCTGGCGGATCCCACTCCGTTCCTGCGAGAGCTGGCGGAGGCAGGTATCCCGGCACGGGTCGAGCGCGCGACGCTCGGCTTCGACTTCGAGAGCTTTGGCGCGGCGTGGAACACGCTGGCCGGCGTGACGACGGCCCACCTCCCACCGGAGCGCCGGCAGGAAGCCCAGGCGGCCGTCCTGGCCGCGATGTATCCGGACGGCGATGCGCCGCGTCACTTCCGGAACACCACCCTGTTCATCGTGGGGCACCGCGGTTGATGCTGCCCCAGCCATTTCGCGAAGAGATCCGCGTCCCGGGCGCGCCCGAGCCGGTCGGGCCGTCGACCTACGTGGTCCGGGCCGGAGACCTGATCTTCGTCTCCGGCTTCACTGCCCTCGATGAGCACGGTCAGGCGGTCGGGGGGAGCGATGTCTCGGCGCAGGCACGGTTCGCGCTCGACAAGGTGAGACGCTGCCTCGAGGCGGCGGGCACCACCTTCGCGGACGTCTGCAAGGTCACGGTGTTCTACCGGAACATCGCCGACCGGGACGCCGTCAACCGCGTGCGCGCGGAGTACTTCGGCTCGACCCGACCGGCCAGCACCGCGGTGGAGGTATCCCGGCTGGTCCGGGACGATCTGCTCGTGGAGATCGAGGTCATCGCCGTCCGGCCCCGGACCCCTTGAGAGGGAGTGATGGGCCGCGCGCGCGTCGTGCTCGTGAGGCCCTCCGCGAGATGGTCCGCCGCGTTCGTGGCGGCGGTGCGCCGGAGTCGAAGGCTCCACGGCCGGTGGGTCAAGGCGCCCTCGACCCCCGCCGCCTCCCGCGCCTACGTGGGTCGGCTGCGGCGGACGACTCACGAGGGCTATCTCATCTGCCTGCGCGATTCGGATGAGCTCGTCGGCGTCGCGAATATCAGCGAGATCGTCCGGGGGCCTTGCGGAGCGGCTATCTCGGCTACTACGTGTTCCGGCGATCACGCCTCGATCCGTCTCGCCAGGCGGCTCGGCTTCCGACGCGAAGGTTACTCGCCCCGCTACCTCAAGATCCAGGGCCGGTGGCGCGATCACGAGCGCTGGGCGCTCCTGGCCGCTCGTCCGTGATAGCGTCCACGCCATGACGCGCCCCTTCGAGCGGCCGGACGTCGCGAGAGTCTTCAAGGCCTACCCCGCACCCATGCGCCGCCGATTGATGCGACTGCGCCAGTTGATCTTCGATACCGCGGCGGGCCTGGAAGGAGTCGGCCGGCTGGAGGAGACGCTCCGGTGGGGTGAGCCGGCGTACGTGACGACGACACGGAGCGGCAGCACCATCCGGATCGATCGCCGGCGGAAGCACCCGAAGGAGTACGCCATGTATTTTCACTGCCGGACGAGCCTCGTCGACACGTTCCGGGCCGCCTTCCCCGACACGTTCACGTTCGAGGGGAACCGGGCCATCGTCTTCGACGAAGGCGATCGAGTGCCGGTCGCGGAGCTGGCCGTCTGCATCTCGACCGCGCTCACCTACCATCGCAAGAGGTCGCGCGGCCGCTCGAGGAGCCGGCGGGCATGACGGCGACCCAGGCGGTTCTCGAGCGGACCTACGCGGCCTTCAACGCCCGCGACATCGACGCGGTCCTCGCCATGATGCGCCCGGACGTGATCTGGCCCAACGGCATGGAAGGCGGAACCGTCGTCGGCCACGCCGCCGTCCGCGCGTACTGGACGCGCCAGTGGGGGCTCATCGATCCGCGCGTGGAGCCGCGCGGCTTCACCGCGGAAGCCGACGGGCGGGTTGCGGTGGCCGTGCACCAGGTGGTGCGCGATCTGGCCGGCAAGGTCCTCAAGGAGGACATGGTCGAGCACGTCTACGCCTTGGAGGGCGGCTTGATCACGTCCATGGAGATCCGGCATGAGCGCGGTTGATGTCACCGCGGAGGAGCCATGCGGCTACAGAGCTTCTACCCGATCGTCGTCACCGAGCATCTGACCGCCTGCCGCGACTTCTACCGCCGCTGGTTCGGCCTCGAGGTCGTCTTCGAGGCCTCCTGGTTCGTCCTGCTCAGCGCCGGCGAGACGGGACCGGCCAACCTCGCGTTCATGCACCCCGGGCACCCGTCGGCGCCGGCGGGCCCCGAGCGCTTCAATGGCCAGGGGATGTGTCTCGAGTTCCAGGTAGAGGACGCGCGAGCCGAGCATGAGCGCCTCGCGCGCGAGGGCGCGCCGATCACCCTGCCGCTCCGGGACGAGCCCTTCGGCCAGCGGCGCTTCGGCCTCTTCGACCCGGCCGGTGTGTGGATCGACGTCGTCGAGCAGATCGAGCCCGCGCCGGGCTGGTGGGACCAGTACCTGGTGCCCGCCCCCACCCCTGCCCCGCCGTGAGGGGCTGGCCCCGCTGGCTCGTGCTGCCGGTCGCCGTGGCGCTGTTCGTGGGCGCGTCCTCGCCGGCGATAGCCCAGCGGACCCCGCGATTCCTGTTCCCGGGCCTGGCGATCGCCGGCGCCGCGCTGCTCGTGCTCTCCGTGATCCGGGCGGCGCGGGACTATCGGCGCGGCGTTCGCCGGCCTCCCGTCGGGCTGGCCGTCACGGCGGTCGCGACTGTCCTCTTCGCGGTGCTGCCCTTCGCGCGGTTCGTGTACATGATGGCTCCCTCCGCGGGCGGCGCGCCGCGCATCCTCGCGGGGTTCGGCGATTGGCGCGGCTCCGAGGGCTATCCCCGACTGGATCCCCACCGGGGCATCGACGTCAAGGGGCGCGTCGGCGGCGACGTGCTCGCCGCGGCGGAGGGCCGGGTCACGGTGGCGCGCGACAACCAGGACCTCTGTGGCCTCATCGTGGTGGTGGTCCACGATCCCCACGGATACCGGACCGTCTACTGCCACCTGGCGGTGATCGCCGTGAAGGTCGGCGAGACCGTCGCCCGCGGGCAGCGGCTCGGCGCCCTCGGCACCTCCGGCCAGCGCGCCTGGCCCGGCTACGAGCACGTGCACCTGGAGCTGCAGCGCGGGGCGGATCCCAAGGATCTGCACGACCCGGTCCCGCGACTTGTCGGCTGCTTCGACGTGACCGCGCGGTACCCTGCCGATCGTCTGGCGCTCACCTATCCCCTGCCCTGCTGATCCGGAGCACGTCCTGAAGCCGGGTCCGGGGGAACACCGCGGTCAAGAAGTCCTGGCTCATTGCCTCGGTACCGGTGTAAGGTCACCCCGCTTGGCCGTCCCTCCGCCGGGTCCCTCCTAGACGGGCGGTCAGGTTGGGGGCTAGCTGTGGACCGACGCGCGTTCCTCGGGACAGTAACCGGTCTTCTCGCCGCGCCGCTCGCCGCCCAGGCGCAGCGGGGGGCCAAGACGTGGCGAGTCGGCTTCTTGTCCGGTGGCGGGCGGCCGCCGGATGGCGCGCCCCCGTTGCCGCTGCGCCAGGCCCTCCAGGAGCTCGGTTACGTCGAGCAGCAAAACGTCATCTACCTGAGCCGGTGGGCCAACGCCAAGCAGGATCGGCTCCCCGGGCTCGCGGCCGAGCTCGTCGGACTCAAAGTCGACGTCATCGTGACGGTAGGAGGCCCGTCGTCCGCAGCAGCCAAGCAGGCGTCGCCGTCGATTCCGGTCGTGATGGCCCTGGTCGGTGATGCCGACGGCCTCGGCCTGATCGACAGCCTCGCACGGCCTGGCGGCAACGTGACCGGCGTGACCGATCAATCCGCCGACCTCAGTGCTAAGCGTTTGGAGATCATCACCGAAGCCGTGCCACGCGCCGCGCGCATCGCCGTGCTCTGGAACGCGGACGATCGGGGGATGACGTTGCGCTACCGGGAAGTGGAGAAGGCCGCGCGCACGCTGCACGTCACGGTGCAGCCGCTCGGCGTCCGCGAGCCGGATGACTTCGACATGGCATTCTCGGCCATGACCGCGAACCGCCCTGATGCGCTGATCATGGTCACGGATGCGCTGACGTTGCTCAACCGCAAGCGCGTCATCGACTTTGCGCTTGTGCACCGGATTCCGGCCATGTACGAGGCCAGTCTCCTCGTCCAGGACGGCGGACTGATGTCGTATGGCGCGAACCAGGATGACAACTTTCGCCGCGCCGCGAGCTACGTGGATCGAATCTTCAAGGGAGCCTCACCGAGTACCCTGCCAGTCGAGCGGCCGGGCCGATACTACCTCACCATCGACTTGAAGACCGCGAAGGCGCTCGGCCTGACGATTCCACCGGCCCTGCTGCTGCGGGCGGATCAGGTGATCGAGTAGTGGACCGGCGGACGTTCGTATTGGGAGCTGCTGGCGGTCTCGTCACAACCGCGCAAGTTTCCCCACTTCAGATGCAGGCAAAATCCGGGGCGATCGTGGTCGGGGTATTGGGCAGCGCGTTAGAGCCTTCGGAGGGGAGGGCGCCGGTGATGGGGTTTGGCGCCGCGGCACCGAAGGAGCTGGAGGCTGATATAGAAACGGCCGTCAAGGTTTCGTCTGGCTCCCGCGTTCGCTTTGTCAACGGCGGCGATGCTAACGCCGAAGTGCTATCGACGCAGGCGCGCGATCTGGTACGCCGGGAAGTTGCGGTCATTGTGGCCGTAGGCACACCCGCCACGATTGCGGCGGCCACCGCGACAAAGTCACTTCCGATCGTAATGGTTGGCGTGGCAGATCCGGTGGCGCTCGGACTTGTGCGGAGTCTCGCTAGACCGGGCGGCAACATATCGGGTGTGTCCTTGCTTGGCCCCGAGATGCTCGAGAAGAGTGTGGATCTTCTCCTAGAAGCGGCTCCCTCGATCAGGCGGCCTGCCTTCCTGTGGAACCCCGCAAACCCGGGGGCCGCGCTGTCTCTCCGACATATGCAGAAGGTCGCCGCGACCAAGGGACTCAACTTCGTGTCGGTGCCAGTAGAGCAAGCGGCCCGGTTGGACCGCGTGATGGCCGATCTGGAGCAGATGCAACACGATGCACTAATGTTGCTCCATGATTCGATATTCGTTGCGACGGGCGAGAGACTTTTGGCCTACTGTGCGGCGCGGCGCCTTCCGACATCGTTCAGTACGGCCGCGTGGGTGATCAAAGGCGGCCTCATGTCTTATGAACCACAGGCCAAGCACATGTATCGTCGGGCGGCTGCCTATGTGGGCAGAATCCTAGCAGGGGCGAAGCCGATGGACCTGCCAGTCGAGCAACCAACGCTGTTTTCGTTCGTGCTCAACATAAAGACTGCGAATAGCCTCGGCTTGACGATCCCCGCGTCCCTCCTGGTTCGGGCTGATCACGTGATCGACTAAGGAGGACCACGCGATGCCAGCGGACGGAATCTGGCGCACCCTGGGACGGCTCGCGAACGTCATCGGGATCATCGTGGCCGTGGCGGCCCTCGGTCTCATAGGCTACTTGGCGAGTCTCGGCCTCCAGCTGATGCGGCGCGGCGGCGGCTGAGGTGCGCTGACGCCACCGGGCGTCAGCCGACGCGCCCGGCCTTTGTAGCCAAGTCGAGGAAGTGGTTAGTTAAGTTCATCTTCGGCGTATGGAGCCGCGCTCAGCCCGCTGACGTGGTGGCGAGGATCCGCTTCTCGTAGAGCGCGCTCAGGATCTCGTCGATGCACGCGGCCGCCCACAGGTCGAAGAACGGCCCCGCCTGCATGGCCGCGAACTCCCGCATCCCGCGATCCCGCGCCTGGTCCGCGGTCTCCCCGCCGCGCGCGGCCTGCTGGTGGGAGCGCACCGGGTCCTTGTGATAGATGGCCGGGTACTCGATGTAGCGGTGGAGCTCCTCGAAATCCTTGGTGTAGATCACCACCACCGGGACCGAGGCCCACTCCCCACCGTTCTTCACGTTCAGGAACTCGCGCATGATGTCGTGGTTGGCGTCGGGCGCGGCGGACGGATCCGGGCGCCGCGTGCCCAGGATCTTCCGGCCGTCGCGGTTGAAGATCCGCAGCTCCAGCCCGCCCGCCTCGGCCAGCCGGGCGAGCCACGGTAGGTCGCGCCGGCAGTCGGAGGACCAATCCTCCGAGATCACCAGGATCTTCGCGGGGCCGCCCGGCTGAGCTGCGAGCCACTTGATGGCGGCCGCCTGCTGGTCGCCCAGGCGCGCCCGGGCGTACCGCTCGCGGAACACCGCGCTGTTGTCCTTGCGCGGGGCCGGCTTCGAGCCGCCGTCCGCGAAGTAGCTGCCGAAGGCCTCGCGGGCGAGGTTGTCCGCGCTGCCGGTGTACTTCACGTACTCGTCGAAGGTCATGCCCTTGGCGAACCGCCCGGGCGTCACCACGCTCGTGGCCATCTTCTCCTCCTGGGCTCGAATGCTATCCTCTGCGAGAGGAGACTATACATGCTGGAGCTGCGGCCCGGCTGTGAATGCTGCGATCGCGATCTGCCGCCGGGCGCGGAGGACGCGCGCATCTGCTCCTTCGAGTGCACCTTCTGCCGCGCGTGCGCAGAGACCGTGCTCCACGGCCGCTGCCCCAACTGCGGCGGCGAGCTGGTGCCCCGGCCCCGCCGGCCCGCGGACAAGCTCGCGAAGTTCCCGCCCTCGACGGCCCGCGTGCACAAGCCCGCGGGCTGCCGGAGCTGACGCCTCTCCCGCGTCAGATCGCCACCAGCCCGCGGCGCATGCCGATCGTCACGGCCTCGGTGCGACTGCCCGCGCCCAGCTTGGACAGGATCGAGGCGACGTGGAACTTCGCGGTGTGGGTCGAGATGCCGAGCCTCGAGGCGATGGCCTTGTTGCCGAGCCCCTCGGCCAGCATGCCCAGCACCTCGACCTCGCGGCCGGTCAGGGGCTGCGCCGGATCCGGCTCGGCCCGGACGGGCCGGGGCGCGCGCCGGAGTGCGTCGGGATGGAACACCACGAGACCCGCCGCGACCGCGTCCACGGCGGCCAGGAGCTCGCCGGCGGTGGCGTCACGCGGCAGCACCGCCCGGACCGGGCCACGCCCGAGCTGCTCGTCGGCGACCACCCGACGCGGCTCCTCGGCGAGCACGATGAGAGCGGCACGGCCCGCGCCCCACGGGCCGCCGAGCACCGTCTCGAGCCGCTCACCCTCCAGATCCAGCAGCACCAGATCCGGGCGCAGCTCGTCCAGCTGTCGGGCCACCGGCACGCCGGGCAATGCCGGCATCAGCCGGAGGGCAGGCGCGCCGGCCACCATCGCTTCGAGGCGGGCCCGCGCGGCCGCGCCCCGCGCCGCCACCAGCACCCGGGTCACACGGTCACCTGCCGAGCCGCTCCCGGACGAATCGCCAGCCCGCGCGGCTGGGCACCGCAAACGCGAGCCCGCCCACGATCATCGCGTTGAGCCCGACCACGCGGCCGCGCGCGTCGGCCAGCGGCCCGCCCGAGTTGCCCGGCGCGAGGCGGAGGTCGGCCTGGATGAAGCGACGGCCGGTCGCGTGCACCAGACCGGCCGAGAGCGCGCGGACCACGCCGAGGGGGTTCCCGACGGCCAGCACCAGCTCGCCGACCCGCAGGGCGTCCGAGTCGCCGATCTCCGCGGCGGACAACCCGGTCGCCTCCACCACGAGGGCGGCCAGATCGTGCTCGACGTCACGCGCGGCGAGCCGGGCGGAGAGGACACGCCGGTCCGGCAGGACGACCGAGACGGCGCCCTCCGCCACGTGGGCATTGGTGAGGATCAGCCCGTCGGCGCGCCACACCACGCCCGCGCCCGCCGGCGCCCCGGCGGAGGAGCCGCGGCCGTGGCCGCGCACCTCGACCGTGATCCCGGCCAGCCGTGCCGCGAGCGAGGCCGCCGCCGCGGCGACCGGCTCCGTCAGCACCGCGCTCATCAGGCCCGGCGCCGGGGCTGCTCGCCCACGGTGATCCGCAGCTCGGTCCGCACCCCGCCGCGCAGCACGACGGCGGAGATCTCGGCGCCGACCCGGTCGGATCCTAGCCGCGCCTGCACGTCGTCGAGATCGCCCACCGGCTCCCCGTCCAGCGCCACCAGCACGTCGCCGAGCAGGACGCCGGCGCGCGCCGCGGGTCCGGAGGGCTCCACCATCACGACGATCAGGGCGCCGTCGCCCAGACCGAGCTGGGCGCGGAGCGGCTCGGGCAGGCGGACCGGCTGCATGCCCAGGCCCAGGTAGCCGCGCGAGACGTGCCCCTTTTGCAACAGCTCGTCAGCCACCCGCGTCACCATCGTCACCGGCAGCGCCAGCCGGGTCTCGCGAGCGAGACCCGAGGTGTTCAGGCCAACCACCCGGCCGGCCGCGTCAACCAGAGGCCCACCGGAGAAACCAGGATAGAGAACCAGGTCGAGCCGCACCAACCGGTCGATGTCTCCACCCCGCCAGCTCCGCCACCGCGGACCGAGGGCGCTGATCACGCCCCAGCTCGCGCGGGGGCCGTAGCCGAGCGCCAGCACCATGTGGCCAACCTTCAGCGCGGCGTCGTCGCCGAGCGTGGCCACGACCGACCCCGCGTCGGCCACCCGGAGCACGGCCAGGTCGGTTCCGGGGTCGCGGCCCGCGAGCACGGCGGGCAGCGAGCGGCCATCCGCCATCGTGACCGTGATATCCTCCGCGGTCCTCACGGTGTGCTCCGCGGTGACGACGATACCGGGCCGCCAGTGGATGCCGGTGGAGGGCAGGCGGCGCGCGTGCACGGCCACGACGGCCGGCGCCGCGCGCTCCACGGCTGCGGCCAGATCATTCGAGAGCGACAGCAAGGCGTCCATTCGCTTCCTCCTCACGGGTGATGGGTCTTGCCCCAGCATGCGCCGGGCAAGACGCCGCGGGAATCAGCCGAATGGCTAGGTGAGATCCGGCCGGTCCGCCGGGGCGGCCTACCGCGCCGACGTGGACAGCCGGGGCCGGGCCGCGACCCGATCCAGAGCTTCGAAGAAGCGTTCCATGTCGTCGCGGTCGTCGTGCACGTGGGGCGAGACCCGGATGCGCCCCTCGCCGCCCCAGACGAGCACCCGCTCGGCGGCCAGCCGGGCGGCGAGTCCCCCCGCGTCCTCGGCGAGGAAGCACACGTTGCCCCCGCGCTCCTCCGGCGCCTCCGGCGTGATCACCGGCCAGCCGCGCGTCCGGAGGCCCTCGATCAGCTCGGCCCCGAGGCCCTGGGCGTGGCGCTCGACGTCGGACGGCGCGAGCCGCTCGAGCCGGGCCAGCGCGCTGTCGAGCACGGCGAGGCCGAGGAGGCTCGGGTTGCCCGCCTCGAGCCGCGAGGCGTCCGGCCGCCACGGCATCGCGAGCGGATCGCCCGGCCCGCCGCGATGTCCGACGCTGTGCCAGCCGACGGTGGCCGGCTGAAGCTCGCCCACGCGCCGCGCGCTGTAGGCGAAGAGGCCGACGCCGTGGGTGGCCAGCAGCCACTTGTAGCAGCTCGACACCACGAAGTCGCAGAGCGCGCCCGGCACCGGCACCACACCGGCGGCGTGGGTGGCGTCCACCGCCAGCCGCGCGCCCGCACCGCGCGCCAGCTCCGCGCAGCGGGCCAGATCGAGGCGCTGGCCGGTGAGGTAGCTCACCTGGCTCACGAGCAGGAGCCGCGTCCGGCGGTCCACCTGGGCGGCCAGATCGTCCATGGCGACGTAGTGGCCGCGGGCGCGGACCACGCGGGGCTCCACGCCTCGATCGCGCAGGAGCGCCGCCGGGTAGATCAGCGAGGGGTACTCGACGTCCGCGAAGACGACGTTGTCGCCCGCGCGCCACTCCACCGAGCGCACCGCCTGGTTCAGGCCTTCCGACGAATGGGCGAGGAAGGCGACCTCGCCGGGCTCGACGCCCAGCAGCCGCGCCGCGCGGGCGCGCGCCCGCTCGCCGATGGCAAACATCTCCTCGCGCCCCGCCATGCCCGCGCTCTTGAGCGCGCCGAACCGCTCGCAGGCGGCGGTGTGCGCCCGGAGCCACGGCGCCTCGCCGCCAGTGCAGAGGTGGGCCACACCGTCGAGGCCGACGAACTCGCTCTTGTCGATCAGGGCCACGATCTGTTCCTCCTGTCTAGTACCCGGGTGGAGGAGCGAACTACCTAGAAGTAGAGAACCCCCACGCGCATGAGAATCAGTTCAGCATGTTACAAGACAGTAGCTCTCGAGAAACGGGGTCATCAACTAATCCGAGCCTAGATTCTCCGAACACCAAACAGTGAAGAGCAGATCAATTCAGGCGCTCCCCGGAACGGCAGGCCGAGCATCAGGAGCAGGAATCGGACGCTGACGAGCGCACCGACCAGGATCGCCGTGACGCTCGTCGTCCTCGGAATCATTGCGTCGCCCGCATTCACCGCCAGAGCCTCACAGCCACCACTGGTCCAGTTCCTTCTTCCCCTTACCGGCTTCGACCGGGATGCCGCCCTCGATGATTGGAACGCGCCGCGTCTCAACCGGCCGTCCAAGCATCTCGTTGACTGCTGGGCGTAGGCGGTAGACGTCCCGCGCCCACCGTCGTGATGAGCTTCCCAGTCCGCGTCAACGACTCGCAGCTCATTCACTCCTAGTTGGCGGTCAGCCTATCCCTCCGCAGACGCTTCCTTCTCGACTCCGGGTGGCAGGAGCCTCCACTTGCCCCGCTGCACTGGCACCCTTCTCTCGAACATAATCGAGTCCGCCTCGTCGGACTCGAAATCGGCGGCCTTACCCGTCAGCCGAGACGCGCTCTTCATTCCCTTAATCTGCGCGATCAGCGCCTTCTCTGCTTTCGCCGGCAGAGGCTTCTGTTCGCGGCGCTCCTCGCCTCTCCACCCCGGAGCCATCAATTTGTCCCACAAGCTCGACACCAAGAACTCTCCCTCGGTCGGTGGGCTCCACGCGAAACTCATAACACCCTTCTCCTTGACCTCATCTGGCAGCGCCGAGTAGTGCGCGTCAAGCTTGGCTAAATCCGCCTTCAAGTCGGGACCCCACACAAAGAGTTGATCCTTTCCGCAAAAGAGTGGGGCCGTTCGCTCGTGCAGTCTGTCACTTGACGTAAAGACCATGCAGAAAGGAAGGTAGTATAAGTACGCCATGTCGATCTTGTTACTCGGTCTCTCCCGGGAGATGAGGTCCGCGCCGAGTCCAATGGTGAACAGCAGGTCTACGGTCATCACGTGCGCCGCGTAAGGAGCAAACTGCGCCATCGGCGGCTCACCAGCGGCCCGCCACCGCCCTACCAGCATCCGCCGGCCTTCTTCCCTAACTGGAAACGTCTCCAGTGCCATTCGGGTCGACTTCGACCGAGGCTTCTCAAGTAGCTCGCTCGCCAGCGCCTTTGCCTCAGCCAGATCACGCGGTCTCCGGTAGCGAGTGATGATTTCCTTACCTAGCTGGTAGGTAGTACTCAGATCGAGACCGGATAGCGTAGTCCGCCACGCCTTTGCAAAGTCCCGCTCAACGTCGAGAAACCGGCCGTCCTCCCAACGCCGCAAGGCTTCTCTCTCCGGCGCATCCTTGAAGACCAATCCCTTCTTCCCCTTACCGGCTTCGACTGGGATGCCGCCCTCAATGATCGGAACGCGCCGCATCTCCACCGGCTGTCCAAGTATCTCGTTGACTGCTATGCGCAGGTGGTAGACGTTCCCGTGCCCACCCGTAGGTGTCTTCTCGGCAAGCCGTCCGACTACCTGTTCCGGCGTCTTTCCCTGAGCAACCTCCTTCTCCAAGTCCGCCAGGGTCTCAACGAAGAACAACGGCGTGATGTTCGGATAAAAGAAGGCATCGAACCACACCGACTCATCCAGGCTCAGACCCTGCAAAGCTGACTTGTCAAACAGCAAGATGGGACCAATCCCCGACAATCCATGCCCTCCAGCTTACTTTGGCGGCTGTCCCGCGCTCGGCGCAGGAACCGCTGAACCAGTCGTCGGGAACGACTCCGCAGCCACATACGACCCTACAACGAAGAACAGGAGACTGAGAAAGGCAAAGACGATTCCCGCCCTCTGGAAATACACATGCCAGCCCGCGCGCATCTCTCCAATCGACTCATTGTAGAGGAGCAGCTGCGTTAGGTATGACACGAGGAAAGCCAACCCGCAACACAGGAGACCGGCCAGGTACAGTTTCATCGGCCAACGCAAGTCCGGTAGTGCCATGCCCTTGCCGGCGACGTTACCCATGTACGCGAGCAGCGCGACCGCCGCGCCCCGTTGAAGAGCGCGAGCAGCTTCAAGCCCATTAAAGAGATGTCAATGAGGGACTTGAGGGTGATGCTCGCGTGTTCGTCTTGAATCGTCATCTTGCCTCCCCTGCAGCCCCGGATACGCAATTCCCGCGACCGCGCCTAGAGCATGGTCACCGGATGGCTCGTCCCCTGCCGCCTACCCGTGTCAACCCCCGTATGGCCGAGTGGGCAGTCCCGCACGTCCTCGGGCTCACCCCCACCCCAGCCGGTCCGCGATTGTGTGCCACGCCGAGTGCATCACCACCCGTCCGCCCTGATCCAACTTGAGCGGACGCGGAGCCATGCTCACGCGCCGCTGATCGGATCCTCACTCGGCGCCGCATCTGTGATCTCCTCACCAGGCTCTCCTTCATCAGACTCTCCCTCTTCACCTGGTGCCGCCAGCGCTAGAATCCCTGCGGCCTCCGCCTCGGGTAGACGCTCGACTGAACGGAGCTTGCGCTCCATG
>WNFF01001759.1_pt1 | contig 20670 bp, 19 predicted proteins | sample 5400441 | NCBI WGS metagenome assembly WNFF01 (sample SAMN13153345, study PRJNA577476) | soil metagenome | isolation source: 120 cm saprolite under Douglas fir tree site 2 hole 3 replicate 1 | place: USA:California | collected 2015-04-18
GAAGCAAGCAGTTTGCTCTTCAGGTAAGTGATCACTACCGGCTTCCCGAGAGAATCTCCATAGGATGATGCTTGTCTCACACCTGTTGCACGAATTTCCCTCTGCTTAGCGGGGATTCTGCGGGGGAAACATGTCGTGACCCCATATAGGCATTGATAGCCCCACTGTGGCTGACTACAGCCACTCGTTTTCCCGAATATCGGCTGGCTATCTGGTCCACGGTTTCAGTGAGGCGTGCGCGCAATACTCCCGATGGCTCGCAGCCAGGAATTTGTGACCAAACGCCAACGTGGAGGGCCGTATCCTGGATCCCATGTAGATACTTCTGCAGGGCAACCGCATGTTCTTCAGGCGCTAAGCCAGCAAGTAGATGGAGGGGTACTGGCCCCAAATCGACTTCACGTAATCCTGCGTCAATGTATACCTCCAAGCCGAGTGCTTCGCCAATGAAAGAAGCTGTCTGCTGAGCGCGACCAATAGGGCTACTGTAAATTGCAACCATAGGAACCTCGCTCATTCGCTGGGCTAACGCCATTGATTGGCGACGTCCGAGTTCGCTAAGAGACTGGTCATCATAGCCTCCGCCCACGACTTCATTGGCACTGGGGAGCGCATCTGCATGGCGAATTAAGTACACTTCAGTACCACCGTTTTTTAAGCGCAGGAACGGATCAGGATCACTGTCTGTGAGTGAAAGTAGTTCGGATTGCTCGGGCATGGTCATTATCCTGCTCAACTCTAAGCGGCTGCTTTGCCAGCAACCTCTAACTCACTGAGAAAGCCATCAGGCTGACGAACCGCATGGGCAGATTGCATCTCAAATACCCTATAGAGGGCATTTCCTAACTCAAAAAATAGGGTAAAAAGAAGCGATCCGAGAGCTGTCTGCTATCGAAAAGCACTTGAAGGTTCGGGCGGAGAAATCAATTGAGATCGGCATTCCACACAAGCAGCATTGCCGGTCTCAAGTAGAGGGTAAACATTGGTGGTGTGATGAACTGTGGACAGATGTTATTGACCTGGAGCTGGAACAATTCCAAGCTGCACGAATGTGCCAAGCGCATCATTTTCGCCCCAATGTTCGACGATCTTGCCGTCGGCGATACGGAAGATGGACATGCCCGACGAAACGACCTTTTTGCCGGTGGGAGGCATGCCCATAAAGGACCCGTTGTTGGTGCCCCGGAAGGTAAAACGCTCCACGACCTTCTCGCCTTCAGCGAGAAGGTCTTCGGTAGTGGTGACGCCATCGGGGAAAGCGGAGAGGAACATCCCATGCACCATTTTGCCACCTTCCAGACCAGGAGGCATGCCGGGGATGCCTGCATGGCTGACGATATTCGAGGCTACAATCGCATCCAATGCGGCCAGGTTGTTGGTGGTGTGCGCTTCACGATAGCGGCGCACAAGCTCCTTGTTCTGTTCTGCGGACATGAGTAAAAACTCCTTTTCGACTCGTGTGACAACGATAGGTAGATGGAGACCAAACGGACATTCCTCTGTGCAAGCAAAAAGTTACCCCTGCTTGCTGTAATCAATGAAGTACATCGAATTGCCTGAGGAGTCTTTGATACTGGCCCAGCGCCCAGGTCGGATAGCAGCGGGTTGGCGCACAAACTCCACTGTTGTATGGTTCTCTTCATAGAAGATGTCAACAGAGGGAAGGACAAACAGTGGTCCGGTTGTATCCGCACTTCCCGCGTCAATCAGGTCAATCAGCAGTTCCACATCGCTATTGGGAAGTTTGAATGCCACCGTTCCCTCGCCCTCTCTCCATGCCTCGACCAGGCCCATCTTGTCACGATAAAATGCCAACGCGCTCTTCAAATCGCGCACCGGGACATATAGCGCTACTAATTTGCCGTCCATGGACGATGCTCCTGTATCGTATTGGCTGTTTGCTTGACAAACGTTCCATAACAACGTTATGATAAGTGTAACACTGTTATGTTCAAAAGTCAAGAGATTTAGTACAGATTTTCTATGCGCGACGACATACCTATCCCGGGCTCAACCAGGGCGAAACTGATCGCTGCGGGTATCCGGCAGTTTAGCCAGTACAGTTACGATGAGGTGGATGTGGATAGTGTCGCGGCTGAGGCAGGGGTAACGACTGGCTCACTGTATCATCACTTTCAATCGAAGAAAGCCTTCTATGGGGTGCTGCGCGATGACATGACGCGCCGCATCTTAGACCGCATGGAGGCGGCATCTGAAAGCGTGGCTCCCGAACAGGCAATCAAGGCCGCGCTGCTGGCCGCTTACGATGGAGTGCTACGCATCAAAGCAGGCAAGTTATTCACCGAGCCAGACCTGCGTGGTGAAAAGGATGCCATCGCTCATTTCTTAGCAAGCCAGGTGTCGTTGAATGGCAATGCGCCCGTTACAGATACCCTTGGCGTCTTGCTTGTGGCGGCTTTAAGAGCAGCTCTCACTCAGGCACTGGCAGGGCATACAGAAGCCAGGGAAGCGTTAAAGGCGCTGCTTGAATGCTACTAGGCCCTTGAGTAGTAATGGAACGTTTTGTGGAGTACATGTTTTTGTGCCGAGACTCAGGCTCGTGCAGCACAAGAATGAGCATAATCTGCACATCTGCTCGTGACAGATGTGGTCCATCACACAACCGCTCTTTCCAGAGATGGTTCGTCTGAATGCAGGAGGAAAAGTGCTCAATCTATCATTGCCAAAAAGCACAGGTCAAGGCATGTAATGCCTCAAAAAATTCTAAGGTCTGGGGAGGCTCAGAATACCCATACGCCTGGAGAAAGGTTGAGAGACAGTCCGGGTCCTGCCAGATAAGACGCATACTAAATACTGCCGTGGCTAGATCAAAACGGCGATCAGCATACCCTCCTAACGACCAATCAATCACACCCACCACTTGAGCAGAGCGAATAAGGACGTTTGGCAAGCAATAATCGCCATGACAAAAGACCAGATCGTTTGAGAGACCAGATCGCTGAGTCTGAAGTTCGGCAAAAAGCTGCTGTGCATTTCTGCCATCGAAGCGACTGTTCGTGCCAGTCACCCGTGCATCACGCGGTCGTGTCTGAATATTTTGACCTATCCATTGCAGTGTTTTTGTCAGCCAATCGGCAGGCTGTGGCAAATCTGGCGTCCAGCTATGCACACGACGAAGCGCTTGCGCATACTGTTTGATGAGACGATGACGTTCATCGACATCGGAACGGTTGAGGACGATGTGCAAGGGATCTCCCTCAATACAAGTAAACAGAAATGCATGACCCTGATCTCCCTGAGCATCTAAGAGCGGTTGTGCGACGAAAGGGGTGTACTGCTGTAAGGCCGTGAGGATATGGCACTCATTCACCAGCGCGTTTACCATTGGAGGAAGGTGTGCCACTTTGAGCACGAAGCGTCCATGTGCAGAGGAGAGAATGGATAGCTGAAAAGCAGTTCCTTGTGGAGGAGACTCTACTGAATCGAGCTGCCCAACATAGGCTGCCAGTTTCTCTGGCAGGGGAGAACAGAGGGAGGTGATTTTCCTGTCATGGTCATTCTTCATGAACCATATTTTACCTGAAGAGATATACCTTGCGCAACCGGCTCACTGGGCAATAGTGTCCTCTATCGACAGAAGGAGTTTACCCACCATGCTCCTGTTGTTGGATAGTAAGACGCAGACCCTCAAAGTACTTACGGTGCCGTGCTAGTTCTGTCTCTAACTCGGCAATCTTCACATCACGCTGAACGTAATCCTCCAGTAGCTTAGCATACTGGGTTTTCAAATCATCCTGCCGAGCTTGTTCTTTGTGTAGCCGCGCTACCAGATCAGTCTTTTTGTATGCTAGCAGCGGATCGCGCGGTGAGGGAGCATCAGGATTTGGTGACTTCGCTCGTTTGCGCTTCTGTTTCAAAAACGTGCTGTGCTGCTGATACAAAAGAAGCGCCTCTGGATTACGGCGAATGGACGCATATTCTAGACCACACTTCTCCTGGATGGTTCTTGCTGAAATGGGCTGTCCGCTCGTTTCCAGAGAGAGAATGGCGGCACGTAGTCGGTCAACGGTTGCCTGTTTTCGCTCCTCGGTATGGGTACGGAGTCCAACGAGCTGCAGTTCAGAGTAGGTACGGCCAGCCGATGAAGGAGAACGCCGTCGCTTTTTACGCATCGGTTATCACCTCATCATAAGGAGCCGATGGAAGGCGGAGGAATAACGGAGTACGTGTGCCATCCTCAATGGATGCTTGGAGGAGATCCATGCTGGCAAGATGGTCATCGAGATCGCGCACCAGAAGCTGGTACTGGTGAGCATCTACCGTGTTTCCCTGCTCCTCTAGTTGTTCAGCGTGCTTGGCATACGCGGTTCGCCAATGGGTGGCTACCAGGCGCTTTCGAGGGTCAAGTACAAGATACGGGCAACCGATACAGAGCGTGCGGTTGTAGCCGCGAGGGCACAGATTGGTATTGCCGCAAAATCCGAGCGCTGTTTCAAGTAAGGTGTGCCAGCGTTCAAACACCGAACGTAAATCCTCATCCATTCGGGCAAATATCTGCTCATCGGGCAAGCTCACCTCCAGAGAGCTTACCCAGGTTTCTAAGTTAGTCTGAAACGAAGCCATAGCCAGGAGGGCTTTTTCTTCTGATTCTTCTGTGTAGTACTCCGTTGCTGAAGAGACGGTCAGAGACCCATCTCGTGTTCGTCTGGGTGTGTGATGGAGCGCGTAAGCAACAGCTTCTACGGGGACTTCGTGCTCATGTCGAGCTACAGTCGCCATCACATGACGCAAGAGGTGAACCGAAACAGCAAAAGGCTCTCCTTGCTTTGTGCGAAATTCCAAACCAAAGAGGAGAAAACGCAAAAGGGTTGTGACATCTATCGCACCAAGGGCTCCTAACTTTCCATCAGCAGTGGCGGCCCACTGGAAGAGATAGCGTTCGGGTTTGAGGTCTTCAGCTTTGGTATTGTGGAGGTGAGGAGACACCACCGGAATATGTCCATTGTGTGCCTCTCGCAGGAGTTGAGCGATCTCACGCAGGAGCTCATAAGCTCCATCACTGATCAAAAAGAGTTTCCGCTCTTCTTCTGTCTGCTTGCCTTTTGGCAACAGTAACTGCAAACGGATGAGTCGCTGTTCACCTGTCGGTTGCCCCCCTTTTTTCTCTTCGTAGGTATGCATCTTGAAGCGATCCGCGCTGATCTGAAGCAGCTCAGTCATTCGACTGCCGTTGGTTGGGGTCTGAGTAGTAACGGAACCAAAAACGGTTCTTACTCCTCGGAGGCCAAGTGCGCCAAAATATCGATGCAGTGGTGGCTTCGTACGCGTAAATACTGGACCAACACGCGCTGTCCTGGTTTGCCTTTCAGGTTATAGTCGTTCCTATAAATGCTTAGGCAAGGTTCAAGTGAATGCGACAGTTTCCCTTGCTTGCACACACGCAATCACGCTCTGCAAGCCACTGCACATTTAATTTCAACTGTTCAGACTGTCACATCTGACTGAACGTGTGTTGAACCTTGCCTTAGGTTTTAAATCCTGCGCCATCTATACATTCCATTCCCCTATCATAGAACGAATGAGAGGCATCTGGCTATGCGCCTACGTCATGACCCTCCTCAACCCGCATCTACACGTACAACGATGGCGGCTCCTGTATCCCCTGCCGCACACCCGGTGAAGAGACCGTAGCCACCACCGAGCAGGAATAGCTCCTCGATCAACTCGATGATCAGTCGCATCCCTGTTGGACCCTGGGGATGCCCGAAAATGAGTGATGAGCCGTAATTGTTGAAAGCTTCCAGGGCTATGCTCATCTCTCGAGCGAAGTAGATGTCATTGACCGCGAACGGGTTATGCGTCTTGATGCTTTTCACGTCCGCGAGGCTTATGCCCGCCGAGCTTAGGGCCTGGCGTGCTGCTGGCACGGTTGCCTGGGCCATAAAGCCTTTCCTGGCGCGGGCTTGCCCAAATGCCACGATTTGGACTTCAATGGCCTTGTCACGACTGAGTTCTTGCGCTCGTGTACGTGAGGTTATGGCCAGGCCACAATTGCCGTCGGCTGGGTGAGTCTGTGTGCCGTACCTCACCGCGCCACCTTCCTTCACTGGGCGCAGCCGGGCCAAACCTTCCGCCGTTGTTGCATAGATTCCCTCATCGTCTACCACAGTCGCCATGACTCTTCGCCCCGACGGATCCTTCACATCGATGGGGATGACCATATAGCGCCGGTGAAAAGCTGCGTCTTCCTTCAGTGCTTCCTGGTACTGTTGATAGCGCATAAGTGTAACAGCATTCTGCTCTTCCCAGGAGATGTTCGCTTCACCTGCGACGTTCTCCGCTGTCTCGATCATGGCATTGGCGGCGAAAGGGTCAAAGTTGAAGTTATCCCACACCCAGTCCTCACTCTCACCTTTGCCGCCGGGGCCAAGTGGGTTGGGGTAGTAGAGATGCGGCCCATTGCTCGTTCTATCGCATGTTATAGCCAGTATGCAGCGGTCTTTGTCGGTTTCGACCTCAAACGCGGCGCTGCCAACGACTCGTGCCGAGGTGGCGCAGGCCTGGTTGATAGTTGGCCCTGAGATGTTCGCTGCGCCGATAAGCCCAGCTAGCCAGGGAGCACCGTAGAAGCCGTGTTCCGATGGCACCGTCATACCAAGAAAGAGCGCATCGAATGCCTCAGGAGTGATATCACGCTCTCTCAGGGCACGTTTGACCACATTAGCAGCAAATAGTATCGGATGAAGGTGGGCAAAGTTGCCCTGCCAGCGCGTGAATGGTGTCGACCAGTAGACACCATACGGTATGAAAACGTGATCAAATTGCATCGCCCGCACCTCTCTTTTTCGCCTTAACGGCCTTGTTCATAGACCTTACGGATCAACTGGGCTTTCATCTCGAAACGCGGCAACGTGCCAGGAGGCACGAGTTCAACTTCGGGAGTAAAGATCAGTTTATCACGCAGTAATTCCTCGATCTCGCGCTTCAGGGCCACCAGGTCTTCTACATCCGACCCGTATTCTACGCGAAGCTGGAGCGGAGGATCAACCCGAGGGCCAGGTTTAGTGAGTAATATCTGGACTTCACCAGTGGAACGGGGCCGCATCGCCATAATCACGTCCTTGATAGCCGAGGGCCACACATTCACACCGCGCAGGATCAACATATCGTCGGTCCGACCTATACAACGTATCCGTAGACCTGTGCGACCACAGGGGCATGGTTCTGTCCAGGCAATGACCCGGTCGCGAGTACGGAAGCGGACGAGAGGCACACACTCACGATCGATATGGGTGAAGACTAACTCACCCTGAACTTCGGGCCGGTCAAAGGGCAACGATTGCCCGGTCTCAGGATCAATGATTTCCAGAATAGCGAAATCGGGAGCCAGGAAATGCATACCACTACGCTCATCACACTCAGCGCCGTAGACGGGGATCACATCAGCGTTCCCAATGCCCTCGGTAACGAATGCTCCCCAGTCTTCTGCGATGCATTGTCGCACAGCAGGAATACCACCGCCTGGTTCAGCGCCAAGCTGAATACGGCGAATGCCCAGTGTACTTGGTTCAACATGAAACTTATTTCTGACATACTCAGCCAGGTAGGTAGCATATGATGGTGTACAGGTGAGTTGATTGGCACCCAGGTTCTGGATAGAGGTGATCAACCGGTCTGAAGCACCCGTGCCAACGGGGATGAACGTTGCTCCGATCTCCTCGATCGCATCGTGTAGTGGCAGCCCACCCACGAAGAAGCTCATGCCGAAACCCATAACCACTACGGAGTCAGGCCGGACGTCTTCTGCCCAGTAAACCCGTGCTACCGATTCGATCCATGTGTCCCGGTCATGTTTCGTAATACCCACGTAGCTCGGGCGACCCGTTGTACCGGATGAGGAGTGAATACGGATGACACGTGACATCGGGACGGCAGCATGCAGACCAAGTGGAGGGTATTCGATCTGGCTGTCTCGCAACTCCTCTTTGGTTGTGAATGGGAGCCTGGTCAGGTCCTCGAGCGTGCGGATATCCTCAGGACGAAGCCCTACCTGGTCGAATTTATGACGGTAGAAGGCCGAGTTTTGATAATTATATGCCAACTGTTTCCGCAGTTTTCGTTCTTGCAATTCCTGAACTTGCTTCAACGGCATTGTCTCAATGCGTGCATTGAAATAGCGCGGATACGTCATGCAATCCTCCTCAAAGATTCGAAACGAGAGAACATTCATGTAAAATTCGCTGCTAGCAGAGAGGCTTCCGGTACACTACGCCAGGATGGATCGCATTGCAGTGATCCTTTGTTGTAGATTCTGAATCTCCGTCTGATAGGGAATTTCACCATCAGTGGTGATCAGCACACAGTGGTTCGAGCTAATCCAGCGAGTGATATCCAATGGTTGTGCCTCAACTGTAGGTAGCGCCAGGGCAAATGGCCTATCAGGCACAGGAGATTCATTACCTGATTGTGGCGCCAGGCAAATGAGAAGTGCTCCTGCGAGGTCTCTGAATTGAATACTGCTATCCGCACAGAGTATAGGCAACGCCCCGTGAAAGCGAATAGCATTCCATAGCGCTACCATCGCCGACTCCCACTGTTGCATTACAGCCGCTGGTACAACTTCCTCATCGATCACCAGGAGATGCGTCCCCACCAGGCAGAATGCCTGGGACAGGTAGAGAATCATCTCAGTAAGCGTGTCAAGTATATCCTCCGCCTCGCCATCACCAGTGTTGAGCCGCCCAGCAAAGTCCTTGCCGAAGAGTTGTTGGGCCAATCGAAGCGGCCCAGGCAGTCCGACCAGCAAGGCTGGACCATCGCGCAAGGTCATGTGAAGTCGCTGCACAACTTCCAGCGCCACCGGAATACGCCCCCGCTCTTTCAACTCGTGCGGGTTGAGTTGCATCTTCTTCAGGATTGCTTCAGCCTGCGGCACAGCGATGACTGGTGGAACCGAATGCCAGTCGAGTTGACAACCAAGTGCTTCCGCCACCAACGTCAGATCAAAATATCCAACTACGCCATCTGTGTGAAGGCGATGGTGGATGGCTGTGAGCGCATTGGCAATCTTGGTTGGATTCGTCAAAAAAGTGGGCAGGGGTATTCCATCCAACTTGGCGGCCAGTGTGAAGATCAAGGGAATAAATAGCTGCCGCGTCGGTGGTTGACCTCGGATTAAATTTCGAATTATCGACCTGGGCATTGTATGAGATTCATTCTTATACTCGACTCTGCGAGAGAACTGCTTCCGGTGTACTATAACTGGGATACCAGGCTCAAAGTCACCGGAAGCACGGGGTGGTCACCCAAATGATATCATGGTCTGAAGATAGGGATTTTTGCTGTCCCATCAGGCCAGGAGCCGAACCACGTCAAGATCTCTTCGGGCGGTCTCTTTTGAGACCATTCCTCCATGAACGCGTCCCAGGGTTTGCCGCGTGCCAGGCGCGCTTGCCGTTCGGCCCGTCTCAAGGCTGTCGTCTCTTCCTGGTTGACGCGCATCTGGACAGGATCATAAGCGACCTTGTAAATGTCGCGGGCGCTCCAATCGGAGATTATACGCGACTCAACATCATCAATTACCTGCTGCGGATCGGCGTCCAGGGGATCGCCGTAGCCAGCGCCTCCAGTGGAGAAGCCGTAGCTCATGACATCGCCCTCGTTGTACGGCCGCACCGCGCGAATGAACGGTTCATTGATCCATTCACCACTAATGGCCTCGCTACTGATCAAAGAGGGGAAAGCGAGTTCCAGGTTTGGGTCTCCGTCATGCATACGCTGTAGAATGTTGGCCCCACGAATGCTGATGCCAGGTACCGTGCAGGGAGAGTAGCCGCCGAAGAGAGGCTGCGGCGTCTGTACCCTGCTATTGTCAGCGATGGATGTGAAGTAGACTACCGGAGCCTGGTGAACTACCCAGATCTGGACAGTGCCACTGCCACCACGATGGGCGCCGTGTCCGCAGGAATCCTGCCAGTGTTGCGAGATGGGGAGCAGCATAGGGAATTCATTCTCCATCAGCTCGACATCCGGGGAGCGCCCGAAGGGGCACCAGGAGAAGTGGGAAGCATTCATACCTGGGCCGGTAGGACGACCGCCCTGACCATCAGTGTTCAGTGAGTAGGCCAGCATGTCGGCAAAGGGCAGCCCCCATTGACTGAGGCCTGCGATGACCATAGCGTTGCCAGCGTTAGCCGACGATGCCACGACACGAGGCCAGTCCTGCGTCCCGAAGATCATCTTGGCGAAGCAGTTGGGGGCAGCGCTCATCACGCCTGTACAGATCATCACCGAACACGAGGTTGCGGCTCGTGCATCCGGGTTGAGCACGCAACCTGGCGGGAAGTAACAATCGATGGGAGCGAAGGTAGCGCTGCTGATGGGCAGGTCGTGGAAGATGTACGAGTAGATGTAGTTCGCCAGGTGTCCCACGGCTGCCTGGACGTGGGCATTATATGACGACGGATTTTCGGGAGAGGTACCCGTAAAGTCGAGAAGAAGGTGATCTCCTTCCTTCACGACCGTCAGGGAGGCTAAGCGTACCAGGCTAAACTCCATGCCGACGGTATCGGAAAAGGCCACGCAGCGAAACTTGCCGTCTGGCCAGGAGGCGATACGGCGACGAGTACCCTCTTCGGCTACCATCAGCATCTTGCGTAAGAGGCCGACGACGAAGTCCGGCCCCTCTTTCTCTGCCAGCTCCAATACTCGCGTGCGGGCACGATCAGCAGCGGTACTGCGTGCCTTGAGGTCGGTGATCATCATTTGTGGTGCACGCATGCCGTATGCATTGAAGATCTCCAACCAATCTTCGCGTAGCTGACCATTCTCGCCAATCTTGATAGGAGGGATATTCATGCCCTCGGAGAAACGGGCGCTGGCCGTCACGGGCATACCGCCAGGCTCAATAGCGCCTGTTTCTGTGGTATGATTGGCCGCGCCGCACCAAGCGATCAAGCGTCCTTGATAGAAGACGGGCAGAATCACCACCATATCCGGATTGTGGATGCCGCCGTAGAGCGCATCATTAGTGAACCAGATATCACCGTCCTTAATACCAGGGTTCTGGCTATAATACTTGAGGATGTATTTGATGATGATCGGCTGGATGATGGCGTGCAGGTACGTGCCAGCAGCGCCGTTCACCAGGTCGCCCTGTGCCGTGAACACCGCTACCATCACATCCCCAGCGATGCCCATAGAACTCCGACAGGAGCGTTGAAAGACCTCCAACGCCTCATCCAGGATGTCATTGGTGCGCTGGAACCCAACTTCGTAGTCACCAGGTAACAGTTTGTCTACTGCTGCCAGTTCCTCCGGAGTAGGCGGCTCCAGTTTAATCCACGTCAATTTCTGCTCTGCGGTAGGAATCGGCATAGACATATCCTCCTTTTGCCGAACTCATGATGCCCAAGCCGTAGGCATCTACCCGATACGTCATATTCGGTGGTATGACAACAGTTGTGTATTCAGACTCCAAAATCGCCGGACCCATCAGCTCATTACCAGGGAGCAGCCGCTCCTGATCATACACTGGCGTCTCGATCCATCCTTTTTGCGCGGGCCAATAGGCCTGGCGGCTGCCCTTTTGAGCTGCACCTGGGTCTGGCCCGTGTAGCTCTCTGGCTATCATTTCGACCTTATGGCTGGGTACGATGGCTTTGAGGACAAAGGTATCGATGTAGACCCCTCCGGGTAGATTTACTATCAGGGGGCTAAACGATTCGCTGAACTCCTGCTCGAACTGCTTGTAGAAAGCCCAGACATCTTCCTCACTGCTGAGGAAAAGCCCAGGAGTAGCAGTACGCTTGGAGTGGATCAGGCCTCCGTAGAGCATGTCAAGCTCCAGCGTATAGACGGCATCATTCGGGTCCAATCCCTCGGCGGCTAACTCCTCCTGCGCCTGCTCTTTCAACCCGCGCACTATCGCGTTGAAAGCCTCTCTGTCTACAGCTGCTCGACCAGTATATGGTTCGATAAACGTCATACGCCGGGAAGATTCGTAGACATGCACGATATCCATGATGGAGGAGCCCAGGGCACAGAAGACAGGAGAAAAGGGGAAGATCACCGTCTGAGGAATATCGCCGTGAAATCCTGCTGAGTGTGTTGGACCGCCGCCGCCAAAGGCGAAGAGCACAAACTCCTCTGGTCGATAGCCACGTAACACGACTTCCTTGCGAATGGCGGAAGACATGTTCTCATCGACGATGCGACGCATCATCGCTGCTGCCTCCACCATGTTCATACCCAGGGGTTTAGCAATTTTGCGGATAGCTCGCTCGGCGGCATCTTTGTTCAGCTTCATTCGCCCGCCAAAGTAGTAGTCCGGGTTGAGGTAGCCCAGCACCAGGTCAGCGTCTGTGACGGTTGGCTCAGTACCACCCTGATTGTAGCAGGCGGGACCGGGATATGAGCCAGCGCTATGGGGGCCAACTTCGAGTCGGTTGCCCAGGTTCCGGTTGAGCCAGGCGATGGAGCCGCCGCCAGCGCCTATCGAGAGTGACTTAATCATCGCGATGCCCACCATCCAGCGGTCAATGATGGGGTTGAACTCGTAGTTGCGAACATCAGCCGAAACCACCAGGCCGATATCAAAGCTGGTACCGCCGACATCGCTGGTGACGACATTGCGATACCCCAGTTGCCTGGCGATATCTCTGGCACCGATCAGACCGGCCACTGGTCCGCCGTTGTAGGTACGGCTGGCTGTCGCCTTATAGATCTCCGCAACGCCACCGGTATTCTGCACCATCATGAACGAGCCTTTGTAGCCATAGTCGCGCAGCTTATCCCACATCGCCGAGAGCTCAATCTGTAAGGAGCGGTGCAAGTAAGCATCAAGAACAGCGGTCATGGTGCGCTGGTACTCGCCCAACTTCCCCAGCACGTCGCTAGAGAGAACGACAGGCAGGTAACCGATATGGTATTCTTTATACTCCTCGCGAATGATTTCCTTGAGACGTCGTTCGTGTGCCGGATTCAAAAATGACCAGAGCAGGGAGATGACGAATCCGCGTGCCCCTCGATCAACCAGTCTGTGGATCTTCTCGCGGGCGTCGTCCTCATGGAGTGGGCGCATGACCTGGCCCCGACCATCTATGCGCTCTTTGGCTCCAACAATCATCTTACGAGGAATGAGGGGGACTGGCTTATTCTGGCTAGCAAGGTTGCGGCGCTCATGCAGCCGCGAGCCATCTACCCATTGAGCACCCCGGCCGATCAGAATCGCGTCTTCGTGCCCTTCAGTAGTGATCAGACCTAAACGGGGTCCTTTGCGCTCGATCAGCCTGTTCATGGCAATGGTTGTTGAGTACCGCACCATGCTTATACGTTGTAAAAGCTGGTCGAGTGTCAGCCCCAGTTCTTGCGCACCGACCTCGATGACGTTCAGAAAGCAAACCGAGAGGTCGTATGCGGTGGTGGGAACCTTGGCCTGGACGGTATGCCCATCCAGGTTGAGTACCAGGTCGGTAAAGGTACCACCCACGTCGATATCTATCGAGTTCATCAGGTCAGCGGTCATGCCTGCACCTCCGAAGCAACTAACTTGTGATTGCGTATGACGAAATCACCGCGAGCGAGACGTGCCTTGAGGCTATCAAGGTCAAGTTCAATATCGTGCGTGATGGGATGGCCCGGCGGCAGGTACTCGGTCTCGATTTGCGTGCCACATGATGGGCAGTAGAATTCGATGATGCGAATCCAGGTGGGATCGGGAGAGAAGGTGTAGGTGCCCTGGAGTCGCGGAGGATGAATCTCGCGAGGATCGCGGTCGTACACCAGACAGCCTTTTTTGTAGTTATCACGAGCCGAGATGAGCGCCCTTCCACAAGGGTGGCAATGCCACATCTCGTCTTCAACGTCGAGATCCAGGTACTCGGTCATGTGGATGCGATCCATGGTTATCTCCTTTCATGCGTGTGAGTGCGAAGTACTAGACACTTCCTTGCATCGCTCCTGACCCGCAAGGTAGCTGCCTTTCGTTCTACCTGAGCGCGTAGCTTCGTTGGTAGAACGGGCAAGAACAGCGCAGCAGCGTTGGAGCGATAGGTATCAAGGTTCGCCAGCGTCGTTCACGCATGGCTAAGATATTCTCCTTCTTGTCAACTGGCCATTGCCATATTCATCGACTCGCATCGTCCATCCAGGTGGTACGGGGTAGGTGGTCCAGGCGCTTTCGAGAATAGCCTCACCTGAGACCTCCTGGCCTGGACGAAGCGCTTCCCATGTATAGAGAGGAGTCTGATCGGAAACTTGCCCCCAGATAACATCGCGGTGGCCCTTGATTGCATCGGTCGGGGGATTGTGGTTGAGAGTACGGGGAACTGGCTCATAGTGAGACATAGTGGTAGTAGCTCGCAGGCGGATCAGTTCAACCCTGCTTTGCCCGTGCTCCTTCAGGAAGTTCAGGTCGATGCGGACCGTTGCGTCCAAAGGCACGACAACCGAGGTCAGCCTCCCGTCTTCCCCGGCCAATTCGACTTCGAGGACAAGATCGACCCTGTCGGGGGTGAAACCTTCGCCTTTCATATCATGTAGCGCCTCTTTGCGCATGCGTTCAATAACCTCGGTCAGACGGTGTGATGCATCTGCACTGCTGAGCGGGATATTGAGGCCATGCTCGTACACATGCGCAATGTCGGAGATCGAGGAACCGAACGCGCTAAAGACTGCGCCTAAATCGAAGACATAGGCCTGGGAGATGCCCACACGCTCTGCCACACCGCAGGCGAAAGTCGCCCCATTGCCACCGAAAGCAAACAATATGCATGCGTTCGGCTGCCAATCAACTCTCCCCAGCATCTCTTTGATAGTGTCAGCCACCATCTGAAACGCAGCACCGACGGTATTCAACGCAGCCTGTTCCAGGCTCTTGCCCAAGGGCCTGGCGACATGCTGTCCTAGTGCATCATGCGCACGTTGGGTATTGAGCTTGCGTGTGCCACTAAGGAAATAGTCAGGCGAGAGCCAGTTTAGCGTGAGCAGGGCATCGGTCAGGGTTGGCTCCGTGCCTCCCAAATCGTAACAGGCTGGGCCAGGATAAGCGCCCATACTCTCCGGACCCAAGCGCAAATGGTGAGTGGTTGGATCGACTTGTACCACGCTGCCTCCGCCAAGAGCCATGGATTGCATGAGTACCGTTGGGGCATGAACGGGAATGCCAAGAACATCGGCCTCGTTGGTCATGGCTATACGACCGTCGCGGATGATGCCTACTTTTGAGGTTGTGCCGCCAACATCCAGGGCAACAACCTGTTGAAGTCCGTACTGGCGGGCAAAATAAGCTGCGGCGAACAGGCCCATGGTTGGGCCAGATTCGAGGGTGTCGAGAGCTTTGGTTTTGGAGACGCGAGCCACTCCTCCGTTGGCATGTCCGATTAAAAGCGGTCGATCGTAGCCTGCTGATCGCAGGTCATCTTCTGCCTTATAGAGCGCACTGGCAAGTGGCCCGTGAATGTAGGCATTGATCAGGCTGTGGTGGGTGCGAGTAGCATCGTCAGGGTAGTGGCTGAGATCACTCCCGAGAAGGACTGGTACAGTACCTAAAAAGTGATCGGGGTATTGAGCTTCAATAGTACGCTTAATAGCCTGCTCTTCAGAGGAATCCTGAAAAGCGCCATCCAGACTGACGCAGATGCGGCGCACCCCATTTTCAAGCAATGTCTTTACAGCCAGGAGAACGGTTTTAGGATTCATAGGACGGGATAGCCCGATGATATTCGTTTCACTCACCAGCGTATCCAGAACTGGACTGGAGCCATTGTGTGAGTACAGGTCATGCTCATGCCCCTGGCTGACAAATATGCCCAACTTGGGTCCGGTACGTTGTGCTAAGACGTTAGAGGTAATGGTGGTAGACCAGCGGATGAGGTGAACCTGATTAAGGAAGGTTGAGAGTTCGTCGAAACCGAAGTGGCGAGCGCCCTCCGTCAGACATTCCATGAAGCAGACAGTCAGGTCATGCGGGGTGGTATCAACTTTAACAGCGATGGCGGATTGCCCATCACTGAAGAGCCCATCTGTCAGTGTGCCTCCGACATCAATGTCGATTGTGTACATATGTGCCTGCCTTCTAGCCATCGGCCAATGTATATTCAGAACGACCCGGATCCCTGCAGCGCGATTAGTTTAAAGGAAACAACAGATCTCATGTGTTAACATCAAACAAGAATGGGATGAACACCTCCTTTCGTTGTGTGGTAGAGTATAATGTACTATCATCAGACAATAGTACGTGTAATACCCAGCCCTTGTCAAGGGATTCAGGGCAGGATTTGCAACGGGATCGATATGTCAGGGAGATAATGTGTATCATGGGCAAGAAGAAACCGGAAGAGCCACTGTTTGAGCCTATTGTGGCACCCAAGCGCAATTTCGAAATCATCGAGGCAAACATCCGGCGGGAGATTTATAATGGTACTCTCGTACCAGGACAGAAGCTACCCAACGAGTTTGAACTGGCCCGTCAATTTAACGTGGGCCGATCGGCTGTGCGCGAGGCTCTGAAAGGGCTTGAACTGGCAGGCTTGCTTATTGTACGCCGTGGCTACAACGGTGGGACGTTTGTGGCCCCGCCAGATTTCGAATACACAAGTGAGGCGGTCACCTTGACATTCCACCCTGGTCTCATGGCGGTCGAACAGCTCATCGAAGCCTGCCAGGTGATCGAGGTGAGAGCCGCCGAACTGGCGGCTGAGAGGGCGACAGATCTAGAGATCACCGATTTGGAGGAGACGATCCAGCGTATGGAACAGAGCGTACATGTGCCTGCGCGCTATCTTACAGCACTGATTGATTTTCATGTGGCTATAACGGAGTTGTCACATAACGATGTGTTCATCCTCGCCCTGAGAGCCATGCGCAATCTCCTCATTCAGGAACTCAATCGATTGATCGGTGACCACGAGCTACGCATCATATTCATCTCACATCAGCGAGATATCTGGCAAGCAATTGCTGAACGCGAACCAGAACGTGCTGCTCAGGCAGTGCGCTTCCACCTGTGTCAAATTGCAAATCGGCTACCTGCCCGGTCAAACGTTGAGTGATGACTATGCACGTGCCGCTTCCTTGCACGTTACATAGCAGAAAAAATTCAGCTAGTCAGGACCTTCTACACGAGAGGCAGATTCCCGAAGCTTCCTGTGAGCAGCAATACCTGAGAGATAGTCCGAACAGTGTGCATCGTAGATCAATTGGCGATCAGGATCAGGTGTGAAGGTGTGTCCAGGATGTGTTAGCGCCTCGGCTGCCTGCCGCAAGTCCCTATAAAAGCCAGTGGCAACTGCCGCACAGATTGCGGCTCCAAGGGCTGCTGCCTGAGGTTCGCCGAGAACAGTGATAGGCTTGCCAAGCGCGTCTGCGTGAATCTGCATCCACAATGAGCTGCGGCTACCTCCTCCACAGGCAACTATATCCGCGATCTCGACACCCGTCTCTCGCATCACTTCGATAACCTGTCGACCGCCATACGCCACAGACTCGAGCAACGCACGGTATAGATGGGCGCGTTGGTGTCCGAGACTAAGGCCCGGAGGCCCTCACTGCCAGGCGGAATCTGTTTGGCTTCGCGGTCGAGATCTGCATAGCTCACATCGGGCGCAAGTTGGTCGTGGAACCATCGAAGCAGTGAGGCGGCACTCGTTTGGTCTCCTTGCATAGCCCATGTTCCAATACCGAAAGCGTCTGGTATAGGGCCGAGTAAACGGGAGCCTGATTTGGAGACCATTCCAGAACAGGGACAAACGGCTTGCTGGAAGAGACTTATCTCGCTGTTTGTATGCATCAGGAGAGATTCTTCTCAACCAAGCGGCCAGTTTGCCCCCGTTCTGGAATGGTCTCGTCTTTTTTCCTGTATTCTACCACCTCCCTCCTTTGTGCAAAAAATGAAACGCACCCGCAATAGGCTAAACTCTATGAGCTTTGTACGGCTTGTGTTATACTCTGACCAACATACGCATAGCAAGGCGGCATAGTAGCTCGCTGAGCAATACCAGGTATGCAGAAAGGAGGGATAACAGCACATCATTTCGCATTGATACTTTCTTCGTCCATTGCTGTTGTATAGTCGTCTATCGCCTTCCCAGTCGATGCATATCGGCTAGACATTGGAATTGCCTCGTATGTATGTATGTAACAGGACACGTATATGTAATCGGACAAGTACATGTACGGTTAATCTTACGAAAGGTGGAAACTACAATGGCACAAGCGGCAGCAGAATCTGAACAAGCGGCAGCAGCACCAGTCGGAGTCAACGCAACTCCTCTTGGTTTGTTCGCTTTCGGCTTGACCTTACTCGTTCTCAGTTTCATTAACGCGGGTCTCATTATCCCCGCAGTAGGTGCAGGGCTCAACATCATTGTTGGCCTGGCACTCTTCTATGGGGGGCTTGTCATGCTTCTCGTAGGTATGTTGGAGTTTAGAGCAGGCAACAACTTTACTGGTACCGTCTTTAGCTCCTATTCAGCCTTATGGCTTTCCTTCGGGTTCATCGTTTTTCCAGCTACAGGCATCCTCGCTGCACTCGTCAAGGAAGGGACACTCTCTACCGGCCTTGGTCTGTACCTCCTGGCCTGGACGATCTTCACAGCCTTGATGGTGATTTGTGTGCTGAGGACCAATGTGGTCCTCATCGCCATATTCGTATTGGTGACCCTGACCCTCCTCGCGCTAACCATTGCATTCCTCCAAGGAGCTGGAGGAAATTTCTTCCATGCACTTGGTGGCTATCTCGGCATCGTTAGCAGTTTATTAGCATGGTACCTTGCATTGGCAGGTATCCTCCCTTATATCAATCCTGGCCTCAAGCTGCCAGTAGGCCCAGTAAGCTAATATCACTGGCAGCCTGAGGCACACTTGAAGGTTTTCGGCCACTGTGAAAGAGCAGGGTTTATAACGGGGTCACCATATTTTTTCGGGCAGGGCATACGCTAAGCTATGATGGAGCTTCTCAGGCTCGATTATCTCACCGATGAACAAGGGGAAAAGCCATCGGATACCTCTCTAATGAGCCTCTTTTCTCTTGTTTTGCAGCAAAGGCAGGAGTTACAGAACCGAGACGAGGCCTTAGCGTATGCTCTGCCCGAAAAAATATGGTGACCCCAGATTATAATCCGTTATTTTCGAGTAAGCCACCAGATGCAATGATCGGGCCTTGTACTGAAAAGCCTTTCCCCATATAATGTTGAGAGGAAGCAAGCTGTTCTCGCAAGGAGGAGAAGCGATGGTTGGCGAAAGACCATACGTCTTGGTGATGGGAGGATCCCTCGCCGGACTTACGGCAGCGCTGACATTGCGCGATGCTGGCTGTGACGTGGAGGTATACGAACGCTCCAACAGTCCTCTAACTGGCCTGGGAGCGGGGATTGTCCTGAATCCGGCCACTGTACGCTACATCACCGCGCATGGCGTCCTCGACGTCAGCGAGATCAGTGTCGCGTCGCATCGCGTGCGTTATATGGATCGGGACGGCGGCATCGCAGACGAAAAATCATACGCCTACCGTTTCAGTTCCTACAACGCGCTCTACCAGAGCCTGCTGAACTGCTTCGATGGGGCTCGCTACCACCTCGGCGAGACGGTCATCGATTTTGATCAAGACGACGCAGGAGTCAACGTCCATTTCGCCAGCGGTCGCAGCGAGCATTGCGACCTGCTGGTGTGCGCGGACGGCATCCGCTCCACCGGGCGCAGGCTTTTGTTTCCCGGCGCGTCTCTAGAATACACGGGATACATCGCATGGCGTGGGACTGTGGGAGAGGCCGAACTGAGACCACAAACCTTCGCCACTTTGCGCGAGGCTATCACTTACCACATCATGCCCGATGGTCACTTCCTGACCTATCCGATACCCATTGTTGACCGGTCGTCCGGCTCGACACAGCCTTTCGTCAACTGGCTGTGGTATCGTAATATCCCGCAGGGTGTGAAACTCGATGATCTGACGACCGACCGGGATGGTGTGTTGCGAGAAGTCTCCCTCTATCCTGGAACCGTGCAGGAGCGTCATATCGAGAAGCTGCGTAGGAACGCCTCATCTATGCTGCCGCCGTCACTCGCCGAAGCGCTGATTTGCACCGCTCAACCATTTATCCAGATCATCTACGACTGCGAAGTACCCAGCATGGCATTCGGGCGTGTGTGCCTGATTGGGGACGCCGCGTTCGTCGCGCGCCCGCACGCTGCCGCTGGCACCGCCAAAGCCGCAGAAGATGCCTGGAAGCTTGGTGAAGCGATCAAGGAGGTTGGCGGCGACGTGGTTGCCGCACTCAAGCGTTGGGAACCCGGCCAACTAGAGCTTGGCAAAGCAGTTCTGGCCCGCACGCGCGCGGCGGGTCAGCGTCTGCAATTCGAAGGCTCGTGGCAGATCGGCGAGCCGTTGCCTTTCGGACTCTACGAGATCGGGGACAGCTTGATGCCGGAGGTTAACGCGCATCACCGGCCAAGTTGACCATAACCGCTTCATAGACTATCATTCAAACAAAGGAGCGACACTTATGCACATCAAAAGGCTACAACACTGCGGCCTGGTCGTGCGTGATCTCGAGCGGTCGCGCTGGTTTTACGGGAAAGTGCTGGAGATGCGAGAGGTTCCGCGTCCATCCAATTTCAAGTTCGCCGGAGCCTGGTTTCAAGGTGGCGACGACAGCCAGTTGCACCTGATCGTGGCAAGCGACACCACTGCCCCGGCCGGATTTGCAGATG
>WNFF01001377.1_pt1 | contig 20660 bp, 18 predicted proteins | sample 5400441 | NCBI WGS metagenome assembly WNFF01 (sample SAMN13153345, study PRJNA577476) | soil metagenome | isolation source: 120 cm saprolite under Douglas fir tree site 2 hole 3 replicate 1 | place: USA:California | collected 2015-04-18
AAGAATCCGTCGGCGGATGAGTGAAAGTGTGTGAGTGGCCGGCATGAGATCATGATGGCGCGATCGCAAGGGAGGCGATCGCATGAGCCGTCAGAGAAAACTGTTACCCGCCGCGGATGAAGGAACGTTCGAGCGGATTTGCGCGCAGCTCAATCCGGAATGGATTGAAGCTGCTCTGGCGGCGACCGGAACGGCGACCGTCAGACGGCGCCGACTGCCGGCGGAGCAGGTAATTTGGCTCGTCCTCGGAATGGCGCTGTATCGCCATCGACCGATAACTGACCTGGTGGAAAGATTGGAGCTGGTGTTGCCTGGTGCTGGAGCGATTGCGCCGAGCTCCGTAGCACAGGCGAGGAATAGGCTCGGGAGCCGGCCGATGTGTTGGCTCTTCGAGAAGACGGCAGAGGAATGGGGGCACGCGAGCGCTCGACGACACGAATGGAACGGACTTGCGTTGTATGGCGTGGACGGTACCACCGCTCGCATTCCGGACTCAGAGGAAAATCGTGCTCACTTTGGGGGCCAGACCGACCGAAACGGGGGACTATCGGGCTACCCACAAGCTCGGCTGGTAACACTGATGGCGTTGCGAAGCCATCTGCTGTGCGCCGCGCGATTCGGTCCCTACCGTCTGAGCGAGCACCTCTTGGCGATGGAACTGTGGTCGATGGTGCCTGACAATTCGCTCTGTATCGTCGACAGGAATTTCCTCGCCAGTGGAATCCTGGTGCCACTGGTTGAGGGCGGAGTGAATCGCCATTGGATGGTTCGCGCAAAGAGCACCACCGTCTGGAAAACTTTGAAACGGCTTGGTCCAGGAGACGAGTTGGTGGAAATGAATGTCACCTCGTACTCACGCAAACAGGACGCCAGCCTTCCCCAGCGATTCCAGGCACGAGCCATCCGGTACAAGCGCAAGGGGTTTCGGCCACAGACTCTGCTCACCTCGTTGGTGGATGCACAGAAGTACCCGGCCGCCGAAGTGGTGGCGCTGTACCATGAGCGGTGGGAGCTGGAACTCGGCTTTGACGAAGTGAAGACAGAGATGCTCGAACGCCAGGAGGCTCTTCGCAGTCAAACGCGCGAGGGTGTCTCTCAAGAGTTGTGGGGCGTCGGGCTTGCCTACAACCTGGTGCGACTCGAGATGGAGCGGATCGCCGAAGAAGCCGAGGTCACGCCGGCAAGAATCAGCTTCGTCATGGCCCTACGACTGATTCGCGACGAGTGGATGTGGCTTGCCGCGGCCAGTCCTGGCGCTATTCCAAAACAGCTTCGCCGTCTGCGCCAGGATGTACGTCGATTCATCCTGCCTCCACGCAGGAGCGTCCACGCCCGCTCTGGCACCGTGCTAAGTGAACGGCATTGCTGCTAGGGGCTTCTCCACCGGTATCGACTCTCCGCTCACCATCGATTCATCAACCCCGCCCCGGGCCCATCCGGCGCTGTCCCGTCGAGGGACTCCTCTCGCGGCCGCCACTCGGATCAGGACTCCGGGCACGATCCGTCTCAACCGGAGGTCTTTCTCTGTGCCGGCTCGAGGAACGAGGCCGCTCTTCGCAGCGAGCCGAAGCTGTCAACAAGTCGATAATTGGTGATTCAACTAACGGAAAGCCCGGAATTCCTGTGTTCACCGCAATCTGAAATCGGCGAGTGCCTCTCGCAATTCGGTGCTTGACATGGGTGGCCCTCCCAAGTTACCGCTGCGCCCAAGCTCAGACATTTGTCCGAGTCAGTCGATTACTTTTTTCTTGTAGGCTTATAGAGGTGGGGATTCCAATCATGAAGAAATACATCGGACTCAGTGGTGTTTTGCTTGCTTTTAGTTTCGCGGCGCTCGCATTGCCACAAGACAAACTTGAACCAGGGACGGCGCTCGGCGACGGCACCGTAGACGATCCCGGCCCCAGCATTTGTACCGCCATTCCGGGTAACCTCGTCACCAACTGCGGTTTTGAAACAGGAACTTTCAGTGGCTGGACGCAGATTGGCGACACGAGCTTCACGGGCATTAACCCGGCTTCCGCGAACAGCGGTAACTTCGGCGCGTTCCTTGGCCCGACGGGCGGCTACGGCGGCATTCAGCAGACCATCACCACCGTCGCTGGACAAAACTACGGCCTGACCTTCTACGTGCGACACGACGGAGGCGCGGGAAATGGGTGGCGAGTGTCCTGGAACGGAACGGTAATCTTTAGCGCAACCGAGGCCCCTGCCTTCCCGTATACCGTCTTCGGATACACCGTGACTGCGACAGGTACCTCGTCGATAGTCAAGTTCGAGTTCTTCCAGGTCCCAGCCTATTACTACCTGGACGATGTGATCGTGGTTCCTTGCGGCGCCGAGTAATTTCTTAATTACACGTAGCTGATTTTGGGCGGCCGAGGAGCGCGATTCTGCTTCTCGGCCGTCGTTTTTGTGCGCGTCACTCCAGGGCGGATCTGGACGACCATCTTGGGTTATGGCAAAGGGGCGGGATGGAATCAGCCCGTTCAATCGGTCCACCTTATCCGTGGTCCGAAGAGGAGATCCGCCGCGTCGGCCATCGCGTCGTCGATGTGCTCGCCCGTTATCTTTGCGAACTCGATGCCCAACCGGTGTTCCGTCCAGTCCCCGAGGAGCTGGCCCAACACTTCGCCAGCGAGCCGTTTCCCTCCGAGGCTTCCTCGGCAGATGCCCTGATCGATGAATTCGTCAAGCGGGTCGCGCCCTATCCGTTTGGCAACGGCCATCCCCGATTCTACGGCTGGGTCAACTCGCCCCCGGAAATAATCGGCGTGTTCGCGGAGGCGCTCGCCGCGGCGATGAATCCAAGCTGCGCGGGGGGAAACCACGCCGCGATTCACCTCGAGCGGCAGGTGATGCGCTGGCTCGCCGAGCTGGTGGGAATGCCGGCGGGGACGATGGGCCTGCTCGTCAGCGGAGGATCGATGGCCGCCCTGACCGCCCTGGCAGTGGCGCGTCACGTTCGATCCGGCTGCGAAGTTCGCAAGAGTGGTGTCCGAGGCGCCAGTGGAGCGCTTCGAATCTACAAAACCGCCGAGGGACACGGTTGTTACCAGAAGGCCGCCGAGCTCATGGGGCTGGGGAGCGCTTCCCTTCACCTGGTCGAGACCGACGCGGAGCTGCGCATGCTTCCCGCTTCGCTCGAGGAAGCCATCCGCCAGGATCGGTCCAAAGGCGAGGTGCCGATCGCCGTCGTGGCGAGCGCAGGAACGGTGAACACCGGCGCGATCGACCCGCTGGAGGCGATCGCGGATGTCTGCGAGAGACATCGCGTTTGGCTACACGTCGATGGAGCATACGGCGCCCCGGCAATCCTCACCGACGCTTACCGGGCCCGACTGAAAGGGATGGCGCGCGCCGACAGCCTTGCCATCGATGCCCACAAGTGGCTCTACGTGCCGGTCGAGTGCGGCGCGGTGTTGGTGAAGGACGGCGAAGCGATGCGCGATGCGTTCAGCCTTGTGCCACCGTACTTGCGCACCGAGGCCCGGCAGGGAGGGGTCAGCGCGGGTCCCTGGCTCAGCGAATACGGCTTCCAGCAGACCCGGGGCTTTCGTGCCTTGAAGCTCTGGATGGCGCTCAAGGGCCGCGGGAGCCTCGGCTACCGGACGGCGATCGAGCGGGACATCGCCCTCGCCCGCGAGCTGGCGCAGTCCCTGCGTTCCTCGAACGATTTCGAGGTCTGGACGCCCCAGGAGCTGAGTATCGTTGCCTTTCGCTACGCACCCGCGAAGCTGCGCCACGACGCCCGGGCGGTCGATGACCTCAATCGCCGTGTTTGCGAGGCCGTACAGCTCGGTGGGCGGGCATTTCTGTCGAGTACCACCCTCGGAGAGCGGTTCTACCTTCGGGCTTGCATCGTGAACCCGCTCGCTTGCTCCGGGGACATCGAGGCGCTCGTCGACGAGGTGCGGAGCTCCGGACAGGCGCTGTCGGGTGGCACCGGGGCTTAGTTAATACCTTTCGGGACATGGAAACCCTTGTCCTCCAACGGCGGCTGCCCGTCGTCGCCAGCTGTGCGATCTTCGCCTGCGCCGCCTGTTCGACTCCGGCCGCCCCAAATCGCGCGCGGCAAGCGGCTCAGCGCCCCCTCTGTTCGTCCGCCAGGGATGATGCGTGGCTCAGCGACCCCGCGCTGTGTCTGGTGGAGTATTCGTCGAATGTCGGTTTTCCCCGGGGAATGGCCTTCGCCCCCAATGGCGATCTGTTCGTCAACGCGGGCGGTGGTGTGATCGTGCTGCATGACGACGACGGAAATGGCATCTCGGACCCATCGGAGCGCGCGGTGTTCGGCTCCATTTCCGGCTTGAGCCACGGGATCGCATTCAGTCCGGATGGCCAATACCTCTACGCATCGAGCGCGACCGACGTGTTCCGCTGGCCCTATGTCTCCGGTGATCGGGTCGCCCGGGGACCGGCCGTGCGGGTGGTGAGCGGGATGAGCCCAGGAGGGCACACAACCCGTACCCTGCTCGTAGATTCCATCGAGCGCCTCTACGTCAGCATCGGGTCGCTGGGAAACCTGGACGTCGATCCCGAGCTGCGTGCCACCCGCTCGCAGATCCGGCGCTTCGCTGCGTCCGGCGGACTGCCGGCCGGAGGATTCGACTTCCAATCCGGTGAGGTGATCGGCAGCGGAATGCGCAATGACGTGGGGATCACCTTTGATTCGCTCGGCCGGATGTGGGGAGTCGAAAACGGACGGGACGAACTCATCGACGACCGGTTCGGCGGCGACATCCACTACAACAATCCTGGGGAGAAGTTGAACCGAATCGACGGGGCCGGTCCCACCTACTTCGGGTATCCGCAGTGCTGGACCGAAGGCGACCTGCCTGGCGGTGGCGGTCCCGGAACCGAGCATGCGGATCAGGAGATGCCGCCTGATCTCCTCGTATCCGACGATTGGTGTCAGAATCCGGCCAACGTTCGTCCCCCCGCGGCGGTGATGCCGGCGCATTGGGCGCCGCTCGGAATCGTCCAGTACACCGGCGATCTATTGCCCGCGGGCTTTCGCGGAGACTTGTTCATCACCTCGCACGGCTCATGGAATCGGGAGATCGGACAGGTCGGGCGGCTCGTCGCCCGTGCCCGCCTCTCACCGAACGGCATGGTCCAATCGATTGAGCCGGTGGTCGGGGAAAAGGGAAGCAACGGCGAGCTCAGGCAGGGCTACTGGAGGGTTCGGCCGGTGGACATTCAACAGGGCCCGGACGGCGCGCTGTACTTCAGCGACGATCTCGGCGCCAGCGTGTTTCGCATCGCAGCGCGGTCAAGCGGAGCCCTCTCCGACGGCGGGGTCACCAGCGATGCCGGGCAACTGAGCTCGGCCAACGCGAAGTCGGGTTGTTCGGCAGCTCCCGCGGGAGTGGATGTTGGCGCGCTGCTCGGTCTGCTCTTTCTCTGGTCCCTGAGCCAATCCGCGCCGAATCTTGCGACCAAGAGGGCCGCAGCGCGGTGACCCGCTCGCCGCGCATTCAAGAAGCGCGCGAGAGGCTTCGTTATCCGACGGCGGGGCTTGAGGTCGCCGGCGCGCGCACCAAGGGAGGCTTCACCAGATGGATGATCCGAAACCAGGAGAGGACGCGGATGACCTGGTAGGCCAGGTCGATCTCAAACCAGCGCACGGCGAAGTTTGGGCTCGAGGGAAATTGGTGGTGGTTGTTTTGAAACAACTCGCCCAAGGTAACGAAATCAAGCGTGAGGGTATTTTTACTCCGGTCGCCGTTGTCGAAGGTGCTGTAACCGTACTTGTGCCCGCACCAATTCACGATCGCGCCATGGACCGGCCCCATCACCCAGTGCACCGGAAGCAACAGGAACCACCACGCCGACGGCGCGAAGTGGATGTAGAACAGGGCGTAGAATGCGCCGATAAAGACGCGGATGATCCAGGCTTGTGAGAGCGAGTCGATCAGCGGCCATTCCGGCGTACCTCCGAGAAACCGCGCCTCGGGGTCCGCGCGGCGGTATGCGTACCGATCGTAACTATGCTTGGTTCGCCACATCATCGTCCCCGCGTTCGAGAAGAACCGCGGTGAGTGGGGGTCGCGCTCGGTGTCGGAAAATGCATGGTGCTCGCGGTGCAGGATCGCGTACGCACGTGGGATCAGAAAGGAAGGTCCCTGCGCGATGAAGGCAAAGAGATAGAAAAAGCGTTCCCAAAATCGATTCATCGTGAACATGCGATGCGCACCGTATCGATGGTGGAAGAACGTCTGGGCAAAGATCGACAGAGTCCAGTGCGCGCCGAACAGGACGAGTATAGGGACCACTTTACTTCCCTTCTGATTGGGCTTGATCATCTGCCGTACCACGCCATCATCCGGTGAACAAGGCCGAGCCTCCGGAAGCACGCCGGGTTGAACGTTTGCCGCTCGAGCTTCACTTCATGAAGGGGTCTCGTCGAGGGAAGCTCGGCCCTTCAACGCCTCCCTCGCTCGGCGGCCGCGATGGTTCGAGGTTGCGTTCCACCGAGGTGCTACACACGGCTGCCCGTAGCAGGGCAGTTGCATGTTGCAGTGTTGCAGGGCCTCTAGCCGCGGGTGCGAGGATCGAGCACCACTTGAAACTCGCCGGGCGCGGTCTCCGCAGGCAGCCGTCCTTTGGCCAGGGCGGTGAACAAAGTTCCCGGGTCGGAACCGAATCGGACGATGCTGCGCAGCGAATTGGCATGCATTCGCATCACGCCCAATTCGAAATCCATCACCTCATAGAGATGGGCATCGCTCAGTTTCTGCTTGCGCAGAAACTCGCCAAATGCTTCGGATTCCCGGAAGTTGGAAGGCTTGCCCGGCGACTGATTGAAGTACTCATTCAAGAGCACCTGGAAGCCACTGGTGCCGCGGTTTATCAGCAACAAGGTGGCGGTGTAGCTGAGCATACCCACAATCCTGCTGGCGCGCGTATCTTCGGCGAACGACTTCAAGATGGCATTGCCCATGTCCCGGGCGAGCTCTGTTTCGACGCTCCCGCCGACAGTCGTGACATCGCTCACAGCATCCCTCCTGGTGTCTGCGTCGCTGGTGACGCGACGGGAACCAGGGCTGATTGCAGCCGACGTGCCAGCTGGAATGGGGAGGTTGCTCAGCTCTCCGAGAACCCGACCAGTCGCTTCAACTTCGAAGGGTGGCGCAATTTCCCCAGCGCCTTGGCCTCGATTTGCCGAATGCGCTCCCGGGTCACGTGGAACTCTTGACCTACCTGCTCCAAAGTCCGGTCGATCCCATCGCCAATCCCGAATCTCATTCTCACCACCTTCTCCTCACGCGGGGTCAGGGTAGCGAGTACTTTGCGGACGTTCTGGACCAGATCCATCTCGATCGCCGCGTCGGCGGGGGAAACTTCACCTTTGTCCGCGATGAAGTCTCCCAGCCTGGAAGTGTCGTCATCGCCCACCGGCAACTCGAGTGAGATCGGGTCGCGCGTCACCCGGATGAGGTGGCGAATCTTGTCGACCGGAAGCTCCATCTTCGCCGCGATTTCCTCCGAGCTGGGCTCGCGGCCGATTTGCCGAGCAAGATAACGGCTGGTGCGGATCACCTGAGCAATCGACTCGCTGACGTGGGCGGGAAGCCGGATGGTGCGGCACTGATCGGCTATTCCTCTGGTGATTGATTGACGGATCCACCAGGTGGCGTAGGTGGAAAACTTGTATCCGCGCTGGTGGTCGAATTTGTCGACCGCCTTCATCAATCCGATATTCCCCTCTTGAATCATATCGAGAAATGGCACCCCGGCGTGCTTGAACCTCTTCGCGATCGATACAACCAGGCGCAGATTGGCCTGTATCATTTGTGACTTGGCTCGCTCCGCCTTGTGCTTTCCCAGCTCGATCGCTTTGAGACTCTGGCGCAACTCCTCGATCGGGACCGTCGCTTCCTGTTCTACGTCCCGGATGGCCCTCCGGACGCTCTTCGCGCCGAGCCGGGCCGTACCTCTTTGCCGGTTCCTCGCACCGACGGACGGCTTCACCAATTCAGCTTCCGCCCCATCGACGCGGGAAATCAGCCCCCGAAGGCCGGCGATGATCTCGTCGATCGAATCGCTGGTGAGTCGAAGGTCCTGAAGCATGCCGAACATGCTCAGGCGCAAGGCGGAAATCTCCCCCTCGTCCTTCGCGCGACGCCGCGACGAAATGTGGTTCGCCCCGAGCGCTTCACTGAGTACCCTCACTCGCTCTGATTCGAGGCACAGTCGGTCGATTTGACCACAGATTTCGTCCTTGCGATCCATCGAAGGGGCTTCCGACTCGGGGACGACAATCTTTGTCCCCTCGGCTTCCTCGGTGCCGTCGTTCACCACATCGCGGGGACGCAAGGTTCCGCTTCGGAGCTTCTCTCCGAGCTCGGCGATTTTCCGGATTGCCGGCCTGCAGGCGACCAGCGCCCGGAGGACTTCCTCGTTGCCTTCCTTGAGGCCTTTGGCGGCGACGATCTCTCCCTCGCGGGTCAGCAGCGAGATCCCGCGCATCTTCCGGAAGTAGAGGCTGGTCGGATCGCTCAGGCTGAGCCCTTCTTCGGCCGTCACTTCTTCCGGCAGCCGGTCGACGATCAGTTCCGGGTCGGCGCTGAGCGCCAGTCGAGGATCTGTCGCGGGCGCGCCGTCGATCGCGGAGCGTTGAATCTCCCGATCCGCGATCAGGCTCGAGGTGTCATCGGAGGGTTCCGGCGGCTCGCCGATCGGGCTGAGACCATCATCGATCGGCGACGAAACCGCGTCCGACACTTCCGTCACCTCGTCGGATTCAGCGTCCGAGTCCACGCCGGCATCAGCGGCGAGGTTGTCAGCATCTTCTTCGGGATCTCGCGGCTGAACAGCCGTCGCCCGGCCCGGACGCATCATTCTGCTTGTGCGCAATTCGAGGTACCTTCCGCTGGCGACCGGCGACTCCCGCCTGATTCCAATCGTTCGACGGGATCGAGCCGGAGGACACCTATTACCCAGATTTCGGTTCCGGAGTCGAGTGCCAGGACCTACAGAGACGACAAGGACGACCAGTTGAACCCGATCCACCAATAACCCGCGTGCGATGACCGTTGCCGTGGACTTGCCAACCCACCGAAATCCGTGTCATATGCACTTGGCCATTGGTCGGACCCGGAAGTGAATGGCTTCCATTGGCTCAATCGCTTTAGCTCGCCCCCCCAGGGGCGTTATCACCAGCATCCACATCGTTCTGGAATGCCCCGACGTCCTTCCAGCGCAATTTCGGAAGGAGCGCGTCGTTATGACTTCGATTTTTGGGCGTGAAGAGGGTCCGCGCTGGCCGCGCGGGCAGAAGTTTCGGTTGTCCGCAATGGGTACAGAGGCCGAGGCCCGTTATCAGGCCGCGGTGAGATCTTCCCATGATCAAGGCGGTCGCCCGGCATTTGACCAGGCGGTGAACGCGTGGGCTACCCCTTTTGGCATCCGGCCGGGCGATGGGGTCTACCTGTCCGAGCTCCGGGTCGCGGTTCGAACATTGAACGAGCTGGTCGAGTCCCTCAGCACCAGCGGCACGACCAAGAGCGAAACCAAGGCAGGTATCGATAGACTGATCAACGCCAAATTGGCGGAGCTGGTGGCGCCATGACAACGGCCACCCAGGCCTTGAATCCATCGCCCGAGTCGCCGGCGACTTTCGAAACGATGGGTCTCTCCCCCCTCGCTCTGGCCTCCCTGGCGCGAATCGGTTTTCAGCGCCCGACCCCGATACAAGCGGGCGCGATTCCGCCTGCCCTGCTTGGGCGGGATGTGATCGGCTGCGCGGCCACCGGTACCGGAAAGTCGGCCGCGTTCATTCTTCCGATGCTCGAGCGCTTGACGGGAAAAACCGGCACCCGCGGGCTCATTCTCGCGCCGACCCGGGAGTTGGCGCAGCAGATTGCGATCCAGGTCGAGGCGCTCGGGGGTTCGCGAAATATCCGTGCGGTGACGATCATTGGTGGCCTGTCGATCGAAACGCAGATCCAGGCATTGCGTCACAAGCCGGCGATCATCGTCGCCACCCCCGGAAGACTGGTGGATCACATCCAGCAACGCACCGCGGACTTGAGCGGAATCGAAATCCTGGTGCTCGATGAAGCCGACCGCATGCTGGACATGGGATTTCGTCCCCAATTGACGCGGATCCTTGCGCGCCTTCCTCGAGAGCGACAGACGATGCTCTTCTCCGCGACCATCGCGGGAGAAGTCGCGGAGTTCGTCAAGCTCGCCGGACTGCGAGAAGCGGTTCGAGTGGAAGTGTCGCGAAGCGGGACCACTCCCGAGCGCGCCGAACAGAGGGTTTATCTCTTGGGCCAGAACGAGAAGCTGGCCCTGCTACTGATGCTGCTCGAGCAGGAGCAAACCACGACGCTGGTGTTCACTCGGACCAAGCACCGCGCGGACAAGGTCGCTCGAGTTGTGGAGCGCGCCGGCCACGCCACCGCCCGCCTGCACTCGAATCGTTCACAGAGCCAGCGGCGACAGGCCCTGGAGGGCTTCCGCGCGGGCAAGTATCGGGTATTGGTTGCCACCGACATCGCGGCGCGCGGATTGGATGTCCAGGAGATCGGCCATGTGGTGAATTTCGATCCTCCTCACGTTCCGGAAGACTACGTCCACCGGATTGGTCGAACCGCTCGAGCGGCGGCCAGTGGACGGGCGACCACGCTCGTCGCCCCCGAAGAGCGCGGGTTGCTCACCGATATTGAGCGATTTACCCGGCGGCCGATTCCAAGGTCCGAGGTAGACCGCAACTCCGAGCTGTTCCAGCGCGAATTGGCGCGCAGTGTCGCAAGTCAGACCCATCCCGGCCCAAGGCGAGCGGACCACGGAGTCTCCGGGCGGCCCCAGGGGCAAGGTCCAGGCCGCCACGCGCGGACGCATCGAAAGCAAGCGACCGCGGGTGCGGGAGCGAACGCGCCCTCTGCCCCAACCGGCGGTACCTGGCGTCCTCGTCGGCGTCGCAGCGCGTAGCTCGAGAGGATCTCCATGAGAGACATGACCGATAAACAGGCTTTGGCGGAAGCGATACGCCGGTGGGGCCCCGGTGGCGCGATTCGCCGGAATCGGACCGACTCCGCGGCTCCAGGCCGCGTTCTTCGCGGTCGACTCGCGCGGTATCGCTGCGTGGTCGGAAACGGCAATCTGGGAAAGAATTGTTCCATCGAAGGCCAGGGCGATACCTGGCGGGAAGCATTTGACGACGCCCGACCTGTCGTCTCGACGCGCCTTGGCGAGGCGCCGCTTTAGCCGTCGCTTCGCTTACAATCGATACGACGCGCCAACCGAGAAGTGCAGCGGCGCGCCAGGGGTGAGGAACGGCTCGATGCTCGTCCCGCTGTTCGCGTAGGTGCCGAATGTCTCATAATTCGTATTGAGCAAATTGCGCAGGTGAACGAATCCGCGCAGCGACTTCCAGCGCATCTCCAAACCCAAGCTCAAGACAAAGTAACCCTTGAGCTTCGGCTGGGTGTTGTTGTCGTCTCCACGAAAAAACTGGTCGCTGACGTATGCGCCATTGACCGAAACCGTGGCCCAATCCAGCGGGGAGAAGCGAATGCCGGCATTCAGCCGGTGGTTCGGGACGAGGGGTACCTGGTTGCCGACCACGACTTCTTCGTCATCGTCGGGCGTCCGAGGTGAGGCGATCGAGAAATTGCTCCGAAACGTCGCCCGGGTATAGGTGTAATTCGTGAACGCGTTCCACTTCCCCAGGGTAGTGGCAATCGACAGCTCGAGCCCCTCCCGCCGGCTGTTTCCGACGTTCTGAAAATAGACCGCGGTGGCGTTGGGCGAGACCGAGTAGATGTCGTCAATCAAATCGGTTCTGAACATCGCCACGCTCGCGTCGAGCCACGGGTGCGGGTTGGCGCGAATTCCGGCCTCGTAGCTGCGCGCCTTCACCGCTCGCAACGAATTGAACGTCGCGTCCGGAGCGACTCCGGCCTGGAGGCCCACGCAAGGGGAATTGGGATCGGCGCAGGTCAGCTCGAGAAACGCGGGGGCGCGAAAACCCTCCTTGTAGGCGATGTACAGTCCGTATTTTTCCGAGAGCCTGTAGTTCAGCCCGGCCGTTGGCACCCAGCGGGCAAATGAGGCACCGCCGGTGGCGAGCCCGGGCTGGTCCGGGCTGCGATCCACGATGTCGTGTCCGACCCGATCGAATCTGATACCAGCGGTCAAAATGATCGAGTCCAAGGCGGTGAAGATTCCCGACCCCAGCTGAAGGGTATCAAACAGGTAGAACCCCAACGGATTCGAGGCATCGGAGAGGTCCGCCAAGAATCGACGGAAGGGACAATCGCTCGATGAGCCCATGCACCGCGCGAACGTTCGCTCGTTCTGCTCCGAGAACACGCGGATCCGGACGTTGTCGCGGGTGTACTCGCCGCCCAAGACGAGCTCGTTTCTCCATCGCCCCAGCCGCAAGCGATGCGACAGCTGGAGGATCGCTCCACCGGAGCGGGTCCGATTGAACAGCCGCGTATCCGCGGCGAGAAGACTGGCATTGAATTGCTCCGCATCAAGAGCCCTGAAAAATGCGTTCGCCGTGATCGAAACCCCGGAGGTAATCCGCTGGCTCGCGTTGAGCGTTAGCTGGTGGTGCTGCGGCGCGAAGAAATCGCCACCAGTCAGGTTCGCGCGGCGGTCCACCTCAAGGATGCTCACCGGCAATGAGCCTGCCTGACCAATCTGATCGTTGTGGTACTGATAGGAAAGCGTCACATCCGACTGCTCCGCGCGGTATCCGAGTTTGCCAAAGGCCTGCGCCGCCCGGGTGCTGGACTGCGCGCGAAAGCCATTCTCCGCGAACTGACTGCCGGAGAAATAGTAGTCAATCGGGCCCTGGGCTCCGCCCAGGTTCAGGCGGTACTTTTCGCGACCGAAGCTTCCCCCGGAGGCCTCGGCTTCGGCCGAAAGCGGACCGCGCCCGCGACGGGTGACGATGTTCAGCGCGCCGGCCAGGCTGTTTCGACCGAAGGCAGCGCTGGGACCTCGAATCAGCTCGATCCGCTCGATATCATCGAGCGGGATCAGGTCGAAGTTGATTTCCTCTACGTCGGGCTCATTGACGCGAACGCCGTCAACGAAAACTCCGACTCCCTGCGACAGGCCGGTGACCGAGCTCCCGGTGATTCCCCGGAGGGTGATATCCACCTGGAACGGGTTGCCCTGCTCATCGTTCAGATTCACGCCCGGCAAGCGCTCCAGGACGTCCTGTACTGTCAACGCTCCGGAGCGGACGATCTCATCGTGGGTGACAACCTGAACGCTGGCGGGAAATACGCTCGTCGACAGAGGGCTCTCCGGCAGTCGGCTGGGAGCCTGGACAACCGTCTCGTACGTTTCCGGATCGTTTTGCGCCCTGGCGATGCCCGTTGCCGCAAGAAGGGCGAGCGTGCCCGCTTTCAGCGATCGCCAGAAGTGATTGGGGCTCCGAGGCATGAATTGTTGGATATCGAAGCGGAAACGATCGATGGCGCGCCGAACCTAATACGGCGCCTCCGGATCACGGGAAAAATAGTTATTGGCACCAAGCCCCTAATAATGAATAGCGGGCCAAGCACCCTCGCCTTAAGCTTTCGACCCACTCGTCGACGACCCGAAAGGGGTCGTCCGACGCATCTGTTGGATCTTTAATACCCGGCGAGCGGACGACGAGCCGGCGCCGAACCTGCCGCGCGCACTTTTTGTTATAAGCGGCACGAGTCCACCTCAGGGGGTTTCTTCCATGAAAAGTCGGTCAAACAAAGCAGTTGTAACGGTTGCTATCGTCGTCACCAGCCTGCTCGGGGGATGGATTGCTCGGGCTGACATCGTTTATCGGGCAAATGGCGTCGAAAACAATTTCGTCCCGTTTGGTGAGGATGGGACGCCCGGACGTCCCGTTCCGGGAGACATGCTGGGCAACACGATTACTCTTGCCGGAACCAGTCGAACCCTGAACCGAATCACCGTTGATCTTTCAGTCAACAACGCCGCAGGGTCTCCGTCTCCGGCGAGCGATACGTGGACGGTGCACCTGTACCTGAACGACGGTCCCATCGACCCGACCAGTGGTTTGATGCAGCCCGGCACGCTGATCGCGTGTGCCAGCGCGAGCGTGATCATGCCCCCCTTCACTCAAACCGTGGTGTTCGATTTCAGTCCTGCTGCCGTGGTGGTTCCGGATACGTTCACCGTCGTCATCAACTCCACGCATCCCGTCGACACCTGGTTCCAGCCAGCCGGGGTTGTCGGGCCCAACTCCAGCTCGACTGCCCCGAACGTGGGCACGGGGCCCAATACCATGTGGTATACGTCTGCCGCTGCGGGATGGGAAACCAACAGCACCTGGGCGATCGCCGACGGCGCCACAACGAACTATATTTTTATGACGGTAGAAGCATCCCCCGTCACTGCGCCAGGGGTTGAATGAATTCAACTCCGGCCCTCTGCCACGGTCTTGTTCGCGTTTCGATGTAGATAAAGAACGGCTGGAAAGAGCCTTCTCAGCTTGTCAGGTTCGACGGCGACGGCGGCTGCGGCCGGCCGTACGGCCCCGCCCCTTCCCGCCCGCGCTCTTCGATTTCTTTCCCTTCAATTCTTCATCCCAAATCACCGCCTCGACGTTGTGCCCATCGGGATCGAGCACGAACGCAGCGTATCCGTATTCTTCGCGCAGCCCGGGCGGACCGTTGTCCTTCCCTCCCGCGGCGATCGCCCCTCGATAGAACTCGTCGACAGCGGCTTTGTCATCGGCATGGAAGGCCAGATGGTTCGGAGTGCCTACCTTGCCCTGGGTTATCCAGAAGTCGTGTCGCCCTCCCTGAACAAACCCGAACGCGTCGCCGTAAATCCGGTCGACCTGGTATCCCAGCGCCGCCAGTGCACGCTCATAGAACTTTCGGCTGGCAAGGGAGTTGCGGCAGCGCAGACTGATGTGCTCGATCATCGTCCCGCCCGCTTACGCCGCTCCGCTCCCGCCTGCAAGCAGCAACCGACAGAGCCGACCCGTCTTGCAGGGCGGACAGATTGGACGTGCTTCCCGAGCTATTCCCTGGTCACTCAATGCGCCGGACTGAGCGGCGGAGTGCTCTCCGGTGGCTGGCGGCGATGGGTGGCTTGCTCGTAGGCGTAGGCGTAGCCGATCAATCTCGGTTCGCTGAACGCGGGGCCAGAGAACGTCACGCCGATGGGCGAGTCCTTCGGGTTGAAGCCCTCCGGAAACGGCGTCGGTGGCGGAAGCGGCGGCGGAGGCACCGCTGGATTGGGCACGAACCCGGCCGGTACGACGATGCTCGGATAACCCGCCCGCGCCGCGATGTTGGCTCCCCGATTGGCCAGGAAAAGCACCGCGTCGAAGTCCCGATACACCACGTCCAGCCCGCGCGTTTTGGCGATGTCGAGATCCATCGCGCGATCGTGCATGTAGCGCTGCGTGTCGCTAGAGCCTGGTGACGTATCGAGCGTCTGCGCCGAGATCGCCAGGGCCTGGCCGTACTTGAGCCCCACCTGAACGCCTTTGATAACGAAACTCTCGTTGAACGCGATCACGTCCGCCAGCGTTGGCACCGGAGCGCTGGGGCCAAGGCGGGCCAGATAGGCATTGAGATCCCGCTTGAAGCCATAGAGCAGCACCGTCGAGCAGACCGGCGGAATCGGCAACGCGCCGCAGCCCGGGAAGGCGAACAGCTCTTGCTGGGTGGGAATCTCGTGGAAGTCCTCGACGATCGCTCCCTCGGCTCGCAGAGTCGCAATGGCATCGTTCATTATCTGTTGCTGCTCGACGCTGAGGACGACGTTGCCGGCGCTGTCCGTCCAGTAGCCAAGATGCGGGACCGCGATCCGCGCGCCGCGAAGCGCGTCCCTCCTCAAGAACCGCGTGTAATCCCGGAAGCAGTTGCCGCGCGTGAGGCAAGCGGCGGTGGCGGGATCTTCGGGGTCGAAGCCTGCGAGCACTCCAAGCAGCTTGGCGGCGTCGGTCACGGTGCGCGCCAGCGGGCCCGCGGTATCCTGGTCGGCGGTGATCGGGATAATTCCGGTGCGGCTCACCAGGCCCACCGTCGGCTTGATTCCGACGAGGAGGTTCTGGGTCGCGGGACTGAGAATCGATCCGGACGTTTCGGTCCCAACTCCGACGGTCGCAAGGTTCGCGCCCACCGCGATGCCGGGGCCGGAGCTGGAGCCGCCGGTGGCGAGCGCCGGGCGGCCATCGTCGAAATCGGGCCTCGGGTCGGTTCGCGGATCATACGAGTTGAAGCCATAGCCAACCCGGGCCAGGTCGCCGCCGCTCTCGAAGAGCTGCAGGCGCAGCTGCGAGCTGTAGCCGGTCGGCATGTTGGTACTGATGAAGTTCGCGTACTCCGTGAGGGTCCCCTTCCCGAGGATGATCGCACCCGCGCGGCGAAGCTTGGCCGTGATGAACGCGTCGCGCGGGGGTATCGAACCGTTAAGCGCGACCGACCCGGCGGTCGTCGGCATGTCGTGGGTATCGATGTTGTCCTTGAGGATGACCGGCACGCCGAACAACGGCCTTCTGCGCTCGCCCCGTTCCCCGTCCTCGCGAACGCCTTGCTGCTCTCCGCAGTCTTCGGTCCTCAGGGCCCGCGCGGCCTCGATCGCGCGCTCGTTGACGTGCATGAAACTGTTGAGCTGCGGACCGCCCTGATCGTACGCCGCGATCCGGGCCAGATAGATGCGCACGAGTTGCTCGGGGGTGAGATCCTCCGAGCAAAATGCATGTTGGATGTCGGCGATGGTGGTCTCGACCACATCGAATCCCTCGCCTTCGCCAGAGTAGGCGATGCGCGGCGCGACAAACGCCGCCGCCACGAGGAGCATCGAAGGGGCCAGTGAGCGTGACTTCATGTTTTGTTCCTCCCGGAAATATGCGTTTCGCGAAAACGGGAGCCTGGCTCCCGAGACATGCACGGGGCGCGAACTAACTTCCGCGCCAGCCAGTGAGTCAAGTGGTTGTTCGCACTTGTTGGTCTTCCGACGTCAACTCGATTTTGTTTTGAAACCAGCAATCTCCGGACATCGGGAAAGAACGGTGTCCGCGACTGAGCAAGGAATTGCACCCTGGAACGCGAACGAGGTTCGGTCCGCCCCGGAACAGGGGTATGTTTTGTTCCGTGAATCAAAACGGCCGCCGAGTGATCCGGACGATGTGTCCGATGAATTGTCACCCGACCTTGTGCGGCATGCGGGTCGAAGTCGAAGACGGGCGAGTCCTCTCAATCGCAGGCGACGAGGACAATCCGGACAGCCGGGGCTTTCTCTGCATTCGCGGCCACGCCGCTCGCGAAATCATCGACAATCCGAATCGGCTGCTCCACCCGCTCGTCCGGTCACGCCGCGGCGATGCATGGCGCCAGGCCACCTGGGACGAAGCCCTGGACCACATCGTCGAGCGGATGCGATCCACCGGCCGGGAAGCGGTCGGGACGTGGTCCGGGCACGGGCTTTTCGCGAACAACTACGGCACCCGACTCCACTCGCACCTCTTGCGCCGTTTCTCGAACCTCTACGGCTGTCAGTGGTGGAGCCCGACGATCATCTGCTGGGGCCTCGGTGCGTTCGGGCTCGGCCTGACCGGCGTGCTGGAAACGAATACCAAGGAAGACATGGGCGAGCACGCCGCCTTGATCGCCCTGTGGGGCGCGAATCTGGCGAGCCAGCCGAACACTGGGCGGTATCTCGCGGCGGCGAAGAAACGGGGGGCGTTTATCGTCACCATCGATGTCCGGCGGACCGAGGCGGCGGCCCACTCCGATGAAGTCCTCTTGATCCGTCCCGGGACCGACGCCGCGTTGGCGCTCGGCATGATCCACATCATCATCTCGGAGCGCCTCTACGATCGCGAATTCCTCGCCCGGCACGCGGTTGGATTCGACGAGCTCGTCACCCACGTCGCCGGGTATTCTCCGGAATGGGCGGCTGGCGTCACGGGTATTCCAGCGGAGCGCATCGCCGCGCTCGCGCGCCGCTACGCGACGACCAAACCGGCGATGATCCTGCTCGGCGGCAGCTCGATGCACAAAGGTTCGAACGGCTGGCAAGCCGGGCGCGCGGTCGGCTGTCTTCCCGCGCTGACCGCTAACCTTGGCATTCCCGGCGGCGGCCTCGGACCGCGCCACGGGAGCTCCGCCCACGGCCAGGCGCTGGCCTCCATCGTCGCCTCCGATCGGCGGCCACCGGGCCAATACGTCCCGAACCAGATGTCGCGCATCACCGAAGCGCTCGTGGATCGCAAAGTTCGCGCGCTCCTTCTCTTCGGCACCGACATGCTCTCCTCCTTCGCGGACACTGAGCGCTTGGCCGAAGGACTGGCGCGCACCGATCTCTGCGTGAGCTACGACCTGTTCATGAACGATACCGCTCGTCGCTTCGCAGACGTGATCCTGCCAAGCACGTCGTGGCTGGAGGAGCTCGGCTGCAAGAGCACCAACACCCATTTGTATCTGATGCCCCAGATCCTCGATCCGCCGGGCGAAGCGCGCTCCGCCATCTGGGTTCTCAAGGAGCTCGCCAGGCGCCTTGGCCTAGGCGACTTCTTCCCCTGGGAGAACGACGAGGGCCCGCTCGATGCGATCCTCGATCATCCGTCCACCGGACACGCCACCGTCGCCGCGCTCCGACGCGAGGGCGGGATCCGGGCGCTCCGGATCTCGCACGTCGCCTATCCGACTCACGCGTTTGATACTCCGTCCGGCAAGGTCGAGCTCTACTCCGAGCGCGCGCGTGCGCTCGGACTTCCGCCGCTCCCGGTGCACGAGGACCTTCCCCCGTCGCCCTACCCGCTTGCATTCCGACAGGGACGAACGCTCACTCAGTTCCACGGCTTCTACGATCATGGGCGCGCCCTTCCCACGCTGGCCAAGGCGGACCCCGAGCCCTATCTGTGGATCTCACCCACGGACGCGGCGGCGCGCAGGATTGAAGACGGCGCTGCGATCCGCCTCTACAACGAGCGCGGCGAGCTCCGGGCCCGCGCCCGCGTCACTTCGAAGATCCCGCCAGGAACGGTGTGGATGCGCGACGGCTGGGAAGGGCTCAATCGCTTGACGTCCGGGCGGTCGTCGATTCCGGATGACGCGGTAGACCTTTTCGCATTCTCCTCGGGTCAGGCAGCGTTCGACGCCAGCGTCGACGTCGCCGCGCTCTAACCCGGGCGAACCTCAGACATCATCGGGGCGCCGCGCTCGGCGCGGCAGGTCGACTCCATATGCCCGCTCGCTTCCTTCGACGATGGACGCCAACGAGACCAGCGTGCCCGGGAACCCGAAAATGAAGGCGAGCACGCGCCAGACCGTGCTCTCCTTACTCCCCTGAGCTCGCATTCCACCATAGGCGAAGTTCGCAAGCAGCCAAAGGCCGCCTCCGGTCGTGTATCCAATGTGAAAGTCCCAGTCTGTCCAATCAGATGACCAGCCACTTCGGCGCACGGTCAAACACGCTGTCGAGATCAGCAACGGGCATAGGGGTAAAAAGATTTGGCGCCACTTCATCGGGCCTCCCTCTTTCAAATCACCTTCCGTTCTATTCGCTCTCGGTCCCTGCTGTCACTCTCAGACAAGTCGTTCTTGATGCGGAAACATTCGCAAACGACGGGCATGAAGCATTATTAGCCGCTGGCGCGAGCCTTGAACGTGAGGCGCCAGGGGGTTTCGATGAAGTTTCCCGAGATGCAGGGACTGATCCGACGCCGGATCCTGACTAACTTCCGCGTCGACCCAAAGGTGATGCAACGCCACCTTCCCGAGCCATTTCGACCCAAGCTGCTCGCTGGAGCCGCGGTGGCGGGCATTTGCTTGATCCGCCTTGAGCAGATTCGGCCGCTCGGCCTTCCAGCGATCGTTGGGCTCAGCAGCGAGAATGCAGCGCACCGCGTGGCGGTGTGTTGGACCACCCCGGCCGGCGAATACCGCGAGGGCGTTTACATTCCGCGGCGCGACAGCAATTCTCTGGCGAATCATCTGGTTGGCGGACGGCTGTTTTCGGGCAAGCACCATCGCGCCTCCTTCGATGTTCACGATGACGGAAGCGCCATCGCGCTCTCAATGAGATCGCGCGATGGCCAGGTTTCTCTAAAGCTGGCGGCGAAAGTATGCGACCAGTTTCCCAACAGCTCGAAATTCGGGTCGCTCGAAGAAGCATCCACATTCTTCGAAAAGGGAGCCTTGGGCTATTCAGAAACGACCCGCCGGGATCACCTCGATGGACTCTATCTCGCGACCAAGGACTGGAGCATGGAGCCCCTGGAAGTGCTCAGTGTCCATTCAAGCTATTTCGAAGATCCATCTCTCTTCCCGCCGAGCAGCGTCGAATTCGACTGCGCCCTGCTGATGCGAAATGTCTATCATTCATGGCGGAGCATGCCGGCTCTCCGGTTGAGCTCGGCACGAGATCGCGCACTGAGTCCCACCGGTGCCTGACCCGATACTTCAATGGCTCGGCACGGGCCATCCTAGGACCTGAGCGGGGCCGCGGACTGCCACTTACCCACAGACCTCAGGATGCCCGCGCGGAGTCCCGAATTCATCACGGGGGGAATCAATACCGAATATTCTTCATCGAGATCAGGGAAGAAAGCGCAAACGTGACGATGGACGCCCAGCGTCGCACCCGTCAGATGGATCGGCTCATCCATTGGAATCGTCCCTGGAGCTCGAGCGCTGAGCGATCACCTCTCCTGGAATATTCGC